>OIXR01000779.1_pt1 | contig 26317 bp, 19 predicted proteins | sample 1587831 | NCBI WGS metagenome assembly OIXR01 (sample SAMN03283263) | human gut metagenome | biome: human-associated habitat; material: feces | host: Homo sapiens | place: USA | collected 2013
TTCAATGGAATCGAGTTTTCTGTGCCGCCCACACGAAACAGCGGACGACCAGTGTAAACGGGCGGTTTGCTTCCGTGATGGATGTAGGGCGCTGCGCCACCAAGAGAGCTGTGCGAGATTGCTGGATGGTGCATGAGATCGTACTTTTCATCCATGACCGGGCTTGCACCGCGGATGAACAGCAGCGCATAGCGGTTGTCCAGCTTTCGCACCTCGTCAGGGGTCAGCAGTTCGCGCCCGGACATCTGGAAATTGGTCGAGTAGGAGCCGGATTTGCCCTTCGTCTGCCCGTGCGTTTTGGTATCAATCGTGGCTTTGCCAAGCATCTCAGAAACGTATTTGTGTGTTGACGATTCGTTGCCGCCGAGATACAAAATGGTATCGCAGTTACCTGGAATTGTCTCCCAGCTATCCTTATACAATTCTTTGATCTGTGCCATATTCTGAATGATCACGCTTGCCGAGATGGAACGCGAGCGCATGGTTGCAAGCTCGCGCGTGAATCCCGGCAGCGGCATGGCGGCAAACTCATCCAGCACAAAGCGAACGTGGCGCGGCAGCGGGCCGTGGTGGATCTGGTCTGCGCTGTAATAGAGGGCTTGAAACGCCTGTGCGTAAAGCAGACTCACAAGAAAATTAAACGTGTTGTCGTTGTCGGGAATGACAGCGTAAAGAGCCACTTTCTTCTCGCCCAGTTGAACGGCTTTAGTCGCCTGATTCAACCATTTCACGGCATAGTCGTTGCTCAGGTAGCGCGTGATATAATCATTATTATCCGTACCGATCGTGAAACCGCTTCCCCGATTGAAACGAGACGCCCGGTTCCAAGTCAGGATAAACATACGTTCGGCGATCTCCGGATTCATCTGGTCACCGACGATCGAGGCATTCAAAAACCATTCAGGCTTTACCTTGCTTTCATCCACCTGGTTCGGATCTTCATTTATCTCCTGAAAATCGTTACAGGAAGAAAACAATGCCGCCATAGAGAATAGGCCTGCTAATATTTTATTTTTTGTGTTCATATTATGTTGTTTCTTTTTATATCCTTTACAAAATGATTGCAAATTATCAAAAACCGACCATCCGGTCTTCCGGAAAGGTTTTGTAAGCTTTTTAAAACCCGACCGTTACGTTAAACGTGAACGAACGGCTCGTCGGAGCGGCCCCGTTTTCGAAACCAGTCGCATTCGTGTTGGTTGCCGAAACGGATTCGGGGTCAATACCTGGCAAATTGTAATGGATCATCCATACATTGTTGCAGGTAGCAGACAGATTCAAACGCTGGAACGGCGTCTTTTTCAGCATCGCTCTGTTGAACGTATATCCTAAAGTGATGTTACGTAGACGAATATTGGTTGCGTCATATGTGAAAACCTCCGGCAAACCGTAATTACCGGTCGATCCGATCCGCTCCCAATAGTTCTGGTGAGTGACCGGAACATTGTTTTCCACATATCCTCCGTCTTTCCTGACAACCGTGTTAGGCACGACAAAATCCTGACGTTCACCGTTCACAACCGTTCCGGCTGCATTACCACGGACAAATAGGTTGGAAGCTGTTGCCGAATAGATGTCGCCACCGATACGGAAATCGACCAGGAAACTCAAGTTAAACCCTTTATATGAAAAACTGTTCGTCAAACCCAGCATCCAGTCCGGACTTTGGTTACCCACCTTGCTCTTTTCAGCAGAGATCAGAGGTAGGCCGTCGTCTCCCACAATCACTTTGCCATAATGCGGACTGTCCTTGTCCGTCACACGCAGAAAGGTCTGTCCGTAAATATCACCATAATAACTGCCTTGTGCCGCCACGATCTGGATCGCATCCAATGTCTTGATGTCATAAAGCGTCACGCCCGGATACAGGTCGATGATCTTATTGCGATTCAAGGAGAACTGGGCTGTCGCATTCCAGTTGAATCCCTGCACGTCCGGGCTCTGGAAAATGGCACCGTTCAACGAGATTTCCAGACCTTCGTTCTGGATATTACCGGCGTTCACCTTGCGGGAACTATACCCGGCAAACGGGTCGAGCGGCAGGTTCAGCAACTGGCGGGTCGCATTCGTCTTATACCAGGCGAAATCCAAACCCAAGCGGTTCTGCAGGAAACGCACGTCGAGACCGGCTTCCCATGATTTGATCAACTCGCTTCGTACGCTCGAATCAAACAAGATTTGGCCGGGAGCAGCCGTCGTATTCCCGTTTTCGTCTTTTCCTACCGTGTAATTATTGTACAACTGATAGGGATCAAGATCATTACCGACTTCCGCATAAGAAGCCCTCACCTTTGCAAAGGTGAACCACTCCGGCATGTTTCCGCCGATCTTAGGTAACATATCCGAGATCACACCAGAAAGACTGACCGAAGGATAGAAATAAGAGCGATTGTCTTTGGACATAGTAGATGACCAGTCGTTACGGGCTGTCACGTCTAAAAACAGATAGCCGTCCCAGTTCAGTTGCAATGATCCATAAAGGGAATTCATCTTCCGGCGGATCAACTCGGAGGTAACGGTCGGTTTATTAATGCCGTTGTTCAAGGAGAAAAGGTCCGGAACCAGCAATTCACCAGCCGAAGCGTTCATCTTGGTTCGCTGCTGCATCATCAGGTTACCTCCGAATGTCACGAAACCGCCCAAGCGGTCCAGCAGGTTGTCTTTGCGTGCGGTAGCCAGGAAGCTGTAGTTATTTTCGTAGAATGTCTCAGAACCTTCATTATACAGGCCGCGGGGCGAGGTGTTACCGCCGGCATATACTTTCTCATTTTTGGTCGTCGTATAATAGTCGGTACCCCCACGCAGTTCGATATCGAACCAGTTGGTCGGCGCATACTTCAACGATACGTTACCCAACAGACGGTTACGGGTATCATTGTTCTGCCGGTATTTGGTCACCCAGTACGGGTTTTCCTGCGGGTTCTTGGAGGCATCCCACCAGATCATATTGCCTTCTTCATCCACGCTGCTCTTAAATTCCTTAACATTCAAGGAACGAGGCAGACCGTATATCGTGTTGAACGCATTTGACGGGTTCACGCCTTGGATCGGGCGGTTATGGGCATTCATATTTATATAGTTCACTTTGGCATCCACCTTCCATTTCTCCGTCTTATCGAAGAATGTGGTGGCACGCAACGTAACGTTCGTCTTATTCAGTTTCGATTCCGGTGTGATACCGGCATCATCCGAACGGTTAATAGATGCGAAGACAGAAGTTCCGTTAATATTCTGCTGGAAACTGACGCCTTCGTTAAAAGAGGTTCCTGTATGGAAGAAAGCATCGATATTATCATATGTCTGGAGAGGCACTTGGCGTCCGAGCCAATCCGTCACAGTCTGGCCTTCAGCTTTCGGTCCCCAACTCAAACGGGACTGGTTGTCATAAACTCCGACCGATCCTTGTCCGAAGCTGTTTTGCATATCCGGTTTCAAGAAAATGGATTCAGCCGTGATACCAGCATTCACCGTAATCCCCAGCCCTTCGTTTTTCCGTCCCGATTTGGTCGTGATCAGGATCACGCCGTTACCGGCCCTCGAACCGTAAAGTGCAGCTGCCGAAGCTCCTTTCAGGACCGTCATCGATTCGATATCTTCAGGGTTAATATCAGAAAGGCCGTTACCCATATCGGCTCCGGAATTACCCCAAACATCATCCACACCGCCTGTAAAATTATCCATCGGCGTACCGTCCACCACGATCAATGGCTGATTGCTACCGGTCAGCGAACTGTTACCACGGAGCACGATCTTCGAAGAACCTCCCACCCCGTTACTGGAGCGTACAATCTGTAAACCGGAAACTTTACCAGACAACGAATTGGCCAAATTTGGTTCGCGGGAAGACAACAACTCGTCTCCCTTCAATTCCTGCATGGCGTAACCTAACGCTTTTTTATCACGCTTCATACCCAAAGCAGTCACGACTACTTCATCCAATTTTTGCGTGTCCTCTTCAAGATGTACAGACAAAGAGGCTTGTCCTGCATAAGGAATCTCCTGTGTGGCGTAACCGATAAAGGATATTTGGATAATATCCCCATTTTTTACCCCATCCAACGTAAAGTTGCCATCCATATCGGTCATTGTCCCGTTGGTGGTTCCTTTTATAACAACAGACGCGCCGGCAACCGGTCCCAAAGCATCTTCGACGGTTCCCGTTACTTTTGCATTTTGTTGGGAAATGTCAGTGTCTGGATTACCTGCACTTGAAGCCGAGTATATATTCCCGGAGAAACATAACGTGCTCGCAAGCAAAACCATGCTGACAGGCTTAATTCTTTTCAACATAACTAATGTTTTTTGTTTAAATTATGATACATGTCTTGGCTGAAACCAACGTCTTTTTTGATATATGTAACACAAAAAAAGAGAAGTTGTTTTGTATTTAACCTTTCGGGTAAAAGCAGATCATGCTGAAAAAGTAATCCGAAAACATATTGACAAATTGTTTCACAAGGACAGAGAAACAAGAAGAAAAGACAAATGGAGAAATACAAGAAACTTTTTTTTCGATTCGGGAACAAAAAATAAAAAAGGATGCGGCAGGAAATGGTTATCTGAGTGATGAAACGATTGCGAATCGTGCATCAGATGCCTTATTAAACTATATGGAAGCATGTTATGAAAAGAATGGAAATCTGGATGCCAAAGCACAGAGCTATTGGAGAGCTTTTCGCGAACGTGCTCATCCCGATACAGATTATAATAAGACAATCGCTGCTACTGTTATGAGCGAAGAGGCCAAAAATGACTGGGGAGAGGAGAGACTTATTACGCTGGGCAACTGGTCAATCCAACCTTGTATAACATCGATCGGCTGACCGTTTGCCATTAAAAAACCATCGACCATACCACGGGTCACACCGACACCATAATCGCCTAACCACGCTCCTACACCGACACAATGTACCTAGCCGAGACCTTTACTATACAGCACTTCGCTATAAGACGATATATCCACAGCCAAGAACATATCCATATATGGGTTAGCAGGCTCCTTTTTCTTTTCCCGGCCATCCCGGACCATTCGGAACGAATGCTGTATTTTTGAATATGAATCCATTTGGTTTGGGTTCTTACCGAATCATTCCATCGAAAGCTATTATTGTTGTTTACAACTGGTTTTCCTGTTCTACCGCTTTTTGTAATAATTACACCAAAGGAACACAAACCCTGCAAATGGAAGAAACGGCAGCATCTTTCAAAGCAGAAATATTCTCAATATCCTGCGGGTTGACAGCGTTGATACCACCTTCCATGCCATCGTTCAAAACCAATGGACTACCACTGAACGAAGATTATCATCCATATTCGTCATGATGCCGTTAGTGGTTCCTTTTAACAATCACAGAGGCTCCGGCAACAGGATTAGGCTAATAGGTCTGATTCTTTTGAATCATAATTTGTGTTCCATGATATTGAAAGAATTACTCTGATTTTCATAATAACTTCTTATTCAATGAAACAAGCAGGCTCACACATCTTTGTGTTTTCAATGTTTAAAATGATATTAGTTCTAAAAGAATCTCGGTAGCCTTAAACTAAAAGGACAATGAGACGGTTTTATTTTCATGTACAATTTACTGATGTAGAAGGTGTTGAACGCTTTCGTAGTATACAATTCTCTGCCCGTGATATTATACAAGCACATAATGCTGGTAGAAAATTGGTAGCTCTTCTCGTTTGTGATCATACCGTAAAGGAGATCAATGCGTATTATTTAGAATCACTTAAAATTGATTAGTATGCCTATTGGTGCTATAGTTGGTGGTCTTGGCTCTCTTGCTGGTTCTATGATTGGTGCAAATGCCCAACGACAGGCTAATATTCAGAACATGCAGTTGGCTAAATACCAGAACAACTGGCAAACCGCCGAGAATGAAAAGGCTTATGCCCGTAGTGTCGAAATGTGGAACATGCAGAATCAGTATAATTCACCGACTGCGCAAATGTCCCGTCTTCGGCAAGCTGGCCTTAATCCTAATTTGGTTTATGGTAGTGGTGTTACTGGTAATAGCGCTGGTTCAGCTCCGCAATATCAACCTGCGAAAATCCAACGTGCTACAATGGAACCCTACCGCGGCTGGAATCTTGGTTTATCTGATGCTGCGTCTATGTATATGGCAATGCGTCAAAATAAAGCTCAAGTTGAAAACATGGAAGCTCAAAATAAGCTCATTAAAGAACAAGCTCGAACCGAAGGTATTCGTCAAGGCAATATTGCTATGTCTACCGCACGTTCTGGGTTTGATCTTAACCTTGCTCGTGAGCTTCGTGACGTATCTATTGGTCGTGCTATAGCCGAGAAAAATCTCTCCGAAGCAAGTGCTGCTGGTGCTTGGACTGGTGCGAATCAAAAGGTACTTCAATATGAATTAGATCGTACCCTGTTTGACAATAAGATTAAGCTTTCGAATGCAGAATATTCTACTGCTATGGAAGCTCTTCGTAAACTTCGACAGGATAACGATATTAATGCTTTCCGTAATACTATGGAGCGTGCTTTAGGAAATTCTAAAGATGCTGTCGGTATTATTCGTGATATGATTACCCGTTTGGTCGTTGCTGGTTCTGGCGCTATTCATGGCGATGATCGTTTCGACCGTTTGTTTAACCCCAAATAAATTTTTTGTTATGAGACGTAGACGTAGAGGCCGTAGACGTGGATTTCTCGGCCGTAGTAGAAGACGTAGAATTCGTGGTTATCGTGTAAGTAGAGGAGGTGTTCGCTTATGAAACCAGTTTGGAAAATTATCATTGCCGTTTTAGAAACGGTCATTGATGCTGTAAAGTCGATCTTTGACAAACCAGATACACCTGCGTTGAATGGCTAAATGCCTTCATCCGATGTATCTTGCCAGTGTAGAAGCGAAAGTTCCTTGCGGTTGGTGTGTAAACTGTCGTCAGAATAAGCGCCAATCTTGGGTATATCGCTTACAAGCGGAAGCCAAAGAATATCCGCTATCGTTGTTCGTCACTCTTACTTATGATGATGAACATTTACCGATAGAAAGAATTGGTAGTGACCTATTTCAAACGAACGTTGCCGTAGTATCCAAACGTGATGTACAATTGTTTATGAAACGGCTTCGAAAGAAATATGAGGACTATAAAATGCGTTATTTTGTCACTTCTGAATATGGTGCAAAAAATGGCCGCCCTCACTATCATATGATCTTATTTGGCTTCCCTTTTACTGGTAAAATGGCTGGTGACTTACTGGCCGAATGTTGGCAGAATGGTTTTGTACAAGCTCACCCTTTGACAATCAAAGAGATTGCTTATGTCTGTAAATACATGTACGAAAAAAGTATGTGTCCCGAGATTCTTCGGGATGAAAAGAAGTACAAACCTTTTATGCTTTGTTCCCGAAATCCCGGTATTGGCTTTGGATTTATGAAAGCTGATATCATCGAATTTTATCGTAGACATCCTCGTGATTATGTTCGTGCGTGGGCCGGTCATAAAATGGCTATGCCTCGTTATTATGCTGATAAGCTCTATGATGATGATATGAAAGCCTTTTTAAAGGAAATGCGTGAAGAGTTTTTCCGACATAAAATGTTCAATGAGTGGATTGATTATTGTGCTCGTGAAAATCCTATTCTTACCGATCTCATGCAGCTCGAACAACGCGAAGAGTATGAAAAAAGAATGAATGAACGTTTAAGATGTAAAATGTAATGGCAAATATATTTAACTCGATAAGAATGAAACGTCCTCGTCGGAATGCTTTCAACTTATCATATGAATCAAAGTTAACGTTGAACATGGGCGAACTCGTACCTATTATGTGTATGCCTGTTGTTCCCGGTGATAAATTCCGCGTGAAAACCGAATCTCTTGTGCGTTTGGCTCCCCTTGTGGCTCCTATGATGCATCGCGTGAATGTTTTTACACACTATTTCTTTGTGCCGAACCGTCTTGTGTGGAATGAATGGGAAGACTTCATAACTAAAGGCGTAGACGGTGAAGATATGCCGATGTTCCCGAAAATTCAAATTAATCAAGACTCGCACTTAGTTTCTTCGGCTTCATTAATAAAGGAATATTTTGGCGATTCTTCTCTATGGGATTATCTTGGATTGCCTACGCTTTCTGCTTGTGGTAATAAATCTTATGATGTTGTTAACGGCGTTAAGGTTCCTAATGGTTTTCAAGTATCCGCGTTGCCTTTCCGTGCCTATCAGTTGATCTATAATGAGTATTACCGTGATCAGAATTTGACCGATCCTATTGATTTTACCTTAGGTAGTGGAACAACTGTTGGCGGTGATCAGCTTATGGCGCTTATGTCGCTTCGTCGTCGTGCTTGGGAAAAAGACTATTTTACTTCTGCCCTTCCGTGGTTGCAACGTGGGCCCGAAGTCACTGTTCCTGTGCAAGGCGCTGGCGGTTCTATGGATGTTGTTTATGAACGTCAGTCTGATAGTCAAAAATGGGTAGATTCTTCTGGTCGTGAATTTGAGAATGGCCATGCTTATGATATTACTATGGCCAGGGCTAACGATCCTAATTCTGCTTTAATGGTTGCCGTCAATGGTGGTACAAATAACCGTGCGCCCGAACTCGATCCGAACGGTACATTAAAAGTCAATGTTGACGAGATGGGAATTAACATTAACGACCTTCGTACTTCGAATGCTTTGCAGCGTTGGTTCGAACGTAACGCCCGCGGTGGTTCTCGTTATATTGAGCAAATTTTGTCGCACTTTGGTGTTCGTTCATCTGATGCCCGTTTACAACGCCCGCAGTTCCTCGGTGGCGGTCGTATGCCTATTTCTGTGTCGGAAGTATTGCAAACATCCTCGACTGATGAAACGTCACCGCAGGCAAATATGGCCGGACATGGTATTTCTGCTGGAATCAATAATGGTTTCAAACATTATTTTGAGGAGCATGGATATATTATCGGTATCATGTCTATTACTCCGCGTTCCGGCTATCAACAGGGTGTTCCGCGTGATTTTACGAAGTTTGATAACATGGATTTCTATTTCCCGGAATTTGCCCATTTGTCAGAACAGGAAATTAAGAATCAAGAATTGTTTGTATCTGAAGATGCGGCTTACAATAATGGTACGTTTGGTTATATTCCGCGTTATGCTGAATATAAGTATCACCCTTCGGAAGCTCATGGCGATTTCCGTGGTAATCTTTCATTTTGGCATTTGAATCGTATTTTTTCGGACAAACCGAACTTAAATACTACATTTGTTGAGTGTAAACCGAGTAACCGTGTTTTTGCTACGTCAGAGACCGAAGACGATAAGTTTTGGGTACAAATGTACCAAGATGTTAAAGCTCTTCGTTTGATGCCTAAATACGGTACTCCAATGCTTTAATTTATGGCCTCTATAGATATTTTAATTGTTGCATTTTTAACTATCTTGTTTATATGTTTGTTACCGCTTATAATTTTGATAACGTTTCTTTGGAAGTGGTTCAAGAAAAAGTAAGTAATGAAATTTTGGTAGAACCTTCTGAGAGCTTTACTGTTCGTGAGCTTATTTACCGCCTCGCAATGGGAATGCCTGTTTCTTCCGGTGTTCGGTCCGGTGATTATCCCGATCAAGATCAAGATTTTGATGATGTATTACCTACAGAGGACCCGGATTTCGATTTGGCTGATTACGCTACATTAAAGAATGATCTCGCCGATCGTGAACGTCAGCGTAAATCTGATATGGAAAAGGCATATAAGGAAAAGTTGGAAAAGGAAAAGGAAAAGAAACCCGATCCCGACCCTGCTCCCGACCCTGCTCAGTAATTTGTTTTAACTGTCCTTGTCCCCTACCCGACTGGTATCCCCAGCCGGGTTTAGGCGTTTGTACTTGCACCTGCGCTGATCGCGACAACTCGCGAAAGCGGACGTCGTCTTGGCATGGTCTTTCTCGCGACCCAATTTAACCAAAAACCTTTACGTGAAAAATTCACGTTTTTCAATCGATCGCGAAGCGATACCTATCTGCCGAAGGCGTCTATAACAACGATCATAGCGACAATGGAAATCGGCAACGATAGTTGCCTGCGATCGAGAGACGGTACCAATAGGGTAGAACAAAGCGTAGCGACGTGATACCCTGAGGTACCCGAACGAGATCGCCCTCAATGGAGTAGACCTATTTATGCGCTTATAAATAGAATAAATATAATATAAAAAGTGTTAACGTTATAAATCAATACTTTACCCCCTTTTTAAGGGGGATAATAGGGGGTTGTATGTACTTGTGCGCGCGTAATAGGTAACTTGATTAATTATGCGCGCACTGACACCTAAACGGATTTTAACAATCCGTTTTTTTCAGTGTGGAATATTTTATTTTCTTTGCTGCATAAATCACGCTACCATAGTTCTAAAAGAACTCTGCACATTTCATATCGGTGTCAAAGATATGAAAATTTTCCGTTGTACTGTTATTTTTCTAAAAAAAATACGTAGAAGTTTCTTTTTTAACATTTTACTCTTTTGGTATTACACAGGTATTATTCTGTTTATCAGAATAATGTATCCATTGGAAATATGTAACTATATAAAAATAGATAAATAAAAAACATGGTCGTACTTCTGCTAATTTGTTAACAGAAGTAATTTAAAGAGACTTGTGTATTTTAAGTAATTATTGCATAATATATTTTACTTATTTAATTTATTGAAAATCATATTGTTATGAAGTTGTATCAAAATGTATTAAAGCTAAAAATACCATAGTTCTTTTAGAACTAATTACAAACACAGATAAACTTTATACGCAAAAGCTAAAAACTCTAACATTTTGTATATATGATGTAGAAAAGCGATAATAAGCGCCATCATTTTAATTAAAAGAGCATTCTTTCAATTAAATATAAGACACAAATTATGTTGAAAAATTTCAAACCTATCAGCTTAATCTTGCTGGCAGGTGCCACTTGTTTCCCAGCAAGTATATTTGCAGAAACAATGCCCTCCAAGCAAGGTATGAACATTTCCCAGCAGAACGGAAAAGTTACAGGTACTGTGGTAGATGATCTAGGGCCTGTTGCCGGAGCATCGGTCGTAGTGAAAGGAACAACCAATGGAAACATTACCGACATGGATGGTAATTTCACATTGGAAGGTGTAAAAAATGGAGACATCATTCAGATCTCTTTCATTGGTTACACAACTCAAGAAATCAAATACACAGGACAATCCACTCTTCAAATCAAATTAGCGGAAGACACTCAAAAACTGGAAGAAGTCGTAGTCGTTGGCTATGGCGTACAAAAGAAGGTAAACCTGACCGGCGCTGTAGGGATTGCAGATAGCGAAATTCTGGAAGATCGTCCGATCGGAAACATTGCACAAGGTTTGCAAGGAGCTATTCCAAACTTGAATATTGATTTCGCCAGTGGTAATCCAAATGCAGCTACTACATTTAATGTACGTGGTGCAACTTCACTGAATGGAGGACAAGCACTATTGTTAGTCGACGGAGTCGAAACATCAGACTTGTCTTTGCTTAACCCACAAGATATCGAAAGCGTATCAGTATTAAAAGATGCTGCCTCTGCTTCTATTTATGGTGCCCGTGCCGCTTTTGGCGTTGTATTGATCACAACTAAAAAAGGGAAAAAAGAACAAAAAGTTCAAATCAACTACAATAACAACTTTTCTTGGTCGATGGCCTCTCGCTTACCGGATGGTGTTTCTTCCGATAAGTGGATTCGTGCCATGAATCAGGCAAACGTGAACAATGGCAGCGGACAGTATTTCAAAGATGAGCACGTTCAGGCTGTAGATGATTTCATTGCGGGGAGAGGTCCTTCTGCATTTTATACAACAGACAATTCAATAACTGCTGCCGGACAATGGGCTTATGCTGGGAACACCGATTGGTTCGACGTAATGTACAAACCGTCATTCATGCAACAACATAATGCAAGTATCAGCGGTGGTTCAGACAAGACGACTTACTACGGCTCTATTGGTTATAAAGGACAAGATGGTATTTTGCAATATGGTACGGATAAATACAAACGTATTAATATGTCTTTCAACTTTTCCACTCAGATTACAAAATGGTTGGAAGTAACTTTCCGTACAAAATATAACCGCAATACAAGTGATTATCCCTACACCAGCAATTTTAATTTAGGAAACATTTTTTACGAAATCTATCGTGGATTCCCAACTATTCCTGTTTACCTGCCAGATGGTAATAATTTTGCTGGTATAGCAGGTAGCAACTTCAACTATAACTTTGCTGGTTTATTAGATGGAGCTGGGCGAGACAAAACCAACTCGGATGACTTTTGGTACACTGCCGCCTTTAATCTGACACCGTTAGCCGGTTTATCAATCAAGGGAGATTATACCGGAAACAAATTCTATCAAGATCAAACCCAGCACGGCAAGATACTGTATCAGACAATGCCAGAAGAAAGTACGTTATCTCCGCTATCCGTTGGTACACCTGGAGGTGTAACAAAAGCTAATTACGGAGATACTTATCAAGCATTGAACTTATGGGCTGACTACAAGAAGTCATTCAATGACAAGCACAATTTAGGTGTAATGGTCGGTTACAACCAAGAAAGCAAAAAGACGACTAAATTAAGCGTAAGCACTAGTAATCTATTTGATAACAATTTCCCTGTCACCGATTTGGCCAGTACTTATAACATGCCAAGTGAAGAAGCAACAATCTGGGCTGTACAGGGTGCGTTCTTCCGTTTGAATTATGATTACATGCAAAAATATTTACTTGAGGTAAATGGTCGCTATGACGGTTCATCCAAATATATGTCTGGTGATCGTTGGGGATTCTTTCCCTCGGTATCAGCAGGTTGGCGTATCTCTGAAGAAAGTTTCTTCGAACCAGCTCGTAATATTTTCGACAACCTAAAAGTCAGAGCTTCATATGGCTCATTAGGCAATCAAGTTACAGATGGCAATTTCCAATATTTAAGTTTCTTGACAAGCGAATCTTTGGCCTATCTGATGAACGGCGGTATCATTAGTGGCTTGAAAGCTCCGACATTGGCTAGTACAAACATCACATGGGAAAAAGTTTACACAACCAATATCGGTTTAGACTGGACTATGCTGAACGGCCGTTTCACTGGATCTTTTGACTATTACATCCGCGATACAAAAGGAATGGTCGTAAACAAAACTTACCCGGCTGTATTAGGGACGACAGGTGGTAAAGAGAACTTGGCAGATATGAGAACCAAAGGTATGGAATTATCTTTAACGTGGAACGATCAGATTAAAGACGTGGCCGGCAGTCCTTTGGATTACTCTATCAGCATCGGCATCTCAGACAACACTTCTGAGATCACGAAATATGATAATCCGACATTAAGTTTGGATGAAACTCATTACCAGGGAAAGAAAATCGGCGAAATTTGGGGATATGTAACAGATGGCTTCATTAAAGATGAAGCTGAAGCCCAAGAAATGGCCAATAAACAGGCTTTCATCAGCACAACTTGGAAACCAGGAGATATTCGTTATGCAGATTTGAACGGTGATGGAAAAATTGACCGTGGAAATAATCGTGTTGGTGATTCGGGCGACAAAAAAGTCATTGGTAATACAACTCCCCGCTACAATTTCAACCTCAACTTGAGTGGTTCATGGAAAGGTTTTGACTTACGTCTGTTCTTCCAAGGTACAATGAAACGCGACGTATGGTTGGACTCTCCTGTATTTTGGGGATACAAGACAGGTATTTGGTGGGCTAACTTAAATGATTACATCATCGATAACTCTTGGAGTGAAACCAATACGAACGCTTACTATCCTATTCCGACTTGGAGTGATAGAAGTAAACAAACACAGACAAAATATCTGCAAAACGGTGCTTTTATCCGTCTGAAAGATGTTACATTAAGCTACACTATTCCTAAAGCGCTCATCAATAAATACGGCATTGGTCAGCTAAAAGTGTTCGTAAGCGGTCAGAATCTTTGGGAAGCTACAGGATTGTACAAATACCTCGATCCGGATGCTGTAGGCAGACGTGACAATAACGGTAACTTGAAAGTTGACGACAACGGTAGTGTTTACCCGTTCACCCGTTCTTATTCATTTGGTATCAACGTAACATTCTAAAAACAGACAAAGTAACATGAAAAAGTCAATTATATTATTTGGTGGTTTATTGTTCCTCACAACCCAAAGTTGTGATGTACTGGATAAAGAGCCATTAGACTCTATCAGTACACAACAATACTTTGCAAATGCCAATGCACAGGCATTAGAGCAATATTGTAATGATTTATATCCCAAATTAATCACCGGACATGGAAATCCGAACGAATATAATTTTGGGATGATGGAAACTGATTTCCAGTCTGATGACCTACTTCCGTGGGACGCAAACTCTGTAGCTTTCAGTCAACACAGCATTTCTACAGCAGACAATGACAATTGGAAATGGGAAAATATTCGTGCTTGTAATGCTTTTATGCAAGATTACGAACTATCCCCGGAAACCGAGGCCGTAAAACATCGTTATGCTGGTGAAATTTTATTCTTCAAGACATTAGATTACTTTAATAAAGTAAAACGCTTTGGCGATGTACCTTGGTATGACAAAGTATTGGTTCCTGGAGACGAAGACCTATACAAAGGCCGCGATTCCCGTATTACCGTTGTAGCAAACATGATAAAAGACATTGATCAAGCGATTGAATGGTTACCCAAAAAAGAAACGACAGGTGTCTACCGCATCAGCAAAGACGCTGCACTTGCATTAAAGGCACGTATATGTTTATTTGAAGGAACTTTCCGCCGTTATCATAATATGGAAGGTGATACCGAATTGCTCAAAGCCGCTTATGAAGCAGCAGGCGAACTGATGAAATCCGAATATGGCTATTCATTGTTCCAAGGTTCAAAACCTGGTAAAGCCTATTATGAATTATTTATCCAAGCAGATTACAACTCCAATCCTGAAATTATTCTGTCGAAGGAATATGATCCGACTGTCGGCAAAGGAAATAACTTAAGCCGCCAAATTGCAGTCGGTGAATCTCCTATCGGTTTGAGTCGTGACGCTGTTGAAGATTATTTGTGTGCAACAACAGGAAAACCAATCTCTATGTGCGGCTGCGAAGGCCACTCTCATCATACTACATTAATCGCCGAACTAAAGAATCGAGATCCGCGTTTACTACAAACAGTACCGACTCCCGAAGCTGGTGAATACACCTATTACCTAGAAGGGAAACGTCCGGATATCGGTAAATATACCAGTGGAAGTGTTAGTACATCTACGGGATATGGTGTTATCAAATATTACAATCCGTCAGAATACACATCATCTCATCATATTGGAACATTAGACGCTCCAATCTTCCGTTATGCAGAGATTCTTCTGATACGTGCAGAAGCAGGAGCCGAACTTGGCCAAGATCCCGAATTAGATAAAACAATCAACGCTTTGCGTGATCGGGTTGGTTTTAATCACCATTTGACAACAAATCCGATTGAAGACCCGAAATTGGTTGCCGAATATCCAACAATCAAAGGCCCGAACGCCAACTTGATCCGCGAAATCCGCCGTGAACGTCGTGTTGAACTAATGGCAGAAGGTTATCGTTACCACGACTTAATGCGTTGGGCCTGCGGTATTCGCCTGAACCAACCGAAATTGGGTATCATTCCAGACAAAGCAACAAGTGAGAATGATTTAAATGGATATAATACAAAAGATTATGAATCCATTAAATCCGGATTAGGTTTCGTAGACGGTGCCATTGATGTTTATACAAAACGAATGACAAATCCTGTTCCAAACTTTATAGATCCCAAGAACTATTTGTTCTCTATTCCGACAAACCAAATCGGATTAAATCCCAAATTAAAACAAAATCCGGGATGGGATTAATTGAAATATTTTGATAATTTTTTTTCAAAAGGTCTGCTCTTCATAACAGAAGGGTGGACCTTCTTGTATTTGAAAAATCCACATTATTTCAATAGCTTTTGATTTTAAGGTCCATCTTCACAACTTCAGCAAACAATTCATATATATCAACTCCCTATAAATACTGAAATACCAAGAATATGAAGTGATTTAAGACTACACAATTCACATAGTTCAAAACAACTATCTAATCAGTTACAAAGAAAGTGAAAGAGGTAAGTGCTACCTTCTTATAAGTCTATTAAATGAGACAGTAATCATACAATATGATTTAAAAAAATACATACAGCTTATTGGCTATCGAGGAAAAGGCACTGACCTACAGAGAGAAGATGTATACCTTATTCCACAAAACAACTATCTTTCTATAAATGGATAATACTTCTTTTCACAGCCAGAAGATATCGAGTTCAAAACATATATGTTTTAAAAACGAAACACCTATGTTTTGAATTCGAAACATAGGTGTTTTGAAATAAGAAATATAAACGATCACATCAATAGTCTTTCTCATTCGCCAGATTCCACATATTCAGAAAAGAGGCTTTCGTTATGTCGACAATCTTATTCCAGTTTATCTTTTCCACATGGTCGCTTGGCATATGATAGTCAGGATGACCATCCGTATGGTACCAGATGACCGGAATATCCAAAAGAGCGAACGAAGCGTTATCGCTCCCCCCTACCGGCTTATCCCACGGACGATAATCAGGAGTCAGATTCAAGCCATATTTCTTGATATCGTTTTTCAACCAATCGCCAAACACAGGATGCGCTTCCGTATAGAAATAAACGACATGCATCGGCTTGGACTCGTCTTTATTACGGCCAATCATGTCGTAATTCAGATACCCCTTCACCTTATCCATCTCCAAGAATGTCTGCACGAAATATTTGGAGCCTAACAAGCCTTTCTCTTCACCATCCCAGAAGGCGAAAATAACGGTTCGCTCCGGTTGAACCCCCGTCGCTAAAAACGCCTTAGCGACCTGCAGGACAGCTGAAACACCCGAAGCATTATCGTCGGCCCCGTTATAGACCCGGTCACCGTCCAGCATCGGGTCAAAGCCGAGATGATCGTAATGGGCGCCAATAATCACATATTCGTTCGGGTTCTTACCCTCGATCTTCCCCAAGATGTTGTTCATCGACAACTTCTGATGAACACCTTGTTTCAACTTCGCGATCGAATCCGGATGAACCTGGAAACGGCCCTTCTTCTGCCGTTCCTTGTTATAAGCCTCAAAAGGTTGGTAATAGGATTCGAACAGAGGTTCGATCCCCATCGTTTTCAAATTAGATACAATATATTCACCGGCAATACGCCCACCACGGAAACCAGCTTCACGCCCTTCCAATGCGTCGCTTGCCAGAAAACCGATATAGGCCTCGGCATTTGCCCTGTTAATGACATCCAGCCCTTTCTTTTCAGGCAACTCGGCCCATAGCGTAGCACTTAGTGCAATAGAGGCTAAAAACAATCCCGTTTTTCTCATTTCGATATTGTGTTTTACAGATTATAGTTTTCTACATTATGCAAATATACGGATATTTGTATACATTCGAACTATAATGACAGAACACAAATATGATTTTAGTGTGGTTGTAGACAAGAGCAGGACTGACTTCATTAAAATAAAAAAAGGCCAAACTCCGCTATCTCATAAGCGTCGAATACCTCCCCCTTTTATCTCTCACCAGTCTTTCAAAAGACTACGGTGAAGAGACTACATCTAACAAATTATTTACTGTTTAATACTCAATTTTTAGAGCTTTCGCTCATTTGGCTCACCAATCTGCGAATCTCAGCATTTACTCGCTGGCACATTGAACCATTTCCTACTGACTGATAACGATCAGCCTGATAACGCAACATCGCTAAAGTACGCATACTTTTTTCGTTTTCTCTCATCATCATAATTTTACTCATTTAAGTTCTCCACGCTTGGAGAACGATTAATAATAACTAAACCTAAACTTTCTTTTTCTTTTTGTTTACAGTGCAAAGATAAGTATTTTATTTGAATTTATGCTGTAAAACATATTCAATGTCTACTATTTAACTATATTTAGGTTTTGATTAAATACTTTTCATCTCGATTTATCTAAACGACAGTAGCCAATTCACCTGTAGTCGAGTCGATTACAAATCCGCGGACCGTTATATCTTTTGGGATCAACGGATGTTTTTGTACTTGAGCCACTGTTTCACGAACGGAACCTTCCGGGGTGTCGAACCCACGCAACCACGATTTGAAATCAATGCCGCAGTAACGCATCATATCGATATGCTCCGAAGGGATACCACGCTTCTTCATTACCTCAATCATCTGTTCGCTGTCCATATGCTTGGCACCGCAATCGGTATGACCGACAATCATGACTTCGTTCACACCTAATTCATAAATGGCAACCAACAGACTCCGGATCACACTTCCGAAAGGATGGGAAATAATCGCCCCAGCATTCTTGATGATCTTGACATCCCCGTTCTTTATTCCCAAAGCTGCCGGCAGCAGTTCCGTAAGACGCGTATCCATACAAGACACTATCGCAATTTTCTTATCAGGATATTTATTGGTGATAAACCTCTCGTATCCTTTACTCTTTACAAATTCACGATTAAATTTCAATAACTCGTCTATCATAACTATCTTATATATATGTAACAGTTCAAAATCAAATAATGTTGAAATGTTTCAACGCATTGTATACACCATTCTCGTCGACAGAGGTGGTCACATAACCAGCTGCACTCATCACGTCTTCGGCCGCATTTCCCATAGCAACCCCAATCCCGACATGGCTAAGCATCTGAATATCATTACCACCATCACCAAAGGCCATACATTCGTCCAGACCGATATGGTAATGTTCCAGCATTTTGTCAATCCCGACCCGTTTACTGCTTCCAAGCGGTACGATATCTGTAAAAAGAGGGTTCCACCGCGTGGATTCACAATGCGACAAGACCTTCATAATACGTTTCTCCTGCTCTGCCGTAAAAAAGGCGATCAACTGGTAGACCGTCTTTCCATAAATATCCTCGATCGGACGGATTGGAGGAGCCGGGAAGTTCAACAGATGAAACACATCATTGACCGCCTTATCCGTATAGTTCATAAAAATCTCGTCTTCCTGCACAAAGGCACAAGGGAATTCGCCTTCTTTTTCCTGGTAACGAACCAAGGCTTCGATATCCTTATCGGGAATGCTATGCTTATAAATCACATCGTCCTTTCCGGCAAACACATAGCCACCATTCAAAGTTACATATCCATCGAACTCAAGATCGCCCAGATTGTTAATCGAACGGCGATGACGACCAGTTGCTATAAATACTTTTATCCCCTTCTTCTTCAACAATTCGATCGCATGAAGGGTAGATTTCGGGACTACATGTGTTTTAAAGCTGACCAATGTCCCATCAATATCAAAAAATACTGCTTTAATCATAACCTAAACTCATTACCTTTTAAACCTCAACAAAGGTAAGAATAATTACGGATTTCCAAAGGTCATATAAAATCACTATATTTGAACGCTGAAACATTTTATTTGCAAACATGAAAACACATCTCTACTTATTGACAATACTATTCATATCCGTTCCATCCGTCTTTGCACAAGAGATTGAGAAAGAAACCGTTCCTGGACAAGAACCAACTTTGGTCGAACGACTTACAGGAGGGAAAAAGGTGATTGAAAGCGCAGAAATGAATTTTCAGCTTTTTACTTCGGCAAACGCCAATTTCATCGGTTCCGATTTCGACGGCATGAACTTCAAGCTGAATCGTGTCCGATTGGAAATAAAAGGGAATGTATGGAAAAACCTTTCCTATCATTACCGGCAGTCGTTTAATAAATATTCGGACCCTTATTCGCTGGACAACCTTTCGTCCTCGCTCGAATTGGCTTATGTCAACCTGAAAGTACATGACAAGTTCGGCTTTACGATCGGTAAGCAGTTTGTCAATTTCGGAGGATACGAATATTTTGTCAATTCGATAAAAGTCCGTGAGTTCAGTGAGTTCAACAACCTACTGACCTGCTATCAGGCTGGTATTTCAGGTAACTGGCAGATCAATCCTGACCACGAACTTTGCTTCCAGATCGTGAACAACCGAAGCGGACAGGACAACGAAATCTACCCGACCGGATTGCCCGACAACACACGAGAAGCAAAAGTTCCTTTCATGTATACGGTAAACTGGAACAGCTACTATTTCGACCGCATCCTGCAACTCCGTTATGCCGCTTCCGTAGGACAACAGACACAGAAACGTTATTCTTATTACTTCACCTGCGGCAACACGATCGAGAAAGGACCTCTGCTGACTTATCTGGACATCATGTACACCCGGCAGGGATTGGACCAGCACGGCGTTATCAGCCGTCTGCCAGAGACAGCCCAGACAGCTTGCAATACCGAGTATCTATCGGTCATCGCCGATATCGACTACCGGATTCACCCGCGCTGGAACCTCTATGTGAAAGGTGCTTATGAAACCGGAAAAGTGTACAAGGCGAACGGACCATTTGCCAAAGGCATGTACCGCCGTTCCTGGAATGCACAGAGCAGTCTCGAATTTTTCCCGATCAAGAACAGTGATCTTTTCATCTTTCTCCTTTATACATATCGCGGCGTAAAACTTGAAAAAGCAGCCTTGGATATGGGAGCAGTCGATCCCGACACGCATCGTATTTCGTTAGGGCTGGTCTATTCGATTCCGGTATTCTAAACTTTCTCTTTCAAGGCAGTTTTGCCACCCTCTATTCCCAGAAATGAAATCACAATGAGGGTGTCAAAATACCTTTGCCATGGTCTTTTAGGAACAGATTTACAAGGGATCATTCAAACAAAGCCGATCCAATCAAATTATACCGGAAATTTTTATTATCATAGACCTCCAAGCCTTTAACCTTGACACCGATCAGTGTCGAGCGATATAGGTTCTCCACGTTGAGAACATTGTATTTTCCTTTTGGCAGTTCCATATACTTATCTAAGGGCTGCAAATAGACAACCGTATATACCAACGGGCTGACATAGCCGTTCTGACCGGTTCCTCTGCTCCGTTTCTCGTATTTTTCCGCATCATCCATGCTCACAGGGATAAAGAACGCCTGATCCGGATTAACCGGCATAAAATTGAAACCGTTGAAAGGAATACATTGTTTGGGAGAACTGCCCGAACGTGTCGGATAGGACAATGGATAGCCTTTATGGTCAAAATCATAACCGTTATGGTTATTGTTCACTTTTATGAAATAAGTTTTTGTAAAATCAAAATCGGCCATTCCCTTTTCCAAGCGAGCCTGATATTCGCCTTTCAGTTTACGGAATTTAAACTGATCGCGCCGGCATTCCTGCCCCAATTCTTTATTGACGACACTGATATAATTCAAGACCACCTTGTCGTCTATCGGTAATTTATTGACACGAACACAGCAAATAAACATTTGTTCGAGCGTCATCTCCTCGCATTTTATAACAGGTTCAGGCATATTCACGACGATCTCGCCTTGTTCGATCGCACGATCAATCTCCACGAACAGTTTCTTATCGGGAGCTTTCTCACTTTCCAAGGCAAACACGACAGCTTCGTTCAGGAACATATTCTTATCTTCCGGCCGGATAATCTCACGGATTGTTACCTTGGAGAAAGGCAAATCCTTTCCATTGAACGCCTCATACCGAACCTTTCCATAGGTATCCGTATACGCGTATTTCAAATGGCTATACTTAGTCGAACTCAGATAGAAATCTCCGAGAGTAAGCACATCACCGGTTTTGAATGTATCTCCACTATACGTTTCATACGATTCCTGTGCATAAACAGGGAAAAGAAGGAAAGATAAGCAAAAAAGAAGGCATAAAAAATGTTTCATATTCATTAGATTAGTTAGACCTTTATTTCGTTAAAACGCGATAAAGATAAACTTTTTCCAAAATATATGAAACAAATGATATTACAATAAATAGACATCATTTATATCCAGCTTGAACTGCAGGCCAAGAAATTCAGCTGCTTTCCTGCAAAGTAGCATCCGTCCGGTAAAAATCTCGAAATAGTCCATCACGGCACAAATTTCAGTATTGATCTTTAAATCGAGAGTGATCGTTTTCGAATCCGGCTCCAATATAACATCCGATTTTTCGGCTGCATAATTTACCCGATCATGGATATCGAAATTAATCGTGGAACGGTTACGGACACGGCTGCGACGCACATCCGTCTTATCAGCGATTATCAGAGCAGCTGCAACGGCATTTACAGCAGCAGCCGTCTGTTCGTCATGGTTTCCGATAGCTGTAATAACGGTCGCCACATCTTCAGGCGGCATTCCCATCTTATCCAAAATACGAAAAGCCATCATAGCCCCACTTTGGGCGTGGTCGATGCGGTTCACCACATTGCCTATATCGTGCATGAAACCGGCGATACGAGCCAGTTCCACCTCATGCGCATCATATCCTAACTTCTCCAATAAATCCCCTGCTACTTTCGCAACCTTCGTGCAATGGGCAAAGCTATGCTCCGTGTAGCCGATTGCTTTCAACGACTCGTCCGCTTGTTTGATATAAGTCCGGATCTCTTCGGAATTGCGGACATCTTCATATGTTACATTCATATTTTTATCTTTACTATATATGTTAATTAAACACAGAAATATTCCATTTTGTTCTGCCGAAGAACCAGAAGGACATGAATTTCATATTACAAAAGCCTTTTACCGGTCTTTATTGGAATAATAAAAAAAGCGGAATCTCATGGTGAGACTCCGCTTTCTATTTTATTCGGGTGAAAAAAGGATTTCCACCCTTAGATGATCATAATCAAATTATTCTTCTACACTCCAGTTTTCAGCAGCCATACGTTTGTAGCTACGCAGACGCCACTTAGCGTTTTCTTCTGCGGCAGCAAACAATTCAGCAGCTTCAGCTGGATACTGTTTTGCAACAGATGCGAAACGAACTTCACCTTTCAGGAAGTCTTGGAATTTACTCCAATCCGGTTCTTTGGAATCCAATGTGAACGGGTTCTTGCCTTCAGCTTCCAGAGCAGGATTGTAGCGCCACAAGTGCCAGTAACCACATGCAACAGCTTCTTTTTCTTCAGCCTGAGATTTGCCCATACCCTTCTTCAAACCGTGGTTGATACAAGGAGCATAAGCGATAATCAAAGAAGGACCGTCATAAGCTTCAGCTTCGCGGATAGCCTTCAAAGTCTGAGCCTGATCAGCACCCATAGCGATCTGAGCGACATAAACGTAACCGTAAGTAGTAGCCATCAAACCCAAGTCTTTCTTGCGGACTCTCTTACCGGCTGCAGCAAACTTGGCGATTGCACCGACCGGAGTAGCCTTTGAAGACTGACCGCCTGTATTTGAATAAACTTCAGTATCCAGAACCAGGATATTCACATTCTTACCGGAAGCAATCACGTGGTCCAAACCACCATAACCGATATCGTAAGAAGCACCGTCACCACCGATAATCCACTGTGAACGTTTTACCAAGAAGTGGCTCAATTCGGCGATAGTAGCGCAATTCGGACATTTATCCTTAGCTGCTTCAACCATCGGAATGATCAGAGCTGCCAGTTCTTTCGTCTTATCGGCATCGTTCTGATTTTCGATCCATGCAGTGAATGCTTCCTTATATTCGGCCGGAGTGCCTTCATAAGCAATGGCAGCTTCCATTGCATTCTGGATACGTGCACGCATCTTTTCGTTAGCCAATTCCATACCCAAACCGAATTCACAGAAGTCTTCGAACAGAGAGTTAGCCCATGCAGGACCTTCACCCTTTTCGTTTGTCGTATACGGAGTAGATGGAACAGAACCCGAATAGATAGAAGAACATCCCGTAGCGTTAGCAACCATTTCACGATCACCGAACAACTGGGAAATCAGTTTTACGTACGGAGTTTCACCACAACCGGAGCAAGCGCCTGAGAACTCGAACAACGGAGTTGCGAACTGAGAATTCTTCACATTAGACTTGATGTCTACCAAACTCTGCTTAGAACTTACATTAGCCACACAGTATGCCCAGTTATCAGCTTCAGCCAACTGACCTTCCAGCGGAGCCATAGACAACGCCTTGTTGCCCTTGAATCCCGGACAGATATCGGCACAGTTTCCGCAACCCAAGCAGTCCATAACATCTACCTGCATACGGAACTTCATCCCCTTCATTGTAGCCGGAGCTTTCACATCCAACATCGGGAAGTTTGCACCCTTCTGTTCTTCGTCATTCAAAACGAACGGACGGATAGAAGCGTGAGGACAAACGTAAGCACACTGGTTACACTGGATACAGTTTGCCTCATTCCAAACCGGAACAAATGCAGCTACACCACGTTTTTCATATTTTGCAGTACCCTGATGCCATGTACCGTCTTCGATGCCCTTGAAAGCAGAAACCTTCAGTAGGTCGCCATCCTGTGCATTAATAGGACGAACCACTTCGTTGATAAATGCAGGATCGTTGTTTACAACCTCTTCATCATCCGGCAGGTTAGCCCATGCAGGATCAACAGTCAACTGGTTGTATTCGCCACCACGATCAACAGCAGCATAGTTTTTGTTTACAACATCTTCACCCTTCTTGCCATAAGACTTCACGATGAACTTCTTCATCTGTTCGATAGCCAGATCAACAGGAATTACACCTGTGATACGGAAGAATGCAGACTGCAGGATTGTATTGGTGCGGTTACCCAAACCGATTTCCAATGCGATCTGTGTAGCATTGATATAATAAACCGTAATATTTTTCTGAGCGAAATAACGTTTTACACGGTTAGGCAGGTGTTTTGCCAATTCTTCGCCATTCCATACCGTGTTCAGCAAGAATGTACCGTTCTCACGCAAACCGCGAGTCACATCGTACATACGCAGGTAAGCCTGAACGTGGCAAGCCACAAAATTCGGTGTGTTTACCAAATAGGTAGAGCGGATCGGATGATCACCGAAACGCAGGTGAGAACAAGTGAAACCGCCGGATTTCTTAGAGTCGTAAGAGAAATAAGCCTGGCAATATTTATTTGTATTGTCACCGATGATCTTGACTGAATTCTTGTTGGCACCGACAGTACCGTCTGCACCCAAACCGTAGAACTTAGCTTCGAACATGCCTTCGCCACCCAATGCGATCTCTTCTTTCTGAGGCAGGGAAGTGAATGTTACGTCATCTACGATACCGATCGTGAACTGGTTCTTCGGCATCGGCAGTGCCAGGTTTTCATATACGGAAAGGATCTGGGCAGGAGTCGTATCCTTAGACCCCAAACCATAACGGCCGCCTACGATAACCGGAGCATCTTCCTGGCCATAGAAACAGTCTTTTACATCCAGATACAGAGGTTCGCCTACTGCACCCGGTTCTTTTGTACGGTCCAAAACAGCAATACGCTTAGCAGTCTTAGGAACAGCTGCCAAGAAGTGTTTAGCCGAGAACGGACGATACAAGTGAACGGAAACCAAACCTACTTTTTCACCCTTAGCTGTCAGGTAGTCGATAGCTTCGCGTGCAGCTTCCGTAACAGAACCCATTGCAATGATTACGCGTTCTGCATCTTCAGCTCCGTAGTAATCGAACAAACCGTATTTACGTCCTGTGATCTTGGAGATTTCATTCATATATTCTTCTACGATAGCAGGAACTGCATCATAGTAAGAGTTGCTCGATTCTCTATGCTGGAAGAAGTGGTCAGGGTTTTCAGCCATACCGCGTGCAACCGGAGTTTTCGGATTCAAGGCACGTGCGCGGAATTCAGCCAACGCCTTCTGGTCGATCAGCGGAGCCAAATCTTCATTTTCCAATGCTTCGATCTTCTGGATTTCGTGAGATGTACGGAAACCGTCGAAGAAGTTCACGAACGGAACACGGGATTTGATTGTAGCCAAGTGGGCAACACCTGCCAAATCCATCACTTCCTGTACAGAACCTTCGGCCAACATGGCGAAGCCTGTCTGACGGGCAGACATTACGTCTTGATGGTCACCGAAGATACACAGTGCGTGAGAAGCCAATGTACGAGCAGATACATGGAATACGCAAGGCAGCAATTCACCTGCGATCTTGTACATGTTCGGGATCATCAGCAACAAACCCTGAGAAGCCGTATAAGTCGTAGTCAGTGCACCAGCCTGCAACGAACCGTGAACTGCACCGGCAGCACCACCTTCAGATTGCATTTCCTGCACCATTACAGTTTCGCCGAAAATATTCTTACGTCCGGCAGCAGCCCATTCATCTACATATTCTGCCATCGTAGATGACGGAGTGATGGGGTAAATCGCAGCAACTTCACTGAACATATAGGAGATATGTGCAGCAGCCTGGTTACCATCACAGGTTAAAAATTTCTTCTGTTTTGTCATAGACTCTTACTATTAGT
>OIXR01000795.1_pt1 | contig 26088 bp, 18 predicted proteins | sample 1587831 | NCBI WGS metagenome assembly OIXR01 (sample SAMN03283263) | human gut metagenome | biome: human-associated habitat; material: feces | host: Homo sapiens | place: USA | collected 2013
GTATACTTATATGACATTTTCGGTGCTAGTGCTGGGAACAAAAGCAGTCACCCAAGTAAAAAGGGTGCACGAAATAAGCCTGCTATAAAATTGCTTTGTTACCGTATTGTTCCCTCCGACTCAATCTTCCACATGGAATACATCTTCCACCAGCATATTAAAGTACTTTGATATCCGCAGCATAAATTCGGCAGATGGAGTACTGTCCCCACGCTCTATCCTGCCGACAGTTTTGGTGCTGTATCCGATAGCAGCGGCAAGGTCATCCTGGTAAATGCCTCGCTGTTCCCGGATTTCTCTGATATTATTGGTAACCGCCATAAAAATCCCTTCTTTCAGTTCTATAGATATTTTCTTATTGTCAATTATGCAAAATGATGTGTCCGATAAAAAGGACTTGCAATTTTATCGGCAATGCCCTGTGATAGCAGAAGCATCAGATTTTCCAAGAACTTTTCCAAATATGTCTAAGCGGTCGTTTTCTCCAACCTTGATAGGTGCATACTTTTCATTAAGCGAGATAAGGAAAATTCCGTCTTTATCGTTTTGTAATTTCTTAATATAGGCTTCTCCGTTTAGAGCGAAGATGCCGATTTCTCCATTAGCAACAGATTCCTGCTGTAATACCCATGCAATCTGACCATCATGGAATTCAGGTTCCATACTGTCACCACTAATGCGTACACCGAAAGTAGTATCTTCCGGTAGAAGAGATTCATCTATGCGTACAGTCTCTTTCGGTCCGTCTACAAGGAAGTTACCGGTTCCGGCTGATACTGCATTTTCAAAAATATCAATGCTTCGGAATGGAATTATCTTAGCAGTCTGCTTTTCATACATTCCGGATGCGTGGAGCAGATTGATATAATCCATAGCTTTTTCCCTGCCCTCATCAGTAAGTGATGAAAAAGGATCAGCAGGATTTACTCCAAAATATGCTTCATACATGTTAGTAATACCAAGGATTCTACACACTTTGTAAAATATGGTAACGCTTGGTTCAGCAAGGTTTCTCTCCCAGTTGGATATGGCTTTATAGGAAATGGTGACGCCTTCCTTTGCCAGTTCATCAGCGAGATCCTGCTGGAGCAAGCCTTGATTTTTTCTATATGTTGAAATGATTTCTCCGATTGAGTACATACATACGCCTCTTTTCTTTCATTTTGTTGATTTCAAATGTCTCTTTTCACTCCATAGTATATAGCAATAGTGCCAATTATTCAAGTTAAAAATCCAATATAATGAGAAAAAGGACACATGTGTCCGTTGACAGTCGATTATTCTTGGGGTTATACTATGCCCTGTAAGAAACATTACTCATATACTTGGACTAAAGGTTATGGTAGTGACAGATTAAATGCAGGAGGTGATGAAGATGGGAGACAGGGTAATACTTCATTCAGATATCAACTGTTGTTATGCCTCGATAGAGCATCTGCATCATCCGGAGCTTGCAGGAAAGCCACTGGCAGTAGGCGGTGACCCGGAGGCAAGACATGGGATTGTCTTAACAGCTGACTATATTGCCAAGAAGTACGGTGTGAAAACAGGAATGGCACTCTGGCAGGCAAAGCAGGTCTGTCCGGACATAACATTTGTATCACCAAGAATGGACTTATATCTTCGATTTTCAAGGATGGCTCATGAGATATATGCAGAATATACGGACAGACAGGAGCCATATGGGATTGATGAGTGCTGGCTTGATGTGACAGGGAGCAGCTCCCTTAAAGGGGATGGATTGCTCATTGCCCAGGAAATCAGCAGGAGAATGAAGTCAGAGCTTGGCATCACAGTAAGCGTTGGTGTTTCTTTCAATAAGATATTTGCAAAGCTTGGTTCAGACTATAAGAAGCCTGATGCAATCACAACTATGTATAAGAGTGAGTTTAAGCAGAAGGCATGGTCACTTCCGGTGGCAGATCTTCTATACGTTGGCAAAAGTACGAACAGAAAGCTTGCATTATTTGGTATCAAAACTATAGGTGATCTTGCAAGAGCAGATGAAGATGTGCTTAACAGTCACCTTGGAAAGATGGGCAGTATCTTATGGTCGTTTGCTAATGGCTATGATGATTCACCTGTCAAGCTGGAGAATACCCACGCTCCAATCAAATCGGTGGGAAACAGCACAGCGACACCAAAGGATTTAGTATGCGATGAGGATGTAAAGATTGTTCTTTATATTCTGGCTGAGAGTGTTGCAGCAAGACTTCGTGAGAATGGATTCCGGTGCAGAGTGGTTGAGATAAGTGTCAGGGATAACGAGTTATTCTCTTTTACCCGTCAGAAAAAGATTGACCATGCAACAAACATCACCGGAGAGATAGCTGCATATGCTTATCAGATATTTAAGGAAAACTATAACTGGAGCAAGCCAATCCGCAGTGTTGGTGTCCGAGGTGCAGACTTAGTAACAGATAATTATTGGGAACAGATTGATTTGTTCTCAAGTGTGGAGAAGCGTGAAAAGCAGATGAAGATGGATTCAGCGGTGGATGAGATACGCAGAAGATTTGGATTTTACAGTATCCAGAGGGGACTCATGTACCGGGACAGGATTCTGTCGGCAGTCAATGCAAAAGAAGAACACACAGTACATCCACATGGGTATTTTGGATAAAGAGGGAGGCGGAACATGAGCGAAGCAGCAAGAATTGATCTGGTAGACAGAGCACCATTGACGGAGAAGCAGCAGAATGTGTATGAAAGCATTATGCAATATCAGAGAGTGAATGGTTATGCTCCTACTATCAGGGAGATATGCAAGATGGTAGGGGGGCATCGACTTCAAGTGTTTATGCACATCTGAAAATATTAGAAGAAAAAGGCTATATAGCAAGGAAGATGGATGCTTCCAGAGCAATAGCAATCTTGTAAGGAAGGTGATTACATTGAGCAATAAGGTATATGTTGATGTACTTGCAGAGTTCTCAAAGGACGGACTGCTCATTCCTAAACAAATGTTACTTCAAATGTTCCGGACAATGCTTTTAGATAACACCGAGCTTTCAGATGAAAAAATCAACGAATTGGTGGATACATTTATGAATACAGTTCCGGACATGTTGAAAACACAACTGCAAGCTGCATAAAGTCTGAACATTGACAACTGAATAACTGCCAGGTATTGAATTTTCAAGGTGCATAGCTAAAATTTATGTGCGAAGTTTGAGTAAATGATATAAATAGTAAATAAAAAAGGATATATGTGTGTTTTTTAATATAAATATGTGATATAGTAAAAGAAATAGTATTTTACCAAGGTGGGACTCAGGATGAGAAAAAGAAAGTTGAAAAAAATTATTGCCTTGATTTTAGCATTTGTGATGCTTTTTTCTTTAGGGGGGGAATGTGGTTTCGGCAAATGTGTCTGATGAAATTACAGAGAAATCTCTTGATCAAGTGCAAAGAGAAAACGAAGCTAAATTATTAGAAAGGAAGGTATCAGATGACACGAAAGCATTTTCACCTGGTGATGATTATTCTTTAGATAATAATGCAGTGGAAATGTTTGATTTGCCGAATAATACACCTAAAATTAATATGGAAGGTATTCCTAAAATCAAAAGTAAATCTAAAGTTCGTAAAGAGAATGATGAGCAGAGATATAATGTCTTGGTTCTGGATACTTCTGCTTCTTCTAGTTTTTTAGATTCTTCTGGTAATATATTTTACACTGCAGATACGGCTATTGATTATGTTAAAGCTTCTGCAAAAAAATTTATCGAGGGAGTCCAGAAAGCAGATGGTACCAATTATGTTGCAATAGTTGAATACAAAGGTTCGACAGCAAATGTTGTTTCTGAATTTTCGACTGATTTTGTATCATTAAATGCGGCGATTGATGGACTTTATGCTTCACAAAATACACGTAATGTTGCAGCTGGGTTACAGAAAGCAGATACATTAATAAATGAAATATCTAATCCAAAAGCTATAAAAAATGTTGTTCTGTTTACTACTGGAATGACAAATGATGGAGAATATAGCTATGATGGACATTATAACGAGGATACAATAGGAAGTGAATGGAGACGTAGTGACACTCAGGTTAGACTTTATGCATATTCTAATGCAGCATATGCAATGGCAGAAACATTAAAAAGTAAGGCTACAGTATATTCGGTAGGACTTTTTCAAATGATGGAAAATATGCCGGAAGAAGGTTTAGAAATTGTACAATTTTTCAAATTGTTTTCTTCAGAATTAGCTACATCATTAGAACATTTTTATGATGTGAAAGATCCGAATGATTTGGAATTTATTTTTGGAGAAATTGCGGACAAGGTTACAACGAAGGATGTGAATTTTTATTTTGCGTCTGGTGAAGAGAAAGACTATGAAGCAGTTTGCCATTATTCAGATAATTATTTTCGAAAAGCTTCTTGTGGGACAAGACAGTTAGATGGATATAACCATAGTTTATCTACGGCATCTTTATGTTTGGCATTATCAGCATTTGGAAGTAATGATGGAGGGAATTCTGATTATACCAACAAATATAAAAATGTTGAAAAGTTGTTGACTGATTTAGAATTTGAAGAATTTGATAAGAATGATTGGTTTGTGAAAAAACCACAAAGTGATTCAATAGGAGTGGTAGCTGCAAATAAAAAATTAAGTATAGATGATAAAGAATGTACTTTGATAGCCGTAGCCGTACGTGGTGGTGGTTATGAAAGTGAGTGGGCAGGAAACTTTACACTTGGTAAGAGTGGCCAGCATTATGGATTTGCACAGGCTAAAAAACAAGTTTTAGACTTTTTGAAATCATATATTAGAGAAAATAAAATTTCAGGAGATATAAAAATATGGTTAACAGGATATAGTCGTGCAGCTGCAACAGCAAACTTAGTGGCAGGTGCACTTGATGATGGAGAAAAATTAGGTGATGGTGTAGTTCTTAAAAAGGAAGATTTGTACGCTTATTGTTTTGAGACACCAATGGGAGCTACAAAATCTGAAATTAAGAATAGGCTAAAATATAATAATATTTATAATATCATTAATAAAAACGACCCGGTAACTAAAGTTGCTATGTCTGCATTAGATTTTACTCGTTTTGGAGGCGATTATTTCTTGCCAGATAAAATTTCTGATGGAAATAATTACGCTGCGAAAAAAAATGCAATGGAGCAGTTCTATGATAAAATGTCGAGCAAAAATGAGATAGGAAAATATGCTGTTGATGATTTTGTGATGAAAAAAAATGATGTAAAGTATCTTTTGCCAGGAGGAAAAAGTCCGGTACAAAATGATGAGAATAATAAGTCAATTCAAGCGGAATATTTAGATACTACAATCAATAAACTGACAAAGGAAAGAGTAAAAACACGTGATAATTATGTGAAAAAAGTAATTGAAGATGTAATGGAAGAAGCATTGAATGAAGCGGGAATTAATAATTACAGCCCTTCAGCATTGAAAGAATTTGCAGGAGCTGTTGCAGAAATGTTAGTTATTTTTGTTGTTTCACACCCTAATCTAACAGTGACAGGTGTTAGTAATGCGAAAACTTTGGGAGCAGCTCATTATCCAGAATTATGTATGGCATGGTTAATGTCACAAGATGAGAACTATACATCTTCACCAACAGAGTTTGACGGAAATGGTAACTATCGTGTTATACATATTAATTGTCCGATAGATGTAGAAGTATATGATAGTGAAAATATATTACAAGCAAGGATTGTAGATGATATACCACAGGAAATTAAAAATGGGACTGTTGTGGCAAGTTTGAATGAAGATGATGAGAAAATAGTTTATCTTCCAACAAATGCATCGTATCAGATAAAATTAACAGCTACAGATAACGGAACAATGAATTACTCGATAAATGAATTTTCTTCTACAGCAGGTGATATTACAAGAGTCGTTAATTATAAAGATATAAATTTGAATAAAAATGATGTGTTTAATGCAGTTGTTCCTGCTTATGTAGATGATGAACAAAATAATGAAATAGAAGGTTCAACTACAGAGTATGAGTTGAAGTCACCTGATGGTAAAGAAATTAATCCTGATCAAAATTTAAGTGGTGAAGATGCAAAATCTGCTTATTATATGGTGACAGTAGAAGTTGATTCGGATGAACATGGTATTGCTATAGGTCAAGGAATTAGACAAGAAGGAAATTTTGCAAAAGTTGAAGCGGTTGCTAAAGAAGGTTACCAATTTGTTGGTTGGTATGAGAATGATAAATTAATTTCGCAAGAAACACAATATCGTTTTTGTGTAGAAAAAGATACCCTTTTAGTTGCAAAATTTGAAAAAGATGGAGAATCAGCGAACCTAGAAAATCCAGCGAACCCAGAAAATCCTGATTCGGGAAAAGATAATAATACAGGTAATAATTCTGGTTCGGGAATAAATGAAAATGGAGGAGAAAAGATAGAATCTGTTTCAACAGGAGACGAATCTGCAGTTGGATTTTGTAGTCTAATGGCTGTAATCATGGTAAGTATAGTGATGTGTATGGCATTTACAAAAATAAGACGTAAAAAGCAGAGAAATTAAGGAGCCACATAAGTGTTCAGAAAAAAGTATAAAGTAGTAGTATTAGCAATTGTTCTTGGAGTTCTATTAAATGCTTGTAGTAAAAGACAAGCAGTAACCGAGGAATATAATACAATAAGTGATTTGGCATATTCTGAAAAATGTAAAATTGAACCAATCATATATATTGAAGAAAAAACAGGATTTGTTCCATATATTGTATTAACTAATGATTATAATGGTAAAACACTTTTGTTAAGAAAAGAAATTCTTCCAGAGAATAGAAGAGTTAGTGATTATTCGGCTTACTATGAAGAAAGTGAAATTGATAATTACTTAATGGGAGAGTTTTTTGATAATTTACCTATTCAAACTCGTTGCTTAATTCAAGATTCGGAAATAGAGATTTTAGATGAACGATGCTTGAATCAAATAGATGATAGCGTGATAACTATTGTAAGAAAAGTGTTTTTGTTGTCTTTTACTGAACTTGGATATAAAAAAAATGGGCATGTCGGAGTTGAAGGGGTGCCATTGTTGTATTTTAAAGATAATAAGAATCGTTTTGCTACTACGAATAATGGAAAGTTTACTGTAAGTTGGTGGTTAAGAAGTGCGGATTCTACATATGATTCTTGTGTATATGCAGTAGGACCGGAAGGTGAAATTGGAAGCACGAATGCATACGATATGAATGGTATCAGACCAGCATTTTGTGTTGACGGTAAGCAAGAAATATATAAAGAAGAAGGCAGATATATTTTAAAATAACATAACTTATTTATATTAAAGTGATTATGTTATTTTGAAAGAATTATTGAAATTCATTTGCCTGTGCTTATCTAAACGTTAATTGGCTACATTTTGGCTACAAGATTTTTATAAAGCACTAATTCCTCAGCAAAAATAAGCTACTTTAGACAACAGAACCGCACAAATTAGTTTCAAATAATCGAATATCACGAAACCAAAGTCCGTGATGGTGGACGTACAGTAGAATCTGGACGTGTTGCTACAGGTATCGAGTAATCATTGAACACTTAATGAGTGCGTAAGCGCGAAGTTAGTGAGAAAGTTGTTCTGTGAGCGTTGCGAGCAGAACAACCTTCTGATAACAAATATAGTAAAATTAAGGCTTCCGAGATTTTTCGGATAATCGAGCTATAATGAGATTATTTGGTTTTTACTATACGTCTGTTGGAAGCATTATTCTATTCTTTATAATTGCAACAATTATTTCATACCCATTTAGTTTGCTTGCTGATGTGTTACCAAAAGCATTGCTTATGCTTGAAAAGATAGATAAACAATCTGCTGTTATTATGTATCTTTTGTTAGATACATTTGCGACATTTATGGGATTGAGAATCGTAGACTATTTCATGCAGTCCATTTCAGCGACTACTATTTCAATTATTATTGTCTCTTTCGTATTTGCTTTGTTTGGAGTAAGCGATTTTAATAATAAGAGGAAAGGTTGATAAACCCCAGTTCTCAAATGACGAAATCTATAGCATTTAATAACTGTTATATTTTGTTATGGAAAACTCGTTAATCCATTGAAAATGCTAAACTTTTCATTGGTGTTCTCTCCATCACATCTTGTATCGTGTTATATCATTTTACCCTTGATTATGAACCCTCATAAGGGAAAATACAAGTGAAAGAAAATCTGGCGGCAACTAATAAAAAATTATAAAAATGGCAATTGTAACTGGATGAAATGCTTTTAATACATTGTCGGTTATAATGACGATGTTACTGCGTTTTTTGCAAAAGTGCAAAAGATATAAAAGAGGTGGAAAATTATTGAAATATAACGAATTATATCATACAATAGTAGTGTTTTTGTACAAGTCAATTTGATAGAAAAGGGGGAGCGCAGGAACTGTAGCAGCTGTTCTTATCGTTGGAGGAACACTTGCAGAAGATGTGATTACAGGTGGTGGCGGAATTGCAGATGATGCCGCATCATTCTATCTTGCATACAGGTTGATGTTTGGACTATAACAAAGGAGATTTTTTATGTCGTTTAATTCACAGTTTAAACTTATTTTTGGTGAAACATTTCAAACAGAGGGTTTTCGATATTGCTCAAAATTGAATGTTTTTGTTAAAATGCTCAACGAAGATTTGATGGCTTTTTTTGGAGTAAAAACAGCTCCGGCATGGAATAAAGGGGCAAAAGGATTTTTCCTTACTGCAGGAATTATTTCTACCTATCATTCTTCTATCGATAAAAAATCAATATTGTATGCTGGACAGGATTTAAATTCATTCCTTCCACGAAATGAAGCAAGAGTAAGTTTTGAATATACCGAAGATACAATGGAAGAGATTATTTCAGCGACGGCTTTATATGTGAAGGAACGTTTGATGCCTATATTCAATCGAGTTTATGATTTAGATTCTTTTATTGATTTTTTAAAGGAATATTCGATTAATAAATTGCGCGCATGTGATACTTTTGAAGGGGAATCTCTTGTCTTGATTAAAACAGATAACCATGATGATTTTCAAACGTATTTCCAGCAGCATCTGGATGAATTATACGCACAAATTGATGCAGGAAATGTTGGTGATGGCTATACGAAAGAAATGGCTTATGATGATTTGTTTCATGGTATTATCGAAAGTATTGTATATCCTCGGGATAAAGTATATTCTGACAAGAGTTTATATAATGAGGCGCTGGAAGAGGCTGAGAGAAGAAAAAGTGAAAATATGAAAAAATTATATAGCTATCAAATATTGAAGAGCTGATTACTATAGCAATTAATCAAATTGATTTCAATAATGGAAGTTTAGTGTGATTTCTTGATGATGAGTGTTCTGAACTTCATTTTTGAAAAAATTAAGCAATGAAATTGAGGGGCGATTATCTCGCCCCTTTATCTTTGCTTTGATAAGGTCGATTGGCGTTCTGGTTGTCAGACTTTTCCTGATACCTTTTTATTTTGTCGTGTATGGTTTCGAACTTTGGAGTAACTTTCTCTCCGTATGCTTCTTCCCACTTAGAACGTTCTTTCTGATATGCGTCAAAGGCACGCTGTGCAGTATAGAATGCTGTGTAGAAGTCTTGTACTGTTGCAAATTCATGCTGTCTGACGATATTGGATAATCTGGCTTTGAGAGTTCGGATCTCTTCCTCTTTGGTGGCAATCTTGCTTTCAAGCTCTTTTTTCTTAGTAAGTAAATCGTTTTCAGTATGGAGAACTTTATCAGCGGAATTTTTACAGAGAGGTAATGGAAAAGAATCGGGTGCATTACGAGTATTACCATTTGGGAATGACAGAAAATGTGCCGGAGCTTGAAGGTTTCCATTTCCACACATTAAGGCATACCTACACGACAAACCTCTTATCCAACGGGGCTCAGCCTAAGGATGTGCAGGAACTGTTAGGACACTCAGACGTGAGTACCACCATGAATGTCTATGCCCATGCTACAAGGGAAGCAAAGCGGACTTCCGCAAGACTTCTTGATAAAGTGGCAGGCAATGATTAAACAACTATTGACATTTTGTTACTGGAGTAGTGGAAAATACTTCAATGTAAGCAGATTTTAACACACTTTCAGATGGAAGAATCGCATGAATATAGCGAAAGAGTAAGAAAAAGCGACCGGCACATGGGGATTGGCCCGCCCGGCAGAGGTGCTCCCGAAAGAGCGACTAGCGCAGCGGCTTAGATACTGTAGAATTATGCCCATGAAACGCAGAAATGCCCCGGCATGGACGCCGGGGCAAGGAGAAACCGCGCCATGGACGGCGCGTTTCGACGGTTTCGTCAAGCATAGAAAATCTAAAAAGCATAATTCGTACAGTACCTTAGCTGCGTAGCGTTAGCTCGTCGGGAGCACCTCTGCCGGGCGGGCCAATATTATTAATTATTGTGCAGCATCAGGAGCCACATACGAGTATGCATTGGACATCTTTGCAGCATTGTTTGTCAGAGTGACAGCCTCTCTGTAGTAGGCAACAACAGGAGTGCCCTTATCCACAGCATTGAACAGCTGCTCTGCAAAAGCAGGAGGCACATTGATACATCCGTGTGAGCCCGAGGTTTTGTAAATGGTTCCTCCGAAGGTATCACGCCAGCTGGCATCATGGATACCTATATTGTAGGCAAACGGCATAAAATAGCTGACAGGAGAAGAGTATCCCTCGCCGACAAGAGTAGCATTTCTCTGCTTGTAAACAATCTTGTATACACCATCTACGGAACCATTCTGACGGGCGAGATTACCTGATACGAAATCAGACTCCATCTGGAGAGCACCATCCTTGTAATACCACATGTGCTGCTTTGTGTAGTCAATCTCTATGTATGTATTACCTATGTCGTCAGCGCCTCGGTAGAGTGCTGTCTGCTCGTAAACAGGCTCTCTTTCCACTGGCTTGCCTCCCTCTAAATCTGAAAGGAGCTGGGCTTTCTCATTTTTCTTGCTGACTACCCATCCGTAGTCTCCACCACCTATTTCAATAGTGTCACCGGACGATGTTTTGAACGAGCGCTTGCGTCCGAAGGTGTTATACTTGGAAGCAAGCTGCTGGACATATTTAGTGACCTTGGCATCATCTATGCTCACGCTGCCGTCATCTGAGATGCTTAGCATATCAAGGATTTTGGCTGAGTCAAGTTTCTCATCGGCACCTTCAATTTTGTATGTGACGGTTGAAGCAGTGTATTTGTCGAGGGCTTCTTTTTCATTTTTGATTGTATCGCTTTCCTTTGTGATTTTTGGAGCTTCATAACAGTCATCACTTAAGCTAAGCTTTGGAAGCTCGTTGTCGAGGGCGTCCTTTACCTCGGCAAGGATGCTGTCATATATCGGCTTGCAGCCTTTTTTCTCTTCAATCACATTGTATTCGCCGTCTTTTATCTCGATATGGGCATCCTCCGGATTTTCAATGTAGTCATCACTGAAAATATCAAGAGCCTTGAGCTTTTCCGCCAAAGCGGCATCGTTATATTTGGATGAACCCTTTAGAGTATAGTTTTGAGCTTTGAAGAGACTGACAGGCCATGTAAAAGCATTCTGCCTTTTTAGGATTTGCTCCTCATCACCGTTTGAGACATATTCATAGGAAAAATCAGGTCCCTTAAGTGAAAAGCTGTTGCCTTTTCTGTCAGTGATTGTGAGCAGATAATCGCGGCTTAGGGCTGTATTTTTTTCTAATGCCTCTTTTGCAGTTTTACCTGCGTATTTTACAGAGTTAATCTTTGTGTTGAACAGATAGTGGCTGCTAAAATAAAAGGCAAAGCCAAGATAAACAGCCAAAAGCACACCAAGCACAACGGCGCAGGTTATAAGCACTTTTTTCTTCATGTAAATCGACCTCCTTGGAGATATGCTGTTGCTGCCTACACCGGGGGGTAGGCGGCAGCTAAAATCAGTTACATTTGTGAAGATGTGACACATCCATATAGTCAGGCAGACCATTCTTGTAGGCTACAGCGGTTTCTCCCTGAATAAGTGGTTTTAAGTATTCGATAAGTTCAGGCTTCACATCATTGCCCGCATCATTGATCCAATCTCTTGGCACAGACTTGGCCTCGTTTGCGATATCCTTGATAGCAGAATATGTGTATTCCACCTGATAAGGATTATTTGAGATGCGCTTCAAGCATACCATTGATGCGGTCACACCCTCTGCTGCAATAGTGACACCCTTTTTACCCTGAGCAAAAGATTCCTCGATATCGGTTAATGATGCAAGGTGTGAGGCACAGCGCTGGAGCACATTTACCTCTACAGAGCGCACCTTGACACCGATGTTTTCCTTTACGATGAACTCAAGAGCTTTTCCGGCACCGCTTAGCTGCTGGTGTCCGAACTGGTCACATGCGGCCTTTGATGATGTAATGTATGAGCCGTCTGCGTCATGTATTCCTTCGGATACGGCAACTATTACATTGTTAGTGCGCGTAAGGGCTTCTTTTATATCGGCAACAAATTTGTCCTTGTCGAAATCCACCTCAGGCAGATAGATGAACTGAGGCGCTGTATTGTACTCATTACGTGCGAGAGCGGAAGCGGCAGTGAGCCATCCTGCGTCACGTCCCATGATTTCAACGATTGTAACACTCTTAACAGCATAGATAAAGGTATCATGGGCTATCTCAAGCATGCTTGATGCGATATATTTGGCGGCAGAGCCAAAGCCCGGAGTGTGGTCTGTCATGCACAGGTCATTGTCGATGGTCTTTGGAATCCCTATAATTTTCACATCACTGTTGATTTTTTTTGCATAATCGGATAACTTTAATACGGTATCCATCGAATCATTTCCACCGATGTAAAAGAAAGCTTTTATAGAAAGCTTATCGAATTGGTGGAAGATGTATACATATGGTGAATCATCATCCTTGTAATCAGGGAGCTTGTGGCGGCATGAGCCAAGATACATGGCAGGTGTGGTCTTAAGTTTTTCAAGATTAGCATCATCTGCAAAAATATCTGACAGATTGAGATAATTCTCATTTAATATGCCGAGTATTCCGTTTACGGCGCCATAGCAGATATCGTATTTCTCAGAGCTTTTTACTCCTGCGATGACTCCTGCAAGGCTTGCGTTGATTGCAACAGTTGGGCCGCCTGACTGGGCGACGATACAGTTTGACTGATTCATTGTAATCTCCTTATTGTGTATTTTAACTATTCTCTTCTGTAAGAATAGTTATGATATAATTTGAAAATGACTACTGAAGGCGCATGGCATATGCACCGCATAATCATATAGATTGTAGTATCAAACATTATTTTTAGCAAGGGTTAAAATGAAAAATATGAATAAATACGAGAATTGCTTATTGTGTCCAAGAAAATGTGGCATAAACAGAAGAACCGGACAAACAGGCGTATGTGGCGTTTCATCTGAAATAAAGGTGGCGCGAGCAGCGCTTCATTACTGGGAGGAGCCGTGCATATCAGGAAAAAGAGGAAGCGGGGCAGTTTTTTTCTCAGGCTGCAGCCTGCACTGCGTGTTCTGCCAGAACAGGGAGATTTCTGACGGAAAAGCGGGAAAGCTAATCAGTAAAGAGAGGCTGAGTGATATCTTTATGGAACTTGCTGACAAAGGCGCAAATAATATCAATCTGGTCACACCGGGGCAGTATATCCCTGATATAGTGTGGGCGGTAAACGATGCAAAAAGCCGCGGCATGAAGCTTCCTATTATATACAATACGAGCGGATATGAAAATGTGACAGAGCTAAAGCTGCTTGAGGGTATAGTGGATGTGTATCTTCCGGATTTTAAATATATGGACAGTACGCTTTCGGCAAGGTATTCAAGGGCAAAAGATTATCCGTCTGTCGCAAAGCAGGCGCTTTCAGAGATGGTCAGGCAGCAACCGGATGTCGTGATTGACGATTCGACAGGACTCATACAAAAGGGAGTTATTGTGCGACAGCTTCTACTGCCGGGACATGTGAATGATGCAAAGAATGTACTTAAGTACCTGTATGATACATATCATGATCACGTATATATAAGCATGATGAGCCAGTTTACGCCGATTGCACTAAAGGATTATCCTGAGATAAACCGCACAGTGACAAGGAGAGAGTATGAAAGGCTTGTTGACTATGCCCTCGAAATAGGAATCACGAATGCATTTATACAGGAGGGGGATGTGGCAAAGGACAGCTTCATTCCTGCATTTGACTGTGAGGGAGTATAATATTTACCGTTTTTCTTAATAAAATAGTAAGAATTGGCAGGCAAAAATGACTGGATTTTGTGACGCCGGTGTAGTACTATGGTTATGTGATATTTTTTAGCTGTGAAGGTACTGAACAGTTACGATATTTTGTTATTACTCACATCCCGGTGTGACAGACGATAATGTTTTTAATCACACAGGATACATCATTCAATAGAGGATACAGTGATGAAAAATATAGAAGAACAGCAGATAATAATTGAATGTCCGAATACTATCTTTCATCTATACATTGACAGTGAGGATGAGCTTTCAAAGGTTAAGGTGTTTATGAACAATATGAAGAATGTTGATTCGATAAGTCTGCATGATATATACAACTGGTGCAACAGACAGCATGTGCAGTACACGACGACATTTAATTATGACAGTAAAATGACCTTGACAGAAATGATAAAATCCTACATATTTTACTTCAGACAGAAGCTTAGATATGTAAATAATAGTGATAGGATGATAGAAACATGAGATACCCTGAATTTCTAAAGGATAGAGGAACAATAGGCTTTGTGGCGCCTTCGATGGGCTGTACAACAGAGCCGTACAGGAGTGCCTTTGACAATGCCATTAAAAGGTTTCACAGCATGGGTTATAAGACGATAGAGGGACCTAACTGCAGGTGCGACAGTGGCATAGGCATCAGCAATACACCTAAGAAGTGCGCAGAAGAGCTGAACGAGAGCTATGCTTCTGCTGATAGTGATGTGCTTATATCCTGTGGTGGTGGCGAGCTGATGTGCGAGGTAGTGCCTTATATTGATTTTGAGCGCGTGAAGCAGTCAAAGCCGAAATGGTACATGGGCTATTCCGATAACACGAATTTCACATTTTTGGAGGCTACTATTGCAGATACAGCAGGTATTTACGGGCCGTGTGCGGGCAGCTTTGGCATGGAGGTGTGGCATGAGTCACTTACCGATGCATTTAATCTGCTTTGTGGCAGGAAGCTTTCATTTACCAATTACCCTATGTGGGAGAAGGAATCGATAAAGGATGAGAATGCTCCGTTTGTGGGCTACAACCTGACTGAAAAGTCGTGCATCAGCTCTATTCCTGCGGTGGCAAAGGAAAGCAGGCTTACCATGAGAGGCAGGCTGCTTGGTGGCTGCATGGATTGTCTTATCAATCTGCTTGGTACATCGTTTGACCATGTAAGGGAATTTAATGAGCGCTACAGTGATGATGGTATCATATGGTTCCTTGAGGCTTGTGACCTTAATGTGATGGGCATGAGAAGGGCTATGTGGCAGATGAAAAATGCAGGATGGTTTTCAAATGTAAAGGGCTTTCTTATCGGACGGCCGGTGCACTTCGGAGAGGAAATGTTTGGCATAGACCACAGACAGGCGCTTTCATCACTGCTTAGAGAGTTTAATGTGCCAATCATCATGGATCTGGATATAGGTCATATGTCGCCGATGATGCCTGTGGTATGCGGAAGCATGGCAGATGTCAGCTTCGACGGAAGCAACTTTACAATTTCGTATGATATAGAGCAGTAGATTGGAGGAAAAATGATTAGATTAATAAAGAAAAAAGCAAAGAGTATTATATGTAGCGTGCTTGCTGCGGTTACACTGTTTACGATGAATCCGGCAGTATTTGCAACAGAGACAGCTACGCAGACTGATACAGTTTCAAGCGTTGATGTATCAGGCAGTGACAGCAGTGACGCAGCTGATAAGAGTAACACAGACAGTACTGCAGACAGCACAACTACAGCCGGCAGTGAGGCAAACGACAAGGTGACCATCAGCAAAAATGATAAGCCATACTTAAGTCTTGGAGCAGACCTCACACCGGATCAGAGAGCGACAGTGCTTGGATTTATGGGAATCGAGCTCACTGATCTGGACAAATACGATGTGGTCTATGTAAATAATGATGAGGAGCACAAGTACCTCGATTCATACATCAGCAAGAGCGAGATTGGCACAAGGTCACTTTCCTCAGTACTCATTACAGAGGATAAAAAGGGTGCGGGTCTTAGTGTTTCCACGCACAATATCAATTACTGTACGGTAGGAATGTACAAGAATGCGCTTGCCACAGCAGGCATAGCTGATGCTAAAATCATAGTCGCAGGCCCTTTCCCTATTTCCGGAACGGCAGCACTTGTAGGCACACTAAAGGCATACGAGGAGATGACAGGCAAGAAGCTTGACGACAAGGTGACAGACGCAGCGATGGATGAGCTTGTCACAACAGGAGAACTCAACAAGAGCATTGACGGCGATTCGCAGGATATCGAGGCAATGATTGCTGACCTAAAGAAGCAGCTTGCCGATGGAAAGCTCAAGGATGAGAGCCAGATAAAGGATGCGATAAAGGAGGCTGCAAAGGATTACGACCTGAAGCTTTCTGATGATGATATTGCAAAGCTTACATCTCTTTTAATGAAGCTAAAGGATGCCAATATCGACTGGGATTCAGTCATCAACCAGGCACAGGACTGGGCATCAAAGCTTGGCGATAAGATAAACGACCCGGGCTTCTGGGAAAAGATTGGTAACTTTTTCATTGATTTATGGGATAAGATAAAATCCCTGTTCAGCTAGAAAAGCTACAGGAGACAGTAAGAATAAGCAGAATATGAATCAGGCAACTCCCTGAAACGTAAGCATGAGCTGCACGTTTCAGGGAGTTTTTTATCATTAATAAAAAAATAATAAATTTCTGCCGAATACATTGATACAAAGGTCATATTCTATTATAATTAAATGGATAATGGATTAATGTAAACAATGCACATAAGAAAGATGGGATTTGATGATAAAGATAAATAAATTTCTGGCAGCCTCTGTCGTAACATTGTCATTAGCCGCATGTGACCTGGCACCATACAGCAGCATAGCAGTCTATGCGGATCAGGCGGCTAAGGTTGTGTGTGATGAGAGATATTGGGTAGCGGCGAGAAGCGGGCCGGGCACAGAGTATGAGCTGGAGCACAAGCTTTCAAACGGTAAGGATATTACTATTCTTGAGCAGACCACAGGTGCAGACGGCAAAGTGTGGTACAAGGCGAAGTACAATCTGGTAGCAAATAATGAGGAGTGTGTCAGCTATATCAGGTCTGATTTTGTATCAGCAGGTACCGGCACAGCTGCATCAGACAATGCGCAGACAGGGGATGCTTCAGCAGACACCAGCAATGCGGATGCCATACAGCAGAATAATGAGGAGCAGCTTGCCCTTGCAACCGCATCGGGAGCATATGCTACAGGTACGATTACAGGTGGCAATGTGTATGTCCGCAATGCAGCAGGCACATCCGGCACTACCAAGGTTGTTTCACTCAACTGGAATCATCAGGTTGACATAATTGGAGAGACTAAGGTAAACGGTGTGGTCTGGTATAATGTCAAGGGTACTTTAAACGGCAAGGCATTTACGGGCTGGACTATCAGTACATACATAAAGGTGACATACAATAATAGCGGAGACAATACTGATTTTGTCACGGCTATGAAGAATGCAGGCTTTCCTGACAGCTATATTCCAAACCTTACAGCTCTTCACAATAAGTATCCAAGCTGGACATTTGAGGCTGTAAATACAGGTTTGAATTGGGGTACGGTGATTGAAAATGAAAGTGTAAACGGACTTAATCTGGTATCCAAATCAGCAGACAATGCCAAGAAATCCACAGCTGCCGGAGCATATAACTGGTCAACAAATACGTGGGTTGAGTACGAACCGGGATGGGTGTCAGCAAGCAGTGCCTATATTGCTTATCTCATGGATCCAAGGAATTTTCTTGATGAGACCAATATTTTTCAGTTTCAGAGTCTGGCATACAGTCCGAATGAGGCACTTGAAGGTGTCAAGTCCATAGTAAAAGGCACATTTATGGAGGGAACAAAGACCTATTCCAACAATGGCGAGAAAATCAATTATGCAAGCACATTCATGGATGTGGCAAAGAGCAGTGGAGTAAGTGCATACCATATAGCATCGCGTATAAAGCAGGAGCAGGGACAAAAGGGAACGAGCCCTCTTATTTCGGGTACATATTCCGGATACGAAGGATATTATAATTATTTTAATTTTAGTGCAACCGGAAACACGAAGGATAAGATTTATAAAAATGGTCTGTCTTTTGCCAAGAAGCAGGGCTGGAATACAAGAGTAAAGTCCATAAGCGGCGGAGCTGTAAAGGTGGGCAGCAATTATATAAATAAGGGTCAAAATACACTGTATTTTGAGAAGTTTAATGTAGTAAATACAAGCTCGCTGTATTTCCATCAGTACATGGGCAATGCCACAGCGGCTCTTACTGAGGGACAGAGTCTGGCTAAAGGATATTCAGACAAGAATCAGGCTTTTGTATTTAAAATACCTGTATACAACAATATGCCATCGTCAGCAGTGGGCTTCGATAAAGCTGGTGATACCAATAACTATCTGCAGTCGCTTGCGATAAGTGGTGTAACACTCACACCGGCCTTCAATGGAGCGACAACAAGCTATTCAGCAGTTGTTTCAAATGCTATAAGCTCAGTGACTGTTTCGGCAGATGCAGTTTCAGGAAACAGTGGTGTTTCAGGCACAGGAAGCTATTCGCTTGCTGTCGGAAATAATACAATTAAGGTAAAATGCAAGTCGCAAAGCGGTGATACAAGAACATACACTATCAATATAAACAGGCAGGCGGCATCTGTAAATAATGCAGGTGGCAATAATAATCAGAACAATAATAACCAAAATAATACAGATGTAAACATAACATCAGGTAAATACAGTATAGGTACTTATATTACAGGCATTGAGCCTGGAACCGGTGCAGCTGATTTTGTGAAGAATATAGCAGTATCAGCATCAGGTACTGTAAAGCTTCTGACAAGCTCAGGCTCAGAAAACAGCGGAAAGATTGCAACAGGCAATAAAGTGGCTGTTTATGATGCTTCAGGTAATCTGAAAAAGACATACGATATTGTTATATATGGAGATATCAATGGTGATGGTGCTGTAAATGCTCTTGATATGATTAAGCTCAACAGACATATCTTAGGAAAGGGAACACTCACAGGTGCTTATCTGGAGGCAGCTGATGCTAACAGAAAGCGTGATGGTGGAAATGCCCTTGATATGATAATCATGAACAGACATATACTGGGCAAATCAAAGATATCGCAGAATTAGAAATGTGAGGAAAAATATGAAGAAATTATTTGGATGTATATTATCACTTGTTATGGCGGTGATGCTTGTTTTCGCACCTGCCGAGCATGTATATGCGCAGGGACTTGGTCTCAGTGTCAGCTCAAGCTCTATAGCTGTTGGAAAAACAGTTAAGGTGACTGTTTCCATGCCGTCTGGATATTTTGGTACTGTAGTTATCTCGAGCTCTGACGAGGGAGTACTGAGTAACGGAGGAGATGGTGTGGCCAATATTGGTGACGCCGCAGGATATCCCACATCGCAGTCATTTTCATTTACGGCGAAGGCTGCAGGAAGCTGCACTATAAAGGCATATTGTACAGTTGTAGGAGATGCAGAGGGCAACGATGCCGGAGGTACAATTACCGGTGCCAGCACGAAGGTGACGGTAACAAGTGCTTCATCAAACAATGATTCAAACAGCAACAAGGATAACAAGGACAATTCTGGCAGCAATACCGGCAATGACAACAATGCAAATAAAGATAATGAAAACAAAGAGGAAAAGAAATCCTCAAACGCATCTCTTGGTTCGCTTGTTATCTCAGCAGGTACGCTTTCCCCTGAGTTTTCTGCTGCGACAAAGGATTATACAGCTACAGTAGATTACAGCTGTTCAAGCCTTGCGGTTACAGCAAATCCGGCTGATTCCAAGGCGAGTGTGACATCCGTCACAGGCAATGATTCACTTGAGGTTGGAGAGAATGCGGTCAGCGTTGTTGTGACAGCAGAGGACGGCAGCACAAGCACATACAATATAGTTGTTACCAGAAGAGCCGAGGATGATCCGGAGAATGCAGATAAGCAGGATAACTGGAAGAAGTTCGATATAAATGGCACAGAGTGGACTATGGTAAATGACATTCCGGAGGATGTTGTTCCTGAAGGCTTTGAACACTCAAAGACAGTGATTGACGGACTTGAATACAATACCCTTCATGGCACCTTTGGTGATATCACGCTTGTGTATTTACAGTCGGAAAGCGGCAATGGGCTTTTTGTATATGATGCAGCACAGAATGCAGCATATGAGTTTGTCCGTATCAATTCAGAGTCGCATTTTATAGTGGTTTTACTGCCTAAGGTGGATGATGTGCCTGAGGGATACAATGAGGTATCACTCTCCATAGAGGGCAAGGGTGTGGCAACAGCCTACCAGACCAAAGCCGAAAAAACCGATGATAAGACAAAGGATTTTTACCTCGTATACGCTATGAATGACAATGGTGAGAGTGGCTGGTACACATATGATAGCATAGATGGCACATATATGAGAACTGAGCTTAGTACACCTACAGTGGCACAGGAGGAAAACGATACAACAAAGAGCGAGCTTGTCCCGGGAATTGCCAATAAATATCTTGTTTTAGCTGCAATACTGGTTCTTGTTATCGTTATTCTGTTACTGTTGCTTATTGTATCAGCTGTGAAAAACAGAAAATATAAGGCAATGGACTATCATGATGACGATGATGATGTAGATGATGCAGCAGAAGATGTATCAAATGAAGCTTTGGAAGAAACAACTGATGAAACTGCGGACGAGATAGCAGATGAGCTGGAAGAAGAGGTTACAGAAGAGCCGTTAGATGAAGTGGAAGAAGAAGCTGCAGAAGAGTCGGTGGATGAAGTGGCAGGAGCTGCAGAAGAGTCGGCAGGTGAAGCCGCAGAAGAAACAGCAGATGAAGCTGTAGAAGAGCCGGCAGGAGAAGCTGCAGAAGAAACAGCGGAAGGTGCTGCAGATGAGCAAAAGATGGCTACTGATGAAAATATATCAAATGCATCCTATGTCGGAAGAACCGTAGAAATTACACCTGATTCTAAGAAAGCTGTTGAGAATGAAAACTCTGAGTTTGATTTTAAAGACGATTCAAGGCAGGAAAACGTTTCTGACACAGAAAACGATGCTGATGAGGATGCTTTAAAGAATCAGGTTCAAATGGCACTTGATGGCTTTGTCAATGAGGGAAATAAGCCGTCTGAGACTATAGACAGCAGTGCAATGGATGACAATGAAGATGACAGCGAGGATGATGATTTGCAGTTCATCGACTTAAATTAGTGAATATGACTGGAGGATATGACTTGAAACCATATACAAGTAAGGCTAAAAAAGCAATAGATTTGGCTGCACGTATATCAAAGAAAATGAATTACAGCTATGTTGGAACAGAGCACATACTGGCTGGCCTTATAAAAGAGGGCACCGGTGTGGCAGCTGAGGTTCTAACAGCCTGCAATGTGGAATATGATAGGCTTATTTCGATGATTGAAGACCTGATTTCACCGGGTGATAACATCGAAGTGATGGACAGGGATGGCTATTCACCAAGGACACAGAGAGTATTGGAGCGTGCATCGGAGGAAGCCGATAGATTTGAGTGCAATGAGATAGGTACAGAACACCTGCTGATGGCTATAGTACTGCAGGGAGACTGTGCAGCTGCAAGACTTTTAAACACCATGGGTGTTAACAGTCAGAAGATGTTTATAGATATTCTTGGTGCGATGGGTGAGGATCCGTCTGCATACAGGGATCTGATGAAAAGCTACAATACATCATACAATTCTGCGACTCCTGTATTAGATCAGTATTCCAGAGATTTGACAGATATGGCAGAGGCAGGGCTTCTTGACCCTGTTATAGGCAGAAAAAAGGAGATGGAGCGTGTTATCCAGATACTTTGCCGCCGTGGCAAAAACAATCCATGTCTGATTGGAGAGCCGGGAGTGGGCAAGACCGCTATAGTAGAAGGGCTTGCACAGGATATAGTCAGTGGCAATGTCCCGGATATTCTTTTGGGAAAGAGACTGGTTTCACTTGATATGTCCGGGCTTGTAGCCAAATCAAAGTATCGTGGTGAGTTTGAGGAGCGTATCAAGAAGGTGATAAGCGAGGTTTCAAATGCCAAAAATGTACTTCTTTTCATTGATGAGCTTCACACTATAATAGGTGCAGGAGGAGCAGAAGGCTCGTTAGATGCATCTAACATATTAAAGCCGGCACTTGCCAGAGGCGAGGTACAGGTAATCGGCGCCACTACCATAGAAGAGTACCGCAAATACGTGGAAAAGGATGCTGCGCTTGAGCGTCGTTTCCAGCCTGTGATGGTTGAGGAGCCTGGTGTGGATGAGACAATAGAGATACTCACAGGATTAAAGGGACTCTATGAAAAGCATCATGGTGTCATCATAACAGATGAGGGTGTGAAAGCAGCAGTAAACCTTTCTGCACGATATATAAATGACAGATTTTTACCTGATAAGGCGATAGACCTGATGGATGAAGCGGCAGCCAGGATAAGGCTTAAGAATCTGACATCATCTGACGAGCTGCTTGCTCTGAAAAAAGAGATAACAGATAAGCAGAACAGGGTGGAAAATGCTTTGTCTAAAGGAGATATCGCAGCTGCCGGCGCGCTTATGTCAGAAAAGGAAGTGCTTGAAAATAAACAGCAGAAGCTTATCAGAAAGAATCACCGCACAGGAAGCAAAAATCAGCCTGTAGTAGGTGAAAACGAGATAGCGGATGTAGTATCGGGATGGACCAAAATACCTGTAAATAAGCTTACAGAGTCAGAGGCAGGACGACTTGCAAAGCTTGAACAGATACTTCACAAGCGTGTAATAGGACAAGAGGAGGCTGTTTCTGCTGTCGCAAAGGCTGTCAGACGAGGCCGTGTTGGTTTAAAGGATCCTAAGAAGCCAATTGGCTCATTTTTGTTTTTGGGACCGACAGGAGTAGGTAAGACGGAGGTGTCAAAGGCGCTTGCTGAGGCTGTATTTGGCAAGGAGGATGCCATGATCCGTGTTGATATGTCAGAGTACATGGAAAAGCACAGTGTTTCAAAGATGATTGGTTCACCACCGGGATATGTGGGCCATGAGGAGGGCGGACAGCTCTCAGAGAAGGTCAGACGCAATCCTTTTTCTGTTATACTGTTTGATGAGATAGAAAAAGCACATCCTGATGTGTTCAATATACTTTTACAGGTGCTTGATGATGGTAGAATCACTGATTCACAGGGGCGCACGGTTGATTTCAAGAATACAATAATCATCATGACATCAAATGCAGGAGCTTCTTCTATTATAGAACCAAAGCGCCTTGGCTTTGGCGCTGGTGAGGATGAAAAGCAGGATCACGAGCGTATGAAGAACAGTGTCATGGAGGAGGTCCGCCGTATATTCAAGCCTGAATTTTTGAACCGAATAGACGAGACTATTGTATTTAGAGCTCTCAACAAGGATGACATGAAGCATATAGTGACACTTCTTGTAAAGGAGCTTAAGAAACGCTGTAAAGAACAGCTTGATATAGAGCTCACAGTGCGCGACAGTGCAAAATCCTTTATCGTGGACAAAGCCTATGACAGAAAATATGGCGCAAGACCTCTTAAACGAAAGCTTCAGGAGGAGATTGAAGACCGTATGTCAGAGGATATTATTACCGGTAAAATTAAGCGCGGTAATAAGGTAATAATTTCTACGAAAAACAAACAAATTTCATTGACTGTTGAGTAGAATTGGATTTATAATTAATATATCAATATAGCTACGGGAGGATAAAAATGGCTGTAATAAGTGAATTAATCCGTACTGAGGAAAACGGAAAGCTCAGCTTCGGAGATTATACATTGGCTGCAAAGGCAAAGCTTGACAATTTTGAGAAGGATGGAGATATCTACAAGGTAAAGACCTTTAAGGAGATTACAAAGCTCGAAAGAAACGGACTCTTTGTATACGAGTCTGTTCCGGGAACAGCGGTTATGGATTTCGAGGAGACTGCTGATACAGTGACATTTACTGTGGAGGGACCTGAGGATGCTCAGATTACTCTTGGCCTTGAAGAGGAGACAGAGTACGAAATTGATATAGCTGGAGCTGTTGCAGGTACTATGAAGACAAATCTCGGCGGCAAGCTCAGCTTAAGCGTAGAGCTTGAGGGTGTTGATTCAGTCGATATCAAAGTATCAAGAAAATAGAGCATATTTTTAGCCCGGTGAAAGCCGGGCTTTTTGTATTTTATAAAGGAGAACAATATGGCAAAAGGAAAGACCTCTGTATTTTTCTGCCAGGAATGTGGTTATGAATCGGCAAAATGGATGGGACAGTGCCCGGCCTGTAAGGAATGGAATACATTTGTAGAGGAAACCGTAGATAAAAAGTCGATAAGCTCGTCGGGAAAAGTAAAAAAAGAATCAAAGGCGGCACAGGTTCTGCCTCTTTCGGCAGTAAAAAGCGAGAAAGAGGAGCGTATAGTGACAGGTATAGCCGAGTTTGACAGAGTGCTTGGTGGAGGAATTGTGAGGGGGTCACTTGTGCTTGTGGGAGGAGATCCGGGTATAGGAAAATCCACGCTTCTACTTCAGGTATGCAGGGAACTTTCACAAAAAAAGGTGCCATTACTTTATGTGTCAGGTGAGGAATCACTGCATCAGATAAAGATGCGTGCCGACAGACTTGGCGATTTTACGGATTCACTGGAGCTTTTATGTGAGACAAGTCTTGATATAGCAAAGGACGTGATTCAACGAAAAAAACCGGAGGTTGTTGTAATAGATTCCATCCAGACTATGTACAATGAGGAGATAGCGTCGGCACCGGGCAGTGTCTCACAGGTCAGGGAGACAACCGGAGTGCTTATGCAGCTTGCAAAGACTCTGGGTATTTCTGTTTTTATAGTAGGACATGTGACAAAGGATGGTGCGGTTGCGGGGCCGAGGACGTTGGAGCATATGGTTGATACTGTGCTTTATTTTGAGGGTGACAGGTATGAGTCGTACAGGATACTTAGAGGTGTTAAGAACAGATTTGGTTCGACCAATGAGATAGGCGTATTTGAAATGAAGGCGGAGGGACTTGTTGAGGTGGAAAATCCATCGGAGTATATGCTTAGCGGTAAGCCCGAGGGAGCATCAGGATCAATTGTCACATGTTCCATAGAGGGAAGCCGCCCGATACTTCTCGAGATACAGGCTCTTGTATGTCACAGTTTTTTTAATAATCCAAGGCGTACAGCAAATGGTACAGATTATAATAAAGTAAATCTACTCATGGCGGTCCTTGAAAAAAGAGCCAACCTGTCACTGTCAGACTGTGACGCTTATGTGAATATAGCAGGCGGTATAAGGATGAACGAACCGGCGATAGACCTTGGGATAGTGCTTGCAATCGCATCAAGCAAAAAGGATATTATAGTGCGTGAGGATACCATATGCTTTGGAGAGGTGGGCTTAAGCGGAGAGGTGCGCGGAGTTACCATGTCCGAGCAGCGTGTTGCTGAGGCAAAGAAGCTTGGCTTTAAAAAGTGTATTGTTCCCAAAGTGTGTCTTGCAGGAGTGTCGCATATTAGTGGAATTGAGATTGTCGGTGTGGCAAATATCAAGGAAGCGATAGAGGCTGTCAGATAGTAATTGTGAGAATTGTATATAATAAACAGATAATTTAGAAAATTTGTGTTTTTTAAGATAGTTTTACTACTTTAATTAATTGCAGTAAATCCGTTGACATATGTGTGCCGGGATGATATTATATCAAAGCTGACTCGCGGGACACATTGAGTTGTAGAGCTTGTGAGTTACAATTTACAGACATGACTTTATAATATTGCTTTGAAATAAGCTGATTAAATAAGTTGTGAAAAAAGTTCTTGACAAATGAAAAACATTTTGATAGAATAAACAAGCTGTCGCAA
>OIXR01000813.1_pt1 | contig 25672 bp, 46 predicted proteins | sample 1587831 | NCBI WGS metagenome assembly OIXR01 (sample SAMN03283263) | human gut metagenome | biome: human-associated habitat; material: feces | host: Homo sapiens | place: USA | collected 2013
TGCAACAGATTCAAAGAAGTATTGACCGTTATCGGGTGTGTCTAACAATGTATGGGGAGACAATCTCTGATGAATTTGAAAAGGTTGACCTTTCTGTTTATATGTTTATAGATTAAATTTAAGGCCTGTTTAAACATTGATTAGACAGGCTTTTTTGTGTAAAAATCACAGCAGGTAAAAGATAACATACGAATCCGCATCTCATCCGCTACTTTTGTTGAAAATCAAAATTCATAAAAAGTAATGAAAAAAATAGTTGAATGGATTATGCTGAGTAATAGATGGAAACATCTAGTTGGAGGATTTGCTATTGGCGTTTCTGTGGATGACTGGTTTGCTGCAATTTATGCAGGTGTGCTTACTGCTGGCGCTTTGGAGTATAAGGATAAAGCATATGGCGGCAATTGGGATTGGATAGATTTGGGCTTAACAGTGGCCGGAACGTGTGTTGGACAATTAGTGAGAACTATCGTATGACGGAAGTACAACATGTAACGGAGGTGGCTAAAGGTATTAGTGACTATGGTATGATGGCTGTGAGTGCAGCATTTTTTCTTTTGCTTTCAGCATCTATGATGATAGCATTATTCAAATGGTTTAAGAGTATGATAAACCGCCTTCTGGAACAACAGGAGTGTTTGAATCAATTGCTTGATACGGTACAAGACAATGTGAGTCTGCAACGAAACTTAATGGAAAGACTTCAACCTGAAACCTTACTGCGTATCCGGAATTTGACAGGTTTTGCTTTTGACCTTAGTATCGAACAGGTTTGTAGGTTGATAAAGCGGGTTCGAACAGAGAACCACATAGCAGATCGTGAAGCAACAGTAAATAAGATACGAAAGTCATTGCAAGTAATTCATGATGATCGAAAGAGCCGCTTTGACCCTTTTATATATCATGGAAAACCTCTGTCGGAATATTGTAATGAGAATTGGGTGGAAGATGTTGTGAGTGTAGTTGAAGGTGAAATTTACAATGAAGATGGTGAAAACAATGCACGTGCTTATACTAATGTAAAACTTGCATACGATAATATAAAGACGGATTTTTATCAACGCTTAAATAGTTAATTATGAGAATATTAATAGATAATGGACATGGGGAGAATACACCGGGCAAACGTTCCCCTGATGGAAAATTACGAGAATACCTTTATGTACGTGAGATTGCAGAGTCCGTGGAACGAGCCTTGCGTGCGAAAGGATATGATGTAGAGCGTATTGTACATGAGGTAATAGATGTGCCATTGGCAGAACGAGCAAGACGTGTGAATGAAATTTGTACACGGTATGGGGCGACGAATGTATTGCTTGTTTCTATTCATTGCAACGCTGCGGGAAATGGTGAATGGATGAGTGCAAGAGGTTGGTCGGCATACACTTCAAAAGGTAAAACAAAATCGGATGAATTGGCCACTATGTTATACGAGGAAGCCGAACGGAATTTTGCCGGACAAAAAATCCGTAAGGATAATTCGGATGGAGATCCAGATTGGGAAGAAAACTTTTACATCTTGGTAAAAACTAAATGTCCGGCAGTTCTTACAGAAAACTTTTTTCAGGATAATAAAGAAGATGTGGCTTTCCTCAACTCAGATGAGGGGAAGCAAGCTATCATTAAAACTCATGTAGATGCAATAATCAAATATGTTACCAAGTATGGAAAAACTTAAGAATATTGCAGTAGTGTTGTTTATGATTATATTTCTTGCTTCGTTGTTTATGAATGTAGTACATTTTACAAGTAGGCAACAGGAAACAAGAGATACAACAAGAACAATCTATGTTGATACAATACCATTTTATAACCCCATTCCCAAAGACAGCTTTGTAATTCGATATATTACCAAACGTCTTCCTACAATCTCAAAATTACCGGAAAACGTGCAAAAATTTCCCGAAAGCGTATCAGAATTTCCGAAAAGTGTGCAAAATTTCCCTAAATTCGTATCAAAGGACAGTGTGGATGTGGTTATTCCTATTACCAAAAAAGTGTACAAGGATAGTTTATATACGGCATACGTAAGCGGATATAACCCGAAACTTGACAGCTTGGTATTACATTCGCAACATGAGGTGATAACCATTAACGACTGCTATCCTAGGTCGAGGAAGAAGCGTTGGAGTATTGGTGTTCAAATAGGATATGGAATAGCATTGAGAGGGGTACCGGAATTTACACCATATATTGGAGTTGGTGTATCATGTAATCTATTCAAATTTTAATTATGGCAGATATTGTTTTAACCGTCAATAAAGAGAAAGTGTATGAAGAAGTGGCACAGACTACATCATACACCGGTGCAAAGATGGATGATGAACACGCGTACGAACGTATTTTCACGACAGACGAAGATAAAAGTATGCTTGAACGGTTTTGGAATGAAAGTAAGAATACCGTCTGCAACAGTCTGAAGAAAATACTTCTTAGTGAGATTGAGGCAAGCGGAGAATACCAGCTTTCGTTGGGGGTATCGAGTTCATTTGATGAGGCTTTAACCGAGAGCATGAATAGAAGTTTGTTCTCTTTTTTTGTTATGAGTATTACGGCAAAATGGTACACATTTACTAATAAAGAAGAAGCAACCGGATATGCAACGGAAGCGGCTATATATATGGAGGACGTCATGCGTAAGGCATTTTTTAAAAAACGTCCTATACGTCCTACGTACAATTGAATTATTTTTAATCTTTATTTATTATGGCAGAAAACAAGAAAACATTGACAGTGACCCAACAGGTTAAAGAGCTTGTTTATGATATTCAGAACAAGGCATATTTGACTGGGCAGGCGCGTGAGGCAGAGGGTAAAAAGAATTATGAAGCCGCCTCTAATATGCAAGCAAGTGATGATGAGGAAAACAGTTACCAAATCCGTCGTTCATTGGCAAATGCGTTTTCATCCTTGAAGAGTCTGCTTGGAGAATATCTTTCAGAAGACAAAAGTACAAGCAATAATCTGATTGCAAAAGAAATTGATGATAATGGTGTACTAGAACTTGCATTCGAGTTGCCAAGTAACTACAACAACTCTTCGGCTGATGCGTTGGGCAATGGCATTCATGCTTATCTTGTAGATATGGCTTTGGGAGATTGGTTTGCCATTACCAACCCGGAAGATGCAGCTTCATACGTGCAGCATTCGACGATAAGTTTAGAGAATGTAAAGCGTGCGCTTTATAAACGTAGCCGACCTGAAAGGCCGACTTATTCTTAATGTGTTTTCATGGGATATTGTTGTAAGAAACCCCAGCAGACAAAAACAGTAACGCTGACATTCAAACGCTCAGAGTTACTCTATGACGTAGAGAACTACTCCTTTGTGGAAGGTGACATTATGGAAACGGAGAATGAACATGCCCGGCATCAGGTGTTTGATATTGGACAAAGTGGTAATGTGAACCGGGTTACACGTGTACTCAATCTTACCCATGCAGAATGTGTGGAAATGCTGTATCCATATACCAAAGAGGAAATCTCGGACGAACAGGAAACTCTTGATGATATTCTTGTAGCTCCCGAAGAATATCATATTGTTCTCACTTTACCGGAGGATTTTTCTCTATCCACGGTGAAGCTACTAAAACATCTGATACACGAGTATCTTATCTGTAAGGTACTTGCAGATTGGATGAGTATAACGAATCCAAGTAGTAAGGCTAACTGGGAGGAGAAGATAATGAGTATCAGAGTTAAGATACAGACATCGCTTATGTCGAGAAAGGGCAAAATAAAACGAAAGTTGAAACCTTTCTGATAAAAGGAAGAGCCGGAGTACATCACGCATTCCGGCTCTTTTGTTGACAATCTTTCTTAACCTTAATATAAAAACTAACCTATGTAAGCTATCTTGGTTTATTAAGCATACGAGGGCTGAATTGGACGGTAAATCCCAACAAACTTTCAGATTTGTCTAGTTTGCATATTAGTACAAGTCGGAATGCTTTGTATGGTGTGCCATGGAACCCTCGCATATATTTATCGGTACTGCTCCATACTGTATGCCAGTTGAATAAATCATTTGAGCCATACAGAACTTGTGAGACATGATTGCTCTTGAAATATCCGCGTTGTATGATGGTGTCTATCGTTTTGAACATGTTTGGATCATCTATTTTGAACGGACGAGTGACAGCCAATGCTGTAATGGATTCTATTGTATTATCGACCTGAGAACAATTGATAAGCTTATTATCAGAAGTCATGGCGAGTGCCTCGGGATAGGAGTTTAAGCTACTCACAATGTTACTATGCATCATTCCCCATTGTTTGCTTTCCATAGAATACAGGTAAGCATACATACATGATGGATTGTAAATGATGATACGTTGATGTGTATAATCGTAAATCATCCTACATCTTTTAAGAAACTCACGGAAAGTAAGGAATTGAAAGTCCACGGGACTAAATCCTGTGTTGTTAATTAATTTATTCAAGTGCGGTAGAGGACTGATAGAGAAAGCTGATTCACTATCAAGGATATCGGAAATACATTGGCTTGTAGAACCACTGATAAGCATGATACCACGGCCGGTAGCGAATAGGACGGCATTATCAATTTGAGTAATACTATCTGTATTAATACATACATCGCGTGTGATTGGCTGACGCGCAGAATAAGAGCCGGTAGAAGAAACTTCGAGAGCCCAGATTCCATCAGTAGAGAAGCAATAAAGGGGAAATTGCCCAAATTGACCTTGAGATAATGCTTTTGCTGCTGAACTAAGACCAAAGATTGTACCTATTCCAACAGCACAGACTCCGAGAGCGGGAAATGAAAAAGGATCGTTCACATCCGAAGTATATATTTTGTTTAAATATGGTATTCCAATTTCTGTGTCAGTGATGAGATTCATATCAGGTTTACTAGAGAAACTTGTGTTGATGCTTCCATATACTCCGTTAAGTGTTTCATGTTTATGTAATTTGCTGTATGAATAAGATTTCGTTCCATTTTCATCTATGCGTTCAATTATAAGCTCTGTTGCATTGATGTTGGGATAGAAAAAGTATGAGTCAACGATATTCATTTGTATGCCGGAAAGAAACTGTACCATAACTTTTCGCTTCTCGGCTTCAATGAAGATGTATGCTTTATAGGAATATGTTTTTTCAACGGCTTTTTTCGTTTCTTCATCATACTCTCCATTAGCATATTGAAAACAAGATTCAAGTGGGAAAGTCGGAGGGATAATAGTTACTCCAGTCAGATTTAGGCGTGCGTTGTATGGGAAAGCATGTTTTGCGACAATTGTTCCCATTAAATTGCTGTCGCCCTCCATTACCTCTTTTGCCTCAAGTGAATTGAGGGCACCATTTTCAATAGCAACAATATTCTCTCCAGATTGTATATTCTTTACGTCAATAGAAGAGATAAGATAGAATGGTAATGAAGAATCGTTGTCTACTAGTGATTTACTTCCCATTCCAAAAAAAAGTTGGTTGGAATTGATTGATTCACTTGCGTTGTGACGCCGATATATTAATTTCCCATTAACATTTTCATTCTCGGAGTTGGCACAATAACTTAAATATCCGGGCGAACCACCCATTGGTCCCCAATAGGCATATGGAGATATTGATTTGCACATATTATCCTGATCGACTGTATAGAGTGGGGGAGTGATAAATATATCGATACTTTTAATCAATTCACCCCATTCGGATACAGATTCTTTCACCTCATTGAAGTTTGTTATCTCGTAATATAATCTTGATGTAACATGTGATACAACCATATTGAATTTGGTGTATAGACCATTATTAACCTCATAACCTGTATAATGTATGAGATAGGGTATGCTGTCTGATGGGTAGATTTTGACTGGAGGTGAAATGTAGTTGAGGGTTCCGTCATACATACGGTAAGCATATCTTATCATGAACGGGTATTGGAATAATCCTGCGGTTTTTGCATCGGCGGTGTATTTATTGGTATATGCCAATACAGTATCTCTTACAGCTTGGCTGGCTTCTATTGAGAGAAGAAGTGAATTAAGAATAATAGCCGGATTAAATCCAGGGAAACTTGCAGATAACATATCGGAGTTTCCCATAGATGCTCTTAATCGGAAAGAGAGCGATGGAAATACCGGGTTACTTCCCATGAGTACATATGTTCCAGACTTGTAGAGGGCATAAATTATGCCCTCGGATGTGAGTATGATTAATGTGTTTCCAAGTGATGTTACCTGATAGAGTTCTCCGGAGATCGATACTATATCTTCGGGCTGTTTATCAATGTCATTGGAGGATAACCATTGTAAGGTGTCGGATTCTGTATCGTAGATTATGTAATGTTTATATACCGAGATATTGTGTATGTATATCACTTTTTTCCCTTGTGGGAGAGTGAATAAACATTGAGGCTTTTGAATGCCTTTTAATACTCCATCTTCAGGAATAAGATTCATTGCAACTGACAAGTCACCATCTGCACATTCGTAATCTGATGGATTGGCAGAATATCCATTGTACTTAATCTCTTTAATCATATTACAAAAGGTATTTAGTGATAATTGGCAATAATGTGCCGTATTGGCTTTCCACAGGCTCTCCTACGCATAATTTCGCTTTATCTGTAGTTCTACATTCTCGGAGGATTGCCGCACAAAGCCTACTTGATGATGTCCTGAAATGATTTCCCATTTTGTTCGTAGGGAATACCATTGCTTCATGTCTTCCATTTATAGGTGATCGAAATCTGACGTAAAGGTAAAATTCATCTTGGTCGATCATTATGTCTACAACATCTCCGCGTGAAAGCTGGAGATGTTTTGCGACATGAGCACTAATATCTATCCGTCCTGATGCGTAAAAGATGATATCAGCTTTTCGAGCGTTTCCTAGTATACTTTGCATGGCTTGTCAAATTTATAATAGGTTTTTCCTTGTGGAGTTTTCTGAACTGATACGGACAATTTTACTCGACAGTTATCGGATAGTCCATATTCATAAAGGATGCGGCCAACTGACGGACAGAGCGTTTCAAATCCTATGCATTTATATTTGTCGTTGTACTGAATATCGCACATTTGGGTTGCTTGTTTAATAGCTGGATTGATTATGAATCCGAATGTATTGTCTCCGGAAATACGGAAAACGAATACACGTGCTGCATCACTCTTCTTGGCATTATTCTTAATATGTAAGAACAAGCGTCTGGAAAGCGTTATAGAATTGTCGGCAGGATCGGCAATCACATAAAACAGAAGTGATTGCCACCATAATTTTAATTTACTGATAATCATGGCATGAAAGTATGATGAATGATTAGCTTTTGTAGTTTAACTTTTTACTGACTGGTTGAGGTGTACCCGACGTGAACGAAATGTAACTGTTTCAACAAAAGTAAACGATAGGGTTGTTTCAATTTCCAACTTGTGTTGTTTGGCAGCTTCCTTTGTGGCAAAAATGTAGGAACAGATTTCTTGTTTGGTTGTACCTTTGGTAGCCACGATATTGGCATAATATTTGCGTCCGAAGAGGAACGCAATAATTTCTTTTAATACAGTTGAGTTCATAATCTATTTCTATTGGTTTAAATCTGTGAATAAATTCTTTTGTTTCGGTTGTTTGGGAGGAGGGATAATGCTATTAACGCGTTCAATCTCCCGGTCAATCTCTGCTTCCAACGCTTTGCAAACTCGTAAATTAGCTTGAGTACGACATTTGAAATATGCCTTTTGCGCCTTGCGCATCAAGACAACTTTGGTAAAGAGTGTTTTTGCATCCATTGTTATCTATATTTATATTTTTCTTTAAATATTGAGTCCGCTTCCTGAAATTGTTTTGTAAAGCGGTTTTCTTTATATTCTCTTTTGAAAGTCGCATATGGAACTTTCTTTGTGCTACATCCGGCTGTTAGAGCAAGAATAACACATACTAGTAATATTTTTTTTATTATTATCTTGTTATATTCCATTCACTTTCCATAATTACGTGTTCACACTTATTGCACCTATGCAAATAAGTTGGAAAAGGGGCTGTTGTATAATCTTCAACTGCTATTTCTATACTGCCACATTCCGGACATTCAATACTTACTTCTTTGATACCGGGATAGTCCCAGAAAGATAGTTTCCCTTTTATATTTTCGATAGGTTCATCATAGATAATAGGATTAGCTAACACCCAGTTATAAACTTCTTTTTCAGCCCAGATAGAAGAATGATTCTGTACACAATCCACTATTTCAACGCTGCCGATGATTGCGCCAAACTCCCATTGACCGGAAATACTTTTCTCCGAGATCAGAGAGAAAGCTTGTTTCATCTGTTCATCGGTTAAGTTTATCTTAAATTTCTTCCCATGACACACACTTGAATGAATCAATACCCTTTGCCCTAAGTATTTCTTAGGGCACGGCCAAGTACGGTTCTCGATGTTTTTAATACCATGGACTATCAAGGATGCCCACGGTTGTTTTATTGTTATTGCTTTCATAATTGATTTGAATTATTTTCTTTTCTTCATTTTCTTTCGCTTTCGGTCTTTTTTTATTTGTATCGTATTACGACCGCTTTTTGTAGAAGAATTTCTCCAAGCAGGTGGAATCGTTTTCCATGGAGTCGATTTTTCCTCATCTATTATTGTCAGTTCTCTGAAAAAGACTTTGTGAGGACGATCCTCATATCTATATGAATTCATATCTATATCTTATTTACAATATCTCTGTTGGATTTCAGTATTTCATCGAAAGAAGGAATAGGCATCCAGCATACAACCTTAATATCATCTTTTTGGACATTTCTTCCTAAATATGATATATCACAATCAGTAGTCCATACACCATTTTCATACGTAAATATATCTATATGCTTACGTGATTCAGCTTCTCTATTATCGTATTTATAGTAATATAAAAATCCGACTAAAACACGCTGCCCTTCATCTGGCAATCGTTCTTCTACTCTTATCCATGGAGATTGCTTTGCTTGCCATTCTGCACCGGATTTGAAAGCACATTCGCGCATATCCTTAGCATCATAGCTATCATACGTCGGAGAAGGATAACCTTCTTCTTTTTGACATTCAAGAGCATATTTTTCTGCTGCTTTTTCTATTTGCTTCATAATTAGTCTTAGTTTTGATATTGGTTAAAACTGATTCTTACATAACGATAGAATCGTATGTAGCCGAACGAATAAGAGGGACATTTTGTATTATCGGATATCTCAATTTGTACATTATAACCTTTCCTTCGTAGAAAGCGGGCGGCTATTTCATCAATGGGGTATAACTTTTCATGAATGTCCCAGCAACTGGAGCCCCATACTATTTTAGGACTACCTTTTTTCAAAGCTTTCTTAAAAGTTCTAATGGTTTGTATGATTTCTTTTTTATTCATATCTTATCAGTTTGATTTTTTTGTTCTTTGGCTTTTTAATTGATTGAAGCCCCTTTTCAGCTCTTTTTAAACAGACTTTGCATATTCCAACGTTTGAAATATTATTTCTAAAGATAGAATACTCATAATCTTCTATTTTACCATCCTTATCATACCATTTTCTGTTCCATCCACGAGAACACATAGGATAACCCGGATTAGAAAAATCACCATCATAAAGATGTGTTACCATGTTTTCACCATTATCACCACGAAATACTCCGGTTATATATTCTTTACCATTAATATTCATATCTATTTTGTTTTGATTCAACTTTCTGCCATCCAAACTTAAAAATGTTAGCTTTAAGACGGGATTCAACATCTGTCTTGTTTAAGATATAGCCTTTAGAGTCTACATACTCTCCATCTATGACATGTAGATATTGAGTACCCATTGCTGGAAGATATTTGTGGGTTAATTTAGCTCCGCCTTTCATGGCTTTTATTGCTTCTTCTATATTCATATCTTAAATTGTTATGAATTAAGTTTCTCAATAAATTCATTAAGTCGTTTTGCTGAATAATCAGTGCCACCAATAATAAAGTAACCATCTGTTGCAAATTTGAATGCCTCAATAGCTTTGTTATTTTGCCAATCCACGCCAGCAATGAAGGCTTCTTCCATATCACCGGTATTGATATCATCGTCAATCATCCCTTTGGTCTTTTGCACATAATCTCGTGCAGCTCTTTGTTTTTTTCTCATATTTATTTTGTCCTATAATCTTTAATAATCTCCCACTTTTCATTATAGTAAGCAGTTTCCCAAGTTGGGTGAAAATGAACTATCTTATTATGATTAACTAACTTGCCTTTTAGACCACCAGAAGATATTCCGATAACTTTCACTGCGTTTTTGTTTACTATCGCATTCATGCCGATCTGTAAGAATGGCATACCGTACTGTTGCTTTATTTGTTCAAAAGCATATTTATCAGCCTCATTCATATTATATTTTGTTTTGAGCCTACTCAAAAATACTTTGAGTAGATCTTGGTTTATAATTTATCCAAATAGCTTCTTGTACTTCCCCAGATCTAATATTGTTTTTCTTTTTGGGAAACTTTATCATAGTCCAATCTCCATACAATTCTTGCATAAGAGGACAATCGTAACTACTTATCATTGCCTTTCCTTTAATAGAGTGTAATCGTCTGGCCAGTTCACGATGTTGATCGTTTGAAAATTCAAACTTATAATCCTTCGAAGAAGCCCGGCATTCAAGCGGATAAGGTGGGTCAACATAGAAGAAAGCTCCGGGAAAGTCGATCTTGTCAATACAAGTAGAATAATCCAAATTCAAAATTTGAAAGTTGGATCTGATAACTTCTGCTACTTCATGTAGCTTCTCTATTGCATTGTTCCAACGAGATACTGTTTCACCCCCTTGAGCATTAACGTGTTTCTTTGCCATGTGCCAACCTTTATTTTTCCGTTGTGCTCCTAGTCCAAAAAATGACTGTCTGACGCGGACGTAAAACCTTCTGGCTTGTTCTATTTTATCTGCAGATGGTTCCCATGAATTATTGTATTCTAATTTGGAACATGGGGTTAAAAGCAATAACCGAATCAATTCCGGTTCGTGATCTCGTAATACAGCAAAGAAATTTGTGATATCTGCATTTATCTCGTTAGCTGTCTTAATAACTTTACCGTTGTAATTGAGAGATACAACCATACTTCCGGCGAAGAGATCCACTAAGTGAGTAAATCTATCAGGAAAGTACTTGTATAAGTATTCAAGCCAAGTAAACTTACCACCGAAGTAGTTAAAGGCTATTAGTTTATCTTTATTTCCACTCATTTCTATTCGGTTATGATTTAAAGTCTTTCCATTAAATTCTTCATATACTGACAATTCATGTCACACACTTTAGTTTTCCATTCCATCCGATGAGAGTAGTTTCCACATTCATATCGAGATTGAACCTTGTATGAAGGGCAAAGACTTCTATAAACTAATATAGAATGTTTTCTCATGTCGTTAGCACCTGTTTTATAACCGGATTCATACACAGCCTGTCCTACTGCATCAGTAGCGCTATTAGGGTTATACCCAGCTTTTATAGAGTTTTCTCTTGCAGCTTCTTCTATATTCATATCAGATTTTATTATTCGTTTATTAAAAAACTCCACCCTCACAAGCAAATAAAATGGAATCTACAATTCTGCTTCTGTCCATTCGGCCATCTTCTGTTTCACATGAAGGATTTTCCTTACTTCCTTTCAATATATTCAAATGACCGTCAGCAAACAGTATGAGATTTTTGGGTCTCTTTCGGATTAATTTCCTAAGCTCTTTAATCCATTCTTCTTCTTTTTTTGTTAGTTTGATTGTTTCCATAATGCTTTTTAATATACTATTGGGTTATTGTAATCTCAAATTTTCGCTAATCGTTTCAGCATGGATACCTTTACAGATTTCCACATTTTTGCCAGTTTCTATACCTCTCATAGCACATAAAGCATCTATGCCCGATTTCGATTCTCTTGCTTTACCAATCTTTTGTCCCTTAAGGAAATCATCAATTTCACCTTCTGCGGTGCGTACAAGAGCTGTGATATTGCTTTCTGTTTCTAATGCCTTTTTACTTTCATCCAATTTTTCAGAAAGCCCTATAACGCAGCCATATAGAAATGATTTTAAATACATAATAAGACTTTTGGGATATTCCCCATATTTCCATACACAATCATGTTTATACTCCACATAATTACGTTTACCAATAGTTATGAACTGATGGGATAAAAAGGAAATTAGATACAGAACTACTTCAACATTCTTTTTTCGTCCTATTATCTCAAATTCACTACGTTTTCTCCTGCCATTATTAAATTTGCTAATAATAAGGCAACGACACATATTATATCCACAAACCACAGATACGAGATCACTGTACCATCTACCATTTATATCCATCTTGAAAGGTATTTCTTCTGATACAATTGGATTCTCTAATTTCTCTTGCTCTGGTATATCGTTTTCAGTTAGATTATATTCCATCAACAAACGTGTAATGCCTGCTGCAGCTGCGTTTGCTTCTCCTTCGTTACCTAATGCTGTAGCCGACTCTTTTAAATTCATCAACTTACGCAGCTTCTCTAATATTTTATCTTTCTTTGTTTTCATAATGTTTACTTCTTAATGTTGTAAAATACTCTTCACACTTAAACCCCTTCCTTGGCTCAAAGTCTTTGAACTCACAAGTTCGGAATATCCATTTCTTATCAGCCCATCCGGCTAAATCCTTTTGCCATTGAGGAATAATTTGACGTGGATTATTCAAATCCCTATAAGGCTGGCAATGCGGTAAGAACCGACCGCCTTTCATTCTCCAATGATTTACTCGGGTAAACGCTTCCTTAAAATCATTCAGCAAAATACAGTAGAAAAAGTATTCACCCTTATAACCATACTTGTCAATCAAAGCCGTAGCCCGTTCACACTCTGCGATTTGTCCAGGCGTATCACATCCAAATCGAATACGTTTTATCCATTTGACTTTTGCCAACAATTTTGCAATATCATCTGTTACCAGCCTCGCATCCAATCCCTGATTGAAATCTACACGCAGTCCCAGACGGACAATCTTCTCAATCTGTTGTAGACCATAATCTGATGCGAGTACATTGTTATCCATGAGAATGATATTTTTTCTCCCATTAACGGCTACCTCCTCAATGTCCATATAAGGCTTCATCTTACCTTCTTTTTGTGGAACTATGCACCACTTGCATTTGTTAGGGCACCCACGAGTGAGAAAACCATACGCTAGTTTTTTATCTACATTGTACAAATCATAATCTGGAATACTCCTGTCTATATCTGCTGGAAGCATTTTTGACAGGTCATAACCGGTACCGCCCTTCTCTATCTGATCAGTGTTAGTTATCCATTGCCGATAATCCTCTGTAAAGTTGAATACTTTAGCCATATAAACTTTATCATAATGATCAAATGGATTATACCATTCTACGGTATCACCTTGTAACTTGTGCCAAGCGGATAATTTCATTAGTGCCAAATTGGGAAAACCATGACTGTCAACGTCTATTAATCCGATATTCATTCATTTTAGATTTTGTTTATTAAGACTCATTTGACATTCTCTCAACTTTTTGAGCAGGAATCTGCCGGGCTGGTTGATGCCACCTTTTTTAATTTCGGCAATCAGCTTTTTGCATTCTTCGAACAGTGTCGGGTCTTGGATATACAAACGCACTGAATCAGCATCGGATTTTGTCAGGTTCAATAACAGAAAGACGTAGACAAAGTAGTTTTCATGAGACATCACCCTTATTTGTCCCTCACGCTCCATTCTCTGTAGATTTTGGATGATTATATAGAAGTCACACATTGAGGGGTTGTCTAACCATTGTTTGATGAGCTCTGTGCCGATGGATGATTCTTTTCCGTTTTCGGCTAGGCGCATAGCTTCCCATACATCATTTTCTGTTACACCCGGTTTGCCACGTAGTTCAGACTTAATATCAAAATATTTTTCAGAAGAAAGAGACGAAGTTGTTCTTCCTCTTCCATCCGACGAAACGACTCCGCTAGGGGGAGTTTGAGGAGGAGTTTTCTTTTCTTTATTTTCCTTTTCTTTTATTTGTGTACTTTTTACGGAGTTTTTCGGCATTTCTTCGGAAGAAATACGCTTATCTTCGGAAGAAATAAGGTTAAACTCTGAAAATTCACACTTTCTTCTGCAATCATCACATATTCGTTTATAGCGTTCTTGTATTCCGATTGAAGTGAGAACTTTTTCCTTATCAAAGAGTTCTTTAGAAAATAACCCTAGTGCCAGGCAACATCTAACGACCTCCTGTATATACGCTTCTTCAAAACCGGTTTGTTCCGATAATATGAAGGGCAACTCTTCGTCCCACAACATGTAATACCCATTCTTATAGATAAGACAAAGCAGGAGAGCATATACAGTGACGGCCTTGCCACGCTGGTACTTGATCAGTTTCCTTATTTTTATGTCCTGAAAAAAGTCTACGTCAAAAGGGAAATAGTCGAGCCCTTTTTTTACATTTCGTCCCATAATTCTGTATTTTTTAGAAAGTCATCCACCTCACGAATGAAATCATCCAGCGAATGGCATACAACATATTTGTATTCTCTGTTTTCACAAATCATCTTTTGCCATTGTTTTTGCGATGGGGATTGATAGCCGTCTTTCTTTTTCATTTCAATGAGTAGCGCACCATAATCACGATTACTTTTCAATAGGATCAGGTCGGATACACCGGCTACTACACCCTCGGCTTTAAGTTTTGCTGCTGTTACAGCATCACGTCTGCCACCATTTGGTACGGCGAATAGTCTACCTTTCAACTTTGGATACTTCAAATTGAAGTACTTTACACAAGCGCATTGTATGCGGTGTTCCTCATCGTTATGTTTTTGCTTCCTTTTTTGTTTTCTTTCCTTTGAGAGCATTTCCTCCAGTGTCATGGCTATTTTCATTTTTAGGTGTAACGATGGTGTCCTTTCTTGTTTTGTCGACTACGACTTTCTTTCCTCCAACTGTTATTGTTGTCTTACAACCTTCAGGTAGTGATTGAATGAAATTGCGTACAATAGGGGAGTTGGCATTTTCGCTGATGGTATCTGTAATGGATTCTTCGGCAGAATACGGGTAAACATCCATGATAGCAGTTTCGGCAACGGATGCAATTTGATAATCTGCCATTGTTCCCTTCATGCCTTCATCCAGTTTCTTCACTGCGTCACGTAAGTCTGCTGCTTGCACTAACACTTGTGTGGAAGTCTTTTTTTCTGCACCGCTTTTATCATCCAGTGTGATAAAAAATAGTTTGCATTTGAACCAGCGGTCGGCACTTGCTTCGTCGCTGGGGAAGAGTTCACTATAGTTGGCACGTTTAATGTCTGATATGGTAAATTCCCCAGAGATAAATGGGGTCATTTCTTCGATGATCCGTGCTTCGGCTTCTGTAAAGCTAAGTGCATCGACAAGATAAGGTTCTGTAACCTTCTTGTTCATTCCGTTTTCCATTACCTTATCATAACGGATTTTACATTCAAACCATGTGTGCATCATCTGTTCATTTGAGTTTTAAGTTGTTTACTAATGATGAGCTTGGCAGAGCGTTGAGCTGGAATAACAACTGTTGTTCCCTTGCTAATATTCCGTGCTTTCTTTCTTTTGGAGGTGTATGCTTTAATTGTGGCAAAACCACGGATATAAACACTCTCACCTCTACAAAGTGAATTTCTAATAGCATCAAAAACGCAATCTACGGCTTGAATAGCTTGTGAACGACTAATGTTCGTGTTGTTGATGATGTGTTCAACGATTTCATTTTTTTTCATTGTTGTATTTTTATTAAAATGGTAAATCACTTCCGTTAGGTCTACAATCCTCAATTTTGTATTGAGTATCTTCAACTGATTTTATTGTACATAAAACGTATGCTTTCTTCTTAAGAAGAGTAGCAAGTCTTTTCGCTTCATCTTCGGCGCTTTCCAAATTCTCATGTTTGTAGGCAGGAGTGGCGCATCCTTCTACAAATACCATATAAAATTTATCCATAGCTCTATTTAGTTATTTATAAATAGCCCGCATTTCCCGTTAATTTGGTTTTCCTCTGCTACTGTTTCGACCTTGTAACTCGTACTGCCAACGCAAGCAAGACTAACGAGGATAGATGGTATCTTAATGTTTGTCGATGTTGGCCATCTGTTCCATTCCAAACTTACTGATTACTACAAGGTGTTTACGGGCTGTTTGATTCATTTTATAGTTTTAGACTAGACATTATCCTTTTCTGATCGTAGTTGCTTTTTTTTTATATAAGCCTTGTACTCCTTGCAAACTATTGGACGTGTCTTATTGCAATTGTATGCGTGTCTACGGCTGTAATTCTTGCAATGCGTGCGGGTACACCAGTGGCCGGGGCAAAGTTGCTTACATATAACATCTATCGCATCATACACACGATGATAAGATCGCTCACCTTGCCTCTCAGTGATACTACTATTCTCTAGTATAAAGTGTACTAGTTCTTCATCATGCGAAATACCTTTTGTTTCTTTGGGGAACTTTATTTCCTTTTTGGTTCGCTTCTTACAGTCAAGGTAAGTAAGCCACATGAGATGCTGGGGTGTTCCTAGGCTTTTCATACTTTATTTTCTTTCTAAATCGATTTTAATTAGTAGATAGAGATAGGATGATAGCTGCAATGGCAAAAGTCATTCCTAAGATGGCATACAGATATGACTTAGATGATTGGGATTTCAAAGCAAAATGAAAGTTAATAGCAAAAAGAATGACATTTAAAACCACAAATATTATATCGAAATAGATTCTCATATTACTTTATTTACTGGTTACTACTAATTTTTTATTCAGTTTTTTTTATTAGTTGTCTTATTACCCATGCGCGACATACATTACGTTGTCCGGGATGATTGTCATACATTATTGCAGCATCATCAAGATATTTGATAATTTTCTGCATATCTGTTTTGCATACTTCCATTATCCCGATGCTGTTAAGAATGATTTGACCAATTCATTGAAATACATTTCATCGGTCGGAATATCGTCATCAGAGTTCATAATCTCGGATGCGATGGATTTCTTACGGTGAATAAGAGAGTATATCGTATGGTCGATTGTACCACGACCAAGCAGATAATAACAGGTTACATTGTCCTTTTGCCCTATACGGTGTGCACGGTCTTCACATTGACAGCAATCTGCATATGTCCATGCAAGTTCAATGAAGGCTACATTTGAGGAAGCTGTGAGTGTGAGACCAACGCCGGCTGCTTTAATGGAACAGATGATGAGCTGCACATTTGGGTTGTTTTGGAAAGCATCCACAGAAGCCTGTTTGTTTATTGCGCTATCGCGCCCTGTAACTGTGACGGCTTTCGGAAATACCTTTTGCAGTTCATCTACAATCTCATGAAGCGAGCAGAACACAATCAGTTTTTTGCCACTGTCAAGAAATGTCTTGATAAAGTCTACAGCCTGTGCTATTTTACCTTTGGTGGCCAAGGAACGAAGCGTCATGAATCTCACAAGTGCTTCCATACGCATCTTACGGCGTATTTCCCAGTCTGTACATTCTGTATATTCTTGTAGGTATGTAGCGAGATCGGAAGCTGCAAGATTGTATTCGGCACTGTTGGATATATCGACATACAAGTCTACTCGTGTTTTGTCAGGTAGCTGGGGGAGTACTTTTGCTTTTTCACGGCGTATCATGCAAGTATCATAGAGTTGCCGAGATAGTTCGGAAAGTGGTACAGCCGGTTCCGCATCCTTGTCTTTCGGATCAGTGCAATAGTCGGCTATGAATTTTCCGCGACCTCCAAAGTCGTTTAGTCTGTTCATGATAGAAAGCTGCGCTATCAAATCTTCTGGACGGTTGACAACAGGAGTACCCGACAGGAGTATTACCCATTCCTTGCCAACAGACAAACCCTTGGTAAAGATTGTTTGCTGTGCAGACGGGTCTTTCACACGATGGCTTTCGTCAATGATGATTGACTTGAATATTTGTATTTGAGGACAGAATACAACATCTTTAAGACGGAACTGCTTACTTTCCGCTTTGATGTCCCAAACAAAATATTTGCGCAAACTTTCGTAATTTACCACTGCTACCTGATGTACTCCCATAGATAACAGGTAATTCCATGTCGTACGTACAGCATTGTCAAGAACGACCGCAGATTTGTCCGTGAATTTCTCGAACTCACGCTGCCAGTTGATTTTGAGCGAGGACGGGCAGATAACAAGGCAAGGATATGCATTGGCTGTATCAACAATGCCGATACTTTGTAATGTCTTTCCTAATCCCGGTTCGTCACCGATAATAAGACGACGGTGTTCCAGTCCATAAACTATACCTTCACGTTGATAGTCGTATGGTTCAACGCGCAGATGATGTTTGAGTCCGTTCATTGTTGTATTTCCATCCATTAAGTTCGTAAACACGTTTCTTTGCTTTCTCACGGTCGTAGAAGATTGGCTCGCTAAGTACCGGAGAGGCTGACTGAAATTTATCTGTTACCTCTGTATAGCGGTATATACGGAATCCTCGTCCATGTGGAGAGTAATGATATTGTCCTACCTGTGGTTTCATTTGAATTCTTCTATTTCTGTGATTAAATCATCCTTGTCAATACCTTTGATGTACTTGTAGAGAACAAGGTCAATGCATTGGTTATAGAACTTCTCAAATTCGTGCTGTTCCATGGCGGCAAACGATATACTGAGATATTCTATTTCATGTTCACCGTATTCATTGATAGTGTTGGTGAAATGACCAAGGTCACGCTTGAACCGGCGTAACATATCCTGTTCATTGCGTATGTTCCATTTTTCGACTAATGGCAGAGGTAAATTTTCGAATGTAAGGCGTACCAAAGCGAAAAACTTCTTGTGGTGCTCATAATTGCGGGGATTGCTAACCTTACACTTCACTACATTACCAACCTTCAAGTGTTTCTTTAGTTCGAGGTCTGTATTATACAGAGGAACTAATCCATATTGAGTTACTTTGCAATATATATCCATTGTTAATTGTCTTGTGGAGTTAAACACCAGTACTGGAAAGCCAATTCTTCATATTTCTCGCGTCCATGGCTGTAGACCTTATCATCCCGATTGATGAACTTCTTGAATACTTTACAGTTCTTTTTGCTGATTGCATAAATGAAATCACAGTTGGAACCTGCAATGTCCATATACCAAGCACGACTCCTGTCCCAATCAAAGAAGTCAATTGCTTCTTCAAACTGTTGTTGTGTTGAGGCAAATGTGGTTTTAAGATCACCGCCGAAAAGACCGAGCCACCAATCCCACTTACATCGTGTATCAAGAGAAAAGGGGAAGCCGCAATAAGTAAATTGTTGTTGTGTGTTTACCATGAAACGCTGTGTTTCGGCATAACTAAGCACTTTAAAAAGGAACTCATCGCGGCGTGCTTCCATGCGAAGTGCCTTCTGCATTTCTTGTGCATGTCGGAACTCATCTTCGGTATATTGTTCATCATCTACTGTCAGTCGGTAGTAGTCTACTCGTGCTGGTTCGGTAATAATTGCATCTACCAATGAGCCAAAACGAAATGCAGCTTCTTTATCACCAAACTGCATCCGAGGATGAAGAATGTTTTTCAGTTCGGTGAGGTCAGAGTTACTGACCTCACTACGACTATAATATGTATCGGGATTGTGACTCATGGCTACTTTGCTTTCACATCGTCAATATATTGTACACTCTCACTTTCAATATAGACACTATCTTTGTTAGCCAGTTTCTCACAGAACGTAATCTGTTTCTTGAACAACTTACTCAATTCTTCAACCGAAAGTGTGCATCCTTCTTTACTCCACCACATTGAGAGTATTGGCATGATACCTTCAGGGTTAAGCAACTCTATCTTTTGAGTGACTTTTACTTTGGGTTGATAATTCTGCATAGAAGCCTGTTCAGCAAATAGCCCGCTCATTTCAGCTTGCTGGCGTGTCATTTCCGCCTTTTGCTTTTCTTCCTCTTCTCTGCGTTTGCGTTCTGCCTCTCGCTCTTGGGCTTCTTTACGTTGGCGTTCTTCCATTTCAGCCTTGGCACGTGCAGCGTCGGCTGTATCAGCTTGTGCTATGCGTTCGAGGTTTGCTTTCTTTGAGGGCAGACGGTCGAGAATGAAATCTTTGTTATCTTGAATTTCGGCAGTGTATTGTTCGGTAAATTGTTTTCCAAGGCGTTCCTTTGTGTCAGTTTCAATTTGTCGAAGTTCGTCTACCGAAACATTGCCAGGTATACGGATGAGAGTATGGAGATTCTGTAACCAGTCAGCTGGAAGAGAAGCCGAAAAGTTCTTTACCTCACTGTACACTGTGTTATAGTTCTCAAGCGTAACACTACTATCTTTTGCGGTGAGCCAATTAATGGATTGATTGAGATATGTTTGAAATTGGGTCTTAAAATCCCCTTCAATGTCTTGTCTCAATTTTACACGAGCTTGTTCCGCTTGCTGGCGTTTGTACTCTTCCTGACGACGTTTCTCTTCTTCAGCACGTTTCTTGGCTGCGTACTGGTTACGGTATTGTTGGAGTTTATAGGGGATAGTATCTGCTTTTGTGGGGTCAATAGCATTCTCTATTACCGTAAACTCTCGGCGAATGTCATCAAAAAGTTTAGTGACAGGCGAACGCTTCTCATTCATTTTCTTGACTGTTTTACGAGCTTTCTCGATGAAAAGAGCTGCTTCCTTATCAAGTTCGTCAGTCATTCCACCACTAGCTGTAATGGTATTGAGTATAGATTGCCCGGCACTGATACATCTTTCACATGACAGCTTGTTGTCACTATATGATTGCGGAGCAGCAGACACTATGGTCTGTATATTTTCCTGCTTGATGATTGCTAATTCTGAAGACATATGTACAATGTATTAAGATTAAAAAGTATCATCGTTATCTCCTTGACTTGCTGGGTCAATAGTTACCCCTGCCGACATATCAGGTTGAGGCGCGAAATGTTGCTCTTCCTGCTTTTCTTGTGGTTCGGGTTGTGTGGTATCGATTCCACTGTAAGGGTCGAAACCTCCTTGTGGGTTATCAATGATGTCGGATTCCATGACGGATCCTTTACCGATATTGATTTTAGGATAAGTCTTGAAAGCGTGTTTGATGCATTTGGCAATGAGAAAGCCAGTATCAATTTGCCCATTGATATTGTAGAGTGCATTGCTTTTCACTACAGTTTCTCCGGTACGACGGTCTTTATAGGAATTTTGTTTCTCTGAATAACCTTGTAACCGTTTCCAGTCGGTTTCTGTCATAACTGAATAGTCAATTGACCCATCTGCACGTGTGATTTTGACAAAGCAAGCAACAATACGGTCGCTTTTGCGAGGAAATGCAGACATGTAATTGACAATCTTCACTCCGTTCTTCTCTCCATATTCAAAACTATCTCCGTCGTAGACAATAACTGGATTGTCGGCATGGCGTATTTGTCCAACTTTTGCACGCAGTGCCAGCTCCCCATATCCGGAGATAGCGAGGCTACATATTTTCTCCCAAACTTCATTGCCGTTTGAATCAACTCCTACCTTGCAGTTCCGGGTAAGAAGATAACACAGTGCTTGCGTACCGGGAGCCAATGTGATACCTTTAACAGCAAGGTCGATAAACGCATAGAAGATAGATGTTCCGGAGCATAAGCGTAACTCTTCTTTGTCGCGTAACTGCTGGTTGAAGTAAATAGCTTCACGTTCATAGACGTTTTCTCCGCCTTCTTTCCAAATGGAATTATACACGCTGATAAACTGGCTACGTACACGTTCATTGCGTATTACGTCAATTGCTTTCGTTTGTTGCAATTCTTTAGCCAATGAAATAGCATTGCTCATAATTAAAAATTTAAAAGGTTTATAATACAGTTTGCTTTTGTGATCCGAAGCAGATTCGAACTACTACTTTCCATTGATGTGCTTCCTACACTATCGGATCTGGTTGTCATTTGAAATAGTCTTGTTGTTTTTGTTGAAGGACGCGTAACTCTACTGTGCGATATTCAACTTTGCCCGGGCGCTTACAGGGAGTTATTTTACCCTGCTTGCGCCATCTATCCACATTACCACGACCAAACATTGCGTATGCTTGTCGCTGACTAACCATTTCTGGATCGTTACGTGTGTCAGCGAGTATTCGAACTACTGACGTAGCAACATCGTGGATGAATGTGTCATAAGTGACAGATTTATCTATGAAATCAAGTGTGAACATAGAGTGTTACTTTCTTTGATTATTGCGATAATGCATCGTAATATTGTTTATTGGCCATATATTCATCGGCTATTTGACGGTCGGTGCATCCGTTGCCGAGTTTCAGATATATAGCCTCGTATGCCTCTTGTGGCATAGCATAAACTATTTGTTCTGTACGATCAGTAGTACCCGCTATACCAAGCAGGCAGAAGAACATAATGAAGCCTGCTACAAAAACGATGATTTGTTTAGTGACTCTGTTGAAATTCATATGATATTATTTTAATCGGGTTACTGTTATGGTGCGTTTTTCGCGATCAGTCTCTGTTTGATACTTGCGGTCGAGAATTAACCCGAGGTCAGATGCCTGGGCACGTACACTCTTGGTTTTCGCTATGGGGAAAGTAATCTCTCCGCCTACTTCTAAATCCGTTAAAGCTGGACGTACTTTTACTTGATTTTCTGCCATTTTCTTTGAGGTTTATGGTTTATTGTTTAACTTTATAATGCAAATGTAGTGTTTGTGCTATAAATGTAGCTTAAATACTACGTTAATAATATCTAAAACGCTACATATTTTTTGTAAAATGCTGAATGTTAGAAAGATTGAACAAGCTATGTCCGATGCAAAAATTACCAAGGCTCAATTGTATAGTCGGACTAAAATTGCGAGAACTACACTTGATGCAGTTCTCAATGGAAGTGATGCTAAAATCAGTACTATTGAAACGATAGCTAATGCTTTGGGAGTGCCAGTTAGTTACTTTTTTGATGACCAACAGGCAAGTCATAATGCCATTGCCAATGGTAATAGTTCTGTGGCAGCTATTAATAGCGATGTGACAGTAGGCCAAAATGTTCTACTTGAGGAAAAGGTGAAACATTTAGAGGAACTGCTTGCCGAGAAGGAACGATTGATTAAGGTTTTGATGGAGAGAAAATGAGATGAAACCTGTTTTGAATATTATAATTCAGCTGCTATGGGTTGCATTGTGCTTATTCGCTGGATATGAGGTGTCTGTTAACTTCTTTTCGACATCTTCCTTTCTTGTACGAGGATTGGCTACTGGAACGGCAGCTATTATAATCTATACGGTTATTGCAATTATTTCAAATATCATAAGTGCGACCAAAGATCCTGATGTGAAAGCAGCATCTGATTTAAGAATGGACGTAAGGCGATATAAACAATATCGAGAATGGTATGATGAGCATCAAAGGCTAATGGGAAAATATGGAATTAACTCGAAAGAGGAGCAAACATATTTCATGAATTTCATTAAAAAGATAGGAAATAAGAATGAATGGAGGAGATACCAAGATTTTAGATTTGAACAATCTCGTGCAGAGTGGAAAAATATGAGGTAATTGAATGAAAAAACGCTGTTAACGAATAGTTGTACAATATTATAGAACTCGTTGAAAAGCAACGATAATTAGCTGCGGCGCAAGCAGCAATAGAAGGATAGTCAAATACGCTGGTTAGGTACTTAACTATCTGATAAATAGACTGTAAATACTTGTGAAAGTATTTGCAGTCTATTTTATTTTATGCCTGTTGGGTATTGATGTTCGTTTACCACCCAATATTTATTTGGTATTTATTATAAAAAACTAACTAAATGTTTGTTTAATCATAAAAACAGCTTTACATTTGCACCCCAGAAATCGACCGAATTGGGGTCTAACGTTTAATTTAAAAAAACAAAGAAAATGAAAAAGGGTTTATTATTGGTAGTTGTAATGTTAGCAACTATCGCTGTAAAAGCACAAGACATTTACGTAGGCGGATCTTTGAACGTTTGGCGTAACAGCACAGGCAACACTACTTCTTTTAAAGTTGCTCCGGAAGTTGGATACAACTTTAATGAAACATGGGCATTGGGTGCTGAATTGGATTATTCACATAATTATAATGGTGGACTAACAAAAAATTCAGTAATTGTTGCTCCATACATTCGTTGGTCTTACTGTGAAACCGGTGCGGTTCGCCTGTTTCTGGACGGAACTGCTGCTCTCGGCTTCGTGAAGGTTAAAGACGGAGACACTACTAAAGCCGGACAAGTGGGACTTAGACCGGGGATTGCTGTTAAATTGAACGATCACTTCTCTTTCATTGCCAAGTATGGTTTCCTGGGATATCGTAGAAATATAAATACGCTTGGAGATTCTTTTGGTCTTGAACTTACTAGTGAAGATCTTTCAATTGGTTTCCATTACGCATTCTAATAAGAAGAAAACAAATCAACAAATTAGGAAAGGGAGTTCTCAAAAATAGGGAATTCCCTTTTTTTATGTATAATCTCTATAAATTGCGCACTTGTTAACGAAAAAGTTGTTTAATACAAATTACAATTATACATTTGTATTGTTAAACAATGAGGTCAATAGAAACCTTTAGTATTAATTTAAAACTTTAAAATTATGAAGAAGAGTGTTTTGTTTGTTTTATTTGCACTGATTTCAGTGGCAGGTTTCTCTCAAATTACAGGTTGGAATGCCAAAGTAGGTATGAACTTTAGTAATTACACCGGTGATCTTGATCTGAATGCAAAGGTTGGATTCAAACTTGGTGGAGGTTTTGAATATGCTTTTACTGATACATGGTCACTGCAACCTTCATTATTCTTAACTAGTAAAGGTGCAAAGAAAGATGGCAATAGCATTAATGCAATGTATTTGGAATTGCCAGTAATGGCTGCTGCACGTTTCAATGTAGCAGATAATACTAATCTGGTGGTGAATGCAGGTCCTTATTTTGCTTGTGGTATTGCCGGTAAAACAAAGTTTGACTTAGGTAATGACACAGAACGTAAAGTCGACACTTTTGGTGATGATGCTTTGAAGCGTTTTGATGCAGGTCTTGGTGTAGGAGTTGCATTGGAATTTGGTAGAATCATTGCAGGCTTGGATGGTCAATTTGGTCTGGTTGATGTGGAAAAAGTTGGTAATCCTAAAAACATGAACTTCTCTATTATCGTGGGATATAAGTTCTGATAAGAAAACACCGAAATACAGAAAGCCGTTGCGGAAGACAATTCGCGGCGGCTTTTTTATTTTATGATTGAGAAAGTCATTTCCTTTATTGGATATACAATAGGAATGTACAGTCAGTTTACTATCGGCTTTTTATTAATCTGATAGCTTTTTCAACTTTTTAAAGTGCTCGATTACGGCTAAATAGTTCTGATCCTGACAGGCGTCGAATTTGTTCCAAAGATCTCCTAATACGACAGCTCCTCCGAAACCGAAATCTTTAATCTCCAGCAAATTATCTTCATTGATACCTCCCAATGCCATCACTTTCGAATCGATAATTTTGGCTCTTTGTGCTTCACGCAATTCTTCGGCAGTATATGTTGTATAGTAATTCACTTTAGAGATACTATCATAAATAGGACTCATAAAAACATAGTCGTAAAAATGCTTTCTGTTTTTTACCTCCTCCACTGAATGGCACGAACAGCTGATGTGACCATAATAATCATGCGGCTCTTTGGGATTACGTGCATTCAG
>OIXR01000840.1_pt1 | contig 24941 bp, 34 predicted proteins | sample 1587831 | NCBI WGS metagenome assembly OIXR01 (sample SAMN03283263) | human gut metagenome | biome: human-associated habitat; material: feces | host: Homo sapiens | place: USA | collected 2013
ATTTACTCTTTGAATTATCTCTTCTTGCTCTTTAGTCATCTACTCACCTTCTTCTCTACTTATTTGTGTTGTAATACTGTTACTTTATTTGAACAGTTTGGACAAATTATATATTCTTCGTATTCTTTCATATTGACTTTAGTGCTTACTTCATCACTTGGAAATTCTAATATAGCATGACAGTTATCACACTCTCTTATCATGTAGACATTACTTGTCCTTCCCTTATTGCTTCTTCTAAAACCTATTGTTCTGCAATCTTTTAGTTCTCTTTGCATTTAATCTTTTTTCCTTCCTCTTCTATAAAATTTAATTTAACATCATTAAGCTTAATTAAGTTCTTTGTTTCTGTTCTTAATTTTTCATACTTTTCTTTGCTTATATTTATTGACTTTACTCCAATTGCTATAAGCTGTTCTATCTTTTTATCTTCTGACATATCTATCCTTTCTCTTTTACTAATTTTTCAAAATATTGTTTTGCACATGCTTTACAATCTTGAATACAATTATCCTTTCTCAATTCGTCTTCGCAAAAATTCTTAAAATTAATTCTAGCATTATATTCATATTCTTCTATCATTAAATCTATTTGCTTATCTTTTTCTGCATTTTCTTTTTGTAGTTTTGTTATAAGAGTTATAATTATTTTTGTAGCTTCAACATCTTCTAAACATATTTTATTATAGTTTTTTGTTTTTGATCTAAATTTAAAAGTATCTAATATTTCTATAGCTTTCTTTTCTTCTTCTAATAACATAATTATTCCTCCACTAATTTTTTAAATTCCTGATAAAATTGAACTATTCCTTCTGTATCGTTTATACTTACGTATTTATATTTTAATAATATATCTTTTACTTTTTGTTTTGGTATGCGATTTTTCTTATATTCAACTACTCTATCACTTATGGTCTTATTGTATTTTTTAAGCTCTTCAACACAATATTCTAATTTATTTATTTTCTTTTTATCTTCTTCTCTTTCTGCTAATACATTTTTATATTCATTTATTAATTTATCTAAATATTTCTTTTCTACTAATCGCATTTTTATTCCGTTTTCAAACGTAATTTCATAATTTCTACAAAAGTTTAGTATGTCTTCTATTGTTTCTGTCCCATTATTGAATCGCTCGCTTACTTCCTTTAAATCCTCTTCTATATCCATCCTAATTCCTCACTTTTTTTATTTCAGATATTTTTACTAAATTTATATTCTTTAAATTAACTATATACGTTTCATTTTTTTCTTTGTCTGGTTCAAAACTTATTTGCTCTATTTCTCTATCTGCTAAGCATTCAATTATTTTATCTTTTTCGTTTTCTGGTACAGTTGTTCCAAAAGTTTGTCCTTCATTAAAAAATATTTCTATTCTATATTCTTCTTGCATCTTCCTTACCTCTTCTCTAAAAAATCTAATATATTTGTTTTATTTGTGTATTTTGCTTCTCTTTTTCTTATTGTTTCTATTCCTTTTATAGCTCCTATTATGTCTTTTTCTATAAATTTATTATTATATTTCCTTGTTAAATTATCTCTTACTGCACATAAGATTTCTAAATCTGTTTTTATTTCTCTTCTTCGTATTCGTATGTTTTTTAATAATTTTCCAAACTTTGCATATTCTCCAGCTTTTAATGTATTGTTCTCTATGTAATGTAAAATATCTTGTTGTTCTAAATCTACTTGGCTTAATTCTTTGGCTGTACCTTCTATTTGCTTGTCTATATCTTGGAAAAACACTAACATGCTTTTAAGAAAATTATCCAATGTGATTTCTTCCATATTTCCCTCTCTAATCTATCCTCGGAACATGTCTTCCATATTCCTTTTTGTATAATATAGCCTCTTCTTTTCTTATTGTAGTTTTATTCTTAGGCTTTAAATTTGGTTTTTCTTCTAAAAATTTCCTTCTTGCTCTTGTTATGCTTTCAAAGCTTATCTTGTTTTCTGCTAGTTTTTGCAGTGCTACATTAAAGAACATAATAGATATATTTGGAAATAATTTTTCTACTGTTTTGTATATTAAATAATTATCGTCTTCTCTTGCTCTTGTATCTTTCTCTAAAATTTTATAGACTGTATTCTTTATTTTATTTCTTTGCATCTGTACCTCCTATAAATTTTACTTCTCCTAATATAATTTGTTTTATAACTTTTATCTTGTCTGTATCTTTTAACTTTAATAATTCTTCTGTATTTATTATTTTCATTTTTTATCTCCTAACTATATTTACAAATTCACTAAATACCTTTCTAAATACCATATTTACTTTTCCTGTTTCCCCTGCTCTTTGCTTTGCTAGTTTTATTGTTACAAGTGGTGCTGCGTCTTCTGTTTCCTCTTCTTGGTAAATAAATATTACATTGTCCGCATCCTGTTCAATCGCTCCAGACTCCCTAAGGTCTGATAGCATTGGTTCTTGTCTTGTTGCGTTTCTATTTAGTTGGCATAGTCCTATTATTGGTATTTTTAATTCTAGTGTTAGAAGTTTTAAGGTTCTGGTTATATCTGCTACTTCTTGTTCTCTTAAATTAAACTTTTGTGCGCTCTTAATTAGCTGTATATAATCTATTATTATTAATCCTATATCTTTTTTGTTTTTTAGTTTTCTAGCTTCTGTTTCTATTTGTTGGATTGTTCTTAATTTACTTGTTATGTATAAAGGTCTTTCTGCTATCTCACAAGCTTCTTCTGTTACTTTTATCATTTCTTGGTCTGTTAATGTTCCTAATCTCATTTTTGTGCTGTTTATTCTTGCATTTCTTGCTATAAGTTTTGTTATTATTTGCTTGTCCGACATTTCTAAACTTATAAACATTACTGGTATTTTCTTTTTGGCTATATATTCTGCTATTTGTAATGCAAATGTTGTCTTTCCCATTCCTGGTCTTGCTCCTATTATTGTTAATTCTTCATTATGGAGCCCACACGTTAATTGGTCTAAATCTAGCATTCCTGTATATAGACTATAGTCATTTTTATTCTTTATATTATTTTCTATTATGTCTAATGTTTCTTTGGTTTGTTCCATTATGCTTTCTTCTTTAATATCTCTGTCTTCAATTTTGTTTAACTCTTTTATTGCTTTTTCTATTTCTATATCTATATTTTCAGAATCTTTTATTTTTGGCGCAACTTCTTTAATAAATTCTTGCATTTGTCTTTTTTTAGTTAATTCTATTAAGGTTTTGTATATGCTTTCTGCTGTAGTTCCAAATATATTATCTCCTAATGTTACTAAATAGTTTAAAATATCTTTTTCTTCTGTTAATTTATTTTTTACCGTTAACATTGTTACTTCTTCTTTTGCGTGTTTTAATCTCTGTATAGCTATAAATATTTTTTTATTTAATCTTGTTGTAAAATCTAACTCTGTTAAATCACATTCAAAATTTTGGAATATTAGGTAATACAGCATTGCTTTTTCCATTTCTTCATCTTGCACTATTACCACCTCTTACCATTTTTAAATATTCCTCTTCTGTTAAACTAGATGTATCTACCACCTCTAAGTCTTCTTTTGCAGTCTTCTTATTTTTCTTTTCAGCTTTCTTTGTATTTTCTTCTTTAGCTTCTGCCAATGTTTTTATATTAGCTTTAGCCCAGTTGTTTAAAATTGCTTTAATATAACTAATCGTTTTTTTATTATTTTCTACAGCTATCTGCATTGCATAAACAACTAAATCTTTTCCTAGTTCATCTGTAAAATCCTTAAGAAGCTCCGACGTATACGGTGTTAGAAGATTAATATTTTCTTCGTAAAAATTTAAAACCTTTTGAAAATCGTCTTCACAACTGTCATTTTCTAGAAAACCGTCACCACAACTTTCGCTTTCTTCTTGTTCTTGTTCTTTTTCTTTACTATTCTTTTCTATACTAATCTTATCTAATCTATTCTTATCTATACTGTGTATACAGTCTGTATACAGATTGTATACATTACTTTCATCTATTATTAATTTAGATTTTTCATCTTTATATATTGTTTCTTTATATCTATCTTTTTGTAGATAGTTATTTAATCTCCAGTGTCTTATTACTATAACTCCAGTGTCGAATGGGATTACAAAAGCTTTTGCTATTAATATCTTTAAATCATCTTCTTTTTTTCCAGTCATTCTCATTATGGATTTCCATTTATCTATAAAACCATCATCATCGGCTTGCATAGATAGATGGAAATATAGATTCTGAGAACTATCTGGCATTTCTAGAAATTCATCACTTTCGACTACAGAATTACTAAACATTCTTTTTTGTGCCATTTTTTCTCCTTTCTTTAGTAAAATAGGAGCAGTTTTCTTAATTGTGTCTGCTCCTGTTGTCTATCCAAATTCCTTAATAAATTTTTCTTCACTGTATTTTTTTATAAATTTTTGTTTTGCTTCTTCTTGTATGTCCTTCTTTAGAAGTGGATTATCTGTTAATTTTCTATGGCATTTAAAACATATTGGTACAACTAGTCCATACTTCATACTTGTCTGCCTATTCCTACCTCCAAAAACTTCGTCTAGGTGTTCTTTTCTATGTTTTTGGCATATATAGCAAATATCTAAATTGTATGTAATTATGCTATATCTATTACGTTCTAGTTTTGCTAATTTACTACTTTTCTTTTTTATTTTATTTTGTCTTTTTTTCTTTGTTTTTGGTGGCTTAGGTACAGGATTAAACTCTTTAGATAAATCCATTTCTTCCTCTTTTCTTGCATTTTTATAAAATTTGTGTTATTATTTATTTATACTTTCTTGAAATAAAATTTTTTGTGATTGTTAATGTGTCTGCATTAGCAACCACTTTTTTTATTCTTTTATAACTGTTGTATAGCTCTAAGTAACTTGTTTCTGCTAAGTTTGTATTTTCTACTTCTTTTTTTATTAATAATAATTTATTAGAGTTAACAGTTGCTTTACATCTTGTACTATATATTTCTTCTTCTAATTCGTCTAATTTGTCTGTATATATCTCTGTAGAAACTACTGCATATGCTAACAATATTCCAACTATTCCAAGTAATAAAAAGATTATTATTGTACTCATTTTCTTGCCTCCTTCTTTTTTAATTTCATTTTTGCTAATGTAACAACATGCCAAATATATATTTTATCTAATCTATCCATTTCTTTATCACTTCCTTTCTATTAAATTTTGTATTATAATATCCTCGAAAGTGAGGTGATATTTATGCGTAATAGTCCTAATATTAAAAAGTTTCCTTCTAATAAAACTATATTATTAACCTCTATATTAAGTATGCTTATTCCTTCTATTATAAGTATCTTAACTTTAAGGGATTTATCTATATATCTAAAAATCATTATTTGTTTATCTATTTGTTGCTTTGTTCTTTTATTTGTTTCTATTTTTTATTTTATAAAAGAACGTGAATATTACTATCTGGTTTGTTATTTAGAAAATAATATAGATTTACTACAAACAAATATTAAACAAATAGAAGATAAACTATCTAATTAGAGTTATTCATTTTATCTTGAATATCTATAATTTTCTTTTTGTACATATTTATATTTTTAATAGATTTTCTAATATTGTTAATTATGGCGAAACTATAAGCCAACATAACAATTAGGATTATTCCAAACAACATATTCTTCTCCTATTCTTCAAGCTTATATTTTTATATATAAGCTTTATTTAATTAAAATTTCTATCCTATAAATATTTTCATAACTACTAACGCTCCTGTTAATATAACTGCTGTTGTAGGTATTACATCACTACATATAGTACATACAGCTTTTCCTATTAAACAGTATTTTTTCATTTGTTTGCTCATTTTCTTTTACTCCTTTCTATCTTAAAAATATGTGTGCTAAACATACTAATTCAATCTTTCCAAAAAAATATTGTTCCTATAAAAGTTGTTGCTTTTCTGGTAAATTTTCCTAGTAAATAATCAATTTTTTTGTTAGCCTGTTAACTTTATCCCTCTTTTTTTAAATAATCATGTGGTTTGTTTAAATAATCTTCTAAAGCTCTTCGCGTTACTTTAAATGGTTGTGTATATCTTTGTACTGGCAATTCTGGATCCTTAAACATTTTTTGAACCATGTTTGTACCAATGCCAGTTTCTTTTTTTACTTGTTCAATAGTAAGTAACTCGTTTGGATCTTTTTTCTGCTTTAATAACTTTTCTAATAATTCGTTTGTTAGTCTCTGCTCTTTCAATAACTCTTCCATCTTCTCACCTCTCTTCCGTATCAGGTCGCAAGTTATCTTCGTTCGTGTTCTCGAACTTTTTCTTCAAAAAAATATACTGGAATTTCTTCAATTTTAATATTTAAAATTGAACTTATTCTGATTATTTCTTTTTGTGTAAAATATGTGTTATTATTTAATTTGTTACTTATAGTTGTTTCGTCAATTCCCAACTTTTCAGCTAATCTTCCTTGGGTTCCTAGCATCTCCTTAATCTTACCTTTTAATTTGTCATAATTTATAATTGGGGCTTCCATTAATTTTCCCTCCTTTCTGTTGTTCGTGTTCTCGAACTGTCTGTATATTATCATTATACTTTTTAGTTGTCAATACTTTTTTGGAAAATAATTCGATTTTCTTAACTTTTTTTAGGAAAAAGATTGATTTTTTTCGGAAAGTCGTTTATAATAAGCACATGGAGGTTTTTTTATGGAAGGAATGGTAGATACTTTTGCAAATAGATTAAATACTGCTATACGACTACGAAATATGAAAGCATCAGAACTCTCTGAAAAAACAGGAATTTCAAAATCATCTTTAAGCGAATATATAAATGGTAAATATGAAGCTAAACAAGATGGAGTTTACCTTCTAGCTAAAGCACTAAATATAAATGAAGCTTGGTTAATGGGGCTTGACGTTCCTATGGAAAGAACTGACTTTCGTTACGCTTCTCAAAATGGAATAAATATTGATGGACTTGATGAAAATGAAATAGACGAAGTAAATAGATTTGTAGAATTTATAAGAAATAAGAAAAAAAATAATAATAGTGGAAATTAAGAGGTCTTTAAATGGAAGTTTTAGATATGTATAAATTAGCTGAGAATGAAAATATAGACATTTTAAATTACAAATGGAGTAACAGTAAGGCAAAAATATTTGAAATTGATAATAACTATTATATTGGCTTAGACAAGCATAAAATAGAAAATAGTATAGAAGAAAAAGAAGTTCTTGCCGAAGAACTAGGTCATTATTATTGTGATGCACTGTATTATATTAATTCTGACAAAATACAAAAGAATAAATGCGAACATAGAGCAATGAAGTGGGCATATTCTGTTTTAGTTCCAGTGAGTAAATTAAAAGAAAAAATCGCACAAGGATTTAACTTGTACGACTTGTCAGACTACTTTAATGTAGATACAAATTATATGAATAATTGTATTAACTTTTATATTGATAAATATGGAAAAATATAAAAAAACAGGAAAATACATGTAATCAAACTTGCGACCTGATACATTTATTTTCCCTCGTATAGACACTCGAAAGTGACTACGTTTATATTATAATATATTAACGCCTTCATTTTCAAGTGTTTACTTTAAATATTTGAAAATGGAGGTATTTTTATGGAAAGAAGAAATAAAAAAACAAAATCAGTAGGAAATGGAGAGGGATCATTATATTATAGTGATACATTAAAACGTTGGGTATTTCAATATGTAACAAATGATTCCAGAAAAACGTTAAAACAAAGAAAAAAAGAGTCTGTAAAAGCGTTTAAAGCAAGAGTAACAGAAACTAAAAATAAAATTAATACTGGTACTTATATAGAAAAAAATACAGAAACAGTAGTATCTTTATGCGAAGAACATATTGAGCAAAAACATATTGATAAAATTAGTAGTCCAAGAACATATAAAAGAGATTTAGAAACTTTAGAACAAATTAAGAAAACATGCTCAAATTTTTGCAATATTCCAATTCAAAAAGTTACTATTAAACAAGTTGAGGAAGCAAAAAAAGAAATAATGGATTATGCGAATAATACTATAGATAAGATATGGACTCTTTTAAATAAAGCTTTTTCTATTGCTTGTTCTCCTTCTAGAAGAATTTTAATCTATAATATAATGCAAGATGAAACACTAAGAAAACCTTTATCAAACAAGAAAACAGAAAAAGTTACTGCGTTAACACATAGCGAATATGATAAATTAATATCCGTTTTAGATAATGAAGAAAAAAATCATCCTTATAGAAATATAATAAAAATGCAATTGATATCTGGTATGCGAATTGGAGAAGTATTAGCTCGTTCAATAGATGATTTCAATATAAAAGATAAAACATTTTATGTATATAATACACTTACTCAAGATGATAACTATAAAACTATCTGGAGTGAGCACACTAAAACATACAATAAAAGAGCTCAAATTGATAATGGAAGAAGATATATACCTTTAAATAATGAAATCTTTAGAGATCTAATTCCAATAATTACGAAAGAACAAAAAATATCTAGCATAAAAAACATTCATAATCTTCTATTTTGGGATTATAAAAAAGATACTTACACTACTCCAACAGAAGTAAATTCATATCTGTATAGACTTAATTCAAAATATAAAATAAGTAATAAGTTAAGCACACATAGATTAAGACATACTGCTATCACTAGGTGGAAAGAAGCTGGTATGGATTTAAATGTAATCCAATATTTAGCAGGTCATGTTGAGGGTAGTAAAATTACAGAAGAAACATATATAGATACAACTTTTGATTATGTAAAAGCAACGTTAAATCGTATTTCTTAATGCTACTGCATACCTATTGCATACTTTTGAAAAATAAAAACTCTGTAAAATGCTTCAAATTAGCGTTTACAGAGTTTTTGTTCTATGGTGAGCCAGAAGGGATTCGAACCCCTGACCCTTGGCTTAGAAGGCCAATGCTCTATCCAACTGAGCTACTGACCCATTTCTTCGAACAAGATATATGATAACATCTTTATAATAATATGTCAATAGTTTCTGGCAAAAATTATATTTTTTTAAAAAATGTGCATTCAAAATTCTACTGTAACAAAAAACTAAATAACTTAACCATTCTTTATCACAAAAAGTGCACCTAAGATTTTCTGACAAATGTAAATCCTAAGAAAATCTAAGGTTCGCTATAATTATCTAGTACAGAAACTTTTCCTACTATACAAAAAATAGAAACATACTGTTTCTATTTTTTTTCTTTATCTTCTTCTTTTTCTTCCTTTTTCTTTACTTTTGGAACTACTATATCTTTTTTCTTTTCCATATTTGGCTTTTCAATTTCTAAATGTTCATATACTTGTGAAATTTCTAATTCTTCACCATTTCCATTTACAACTTCTATTTCTTTATCATCTGACATATTATCACCCCGTTTTTTTACATAGTAACATATATTATTTTATTTTTCAAATATTTTTTTATTATATTTTTAATTTTTTATAATTAAATTTTATAGTTAAATATTTTATCGTATTATAAACCTTTTTGTTATATTTTGTTGTTTTTATGTCGATTTTATTTTTATCCACATAGTTATCCACATTATCCACCCTTTTATTTTAGTACTTTCGTGTCACAAGTCTTTTTTTTATCCACATAGTTTTTTTGTATTCCACAATATCCACATATTTTTATCAACAATAATTTTGGCTTATTTTTAAATAAAAATTAGCCATGGTAAAAATAATATGTGCATATCTATATTTCTACTTTATGTTTACTTTGTAGTTCCTATAAACTCACCTAAAATTTTCTATCCAATATAAATTCATAAAATTTAAGGTATGCAATAATTATCAAACACAAGCATTTTTTCATATTATAAGATTCTTAACATATAAAAAAACTTATTAACTTTTTTATAAGCTAATAAGTTTTTTTACTAATTTGAAATTTCCGAAAAATATTCATTAATTCTGTTTATAAGTTCTTGTTTTACCTCTTCTAGTGTCATACCTTCAACTTGAGCTCCAGCTAAAGTTATATGTCCTCCACCACCAAGTTTTTCTAATATAAGCTGAACATTAACATCACCTATAGATCTACCACTTATACATATTTTATCTCCAACATTTCCTAGTACAAATGATGCTGTTATATCCGAAATAGTTAATAATTCATCTGCAGCTTTTGCACAAATTAAGTTTGCATCTTTATCTTCTTTATCATATATAGCAATAGCTATAGAATTTTCATACATCTCTGCATTTCTTACTATGTTGGCTATTTCATTATAACTATTTAAATCACTTTGAAACCATTTCTTAACTTTAATTATATCTACACCACATTTACGTAAATATGCTGCAGCTTCAAATGTTCTTACCCCTGTTTTAAAAGTAAAGTTCTTTGTATCTACCATAATTCCACCATATAGTCCTTCTACTTCTATTGGTTTTAATTTTATTTTTACATCTGTATATTGTAAAATTTCTGTTACCAATTCAGAAGCAGAAGATGCATATACTTCTTGGAATGTAAGAGTTGCATTTTCTATATAATCTGTACTTCTTCTATGATGGTCTATAATAACAATTTCACTAGCTTTATCTAGCAATTCTGGAACTTCCACATAATTTTGTTTATGTGTATCTGTAATTATTAGTAAAGTTTTATTTGTAGCCTTGTTTAAAGCTTCATTTTTAGAAATTATTGCATTTTTATATTCATCATCTTTTTCTAGTTCTTCTATAAATTTGCTTAATGTCATACCATATGTGTTATTAACTATGTTTACTTCTTTTTCTAATGTTTTAGCTAGTCTATAAACACCAAGGCTTGATCCCATAGAGTCTATATCTCCATTAGAATGTCCCATAATTAAAACATTTTCTGACTCTTTTATTAAATTTTCCAAAGCATGAGCAACTGTTCTTGCTTTTACCTTTGTTCTTTTTTCTATTTCCTCTGTTCTGCCACCAAAGAAGACATACTTACCATCTTCTTTTATAACTGCTTGGTCTCCACCTCTTCCAAGTACAATATCCATACTTTCTAACGCTGTTTTATATTTTTCGTAATTCGTTTCACCATCTGTTGATATCGCAATACTTAGAGTTAGCTGAATACCAGCTTCCACATTTATTTCTTTTATTTGATCTAATATACCAAATTTGTTTTCTTTAATTTCTTTTAAATATTTATATTCAAAAACATATATAAATGTATTTCTGTCATTTTTTATAACAATTCCACCTGTAGAAGAAGCCCATTCGTAAATTACTTTTTCTATTTCTGCAATAACTTGTGGTCTATTTTCTACTTCTATTCTTTGTATAATTTCTTCGTAATTATCTACTGTTAGAATTCCTATACAAGTTTTAGAATCTTCATATTTCTTTTTCTCTTTTATAGATTGTGTTATGTCTATAAAATATAAAATAGTTATATTTTCAGAAGCTTCGTTTTTAGAGCGAATGTATTCTCCTAAAACACTATATACTTTATTTCCTATTTGTACCTTTTTTACAATAGTTTTTTGCTTCTTATCTTGCTCAGCTTTTATATCCTCTTTTATTTCTTCTAGAATATCTATTAAATAATTATTAATATCTATATTAGCAAATTCATACACAAATTTAGAGCTTTTCCATATAATATTCCCTGTTGTTTCTATAATTATTAATGGAAAAGGTGAATTTATTAATGATTTTTTAGCAGTTCCATCCATAGTCATAGTTAAATTTTGTATTTGTCTTGAAAGTTCTGCATTTCGCTTGCTATTTGTCCAATACGAATAAATTATTATTAAAACAAACAATAATATTCCTGGTATTATTAATTTTGGTCTGTTTATACATATAATAATTATTAGAAAAGCTATAATCGCTAAATATATTTTTGTTCTTGATGTTATCTTTTCAAGAAATCTATTATTATTCAGCATACAATTCTCCTTCTATTTTCTAAACAATTTCTCTTTAATTGTACGCTAATTTTGCATTATTGTCAACTTTGGTATATCTTCCAATATTCTCTAAATAATCAATTTATATAGTTTTATTTGCATTAATCCATTAAAACAATCATTTTTTTACATTGTTAATGTTCCATTAGGTGTATTTACAATTGTTAGAATATCTTCTTCCTTACCTGTTTCAGCATTAATATATACTAAGAAATCCGTACCTGACACATTTCCTTTAAACTCCCAACAAAGAATTTCTGTTTTATATTCTGTTGGTATAAATGCTAAACCTTCAGACTTTATTTCTAATTTCTTATTTAAAACTTCTTTTGCTTTTTCTTTTGATACTTTTACCTTTGGTATATTTCTTACAGTATGTGAATTTAAATATCCTTGTGTTTCTATTCCTAAAATGTCACCATTGTCTAGTGCTACCTTTACTTTTATTAAATCTGGATACATAGTTACATTATTTTGAACATAAGCATAATTTATTGTCATTATTCCTTCTTCTTTAAGATAATACGTTCTTTTCATATTAGTATATCCCCTAGAATTTAAGAATTCTAAGGCAATTTTATTTGCTGTTTCGTCATCTATATTTTCTACACCCACTTCACGATTAAAATTGCTAAATAAAATGTGTCCACCCTTTTTTGTAATTGATATTGCAAGTTCATTAGAATCATCTTGATCATTTAATTTAACTTTAAAATCGTAAGTTGGAATATCTGCATTTTCTGCTAGACCATTAGAATTTATTTCTTTTATTTTATTATTTCCAATAAAATTTTTAGCTATTTCTTTCGCTTTTTCCTCGTCTATGTCTGCACCTGTAAGACCTACTTTTTCAGATTTTGTAATATGTTCAGAAAAAGCACCATCATAAATTAGCCCTGCATATTCGTGAAATTCTTGTTCTATATTTCCAAAACTGTCTTTAGAAATATTGCTAACTTGCTGTGCAAACACACTACTTCCTTTTTTAGTAAGTTCTCCCCATTTAATTCTTCCATTATTTATATCATTTGAAAGTTGATTTAATACATTTTCTAAATTAACACTATAATCATGTAGTTCCTTTAAATTATCTAAGTCCTCTTGTGACAACGGTTCATTATTTATATTCTTTCTTGACAATGTATAACTATAATCACTTACTTGGTTTAAAAACTTAGATGTATTTTCTAATTCATTACTACTTATTGGTAATTGTGACAAATAAGTTTGGGCTAAATTAGCCTCTTTCCATACACGTGTTAAAGTTTCTGCACCATGCTCTGACGTTGTAGAAATTAGTGATTTACCTAAGTAATTTTCTACATTTTGAACATAATCTACTAATTCATAAAAAGCTTGATTGTACGAATTTTCTGAAGCTTGCCTATATTCAGTTTGCTTTTTATAAATTACCATTGCAAGCAAAGCTATTATTGCAATTAATGTAACAATAATTGTTAGCATATGCCTGTCTTTTAGTCTGTTTTTCCAGTCTATAACTTTTTCTTTTAAACCCATTTTTATCCTCCTATATATAATTTTCTATAACAACAGTTATAAGTAAAATTATCTTACTATAAATTATCTATCTACAAAATCTATGTTTCCCAATTTGTTTTATAAGTGGTCTTGACCATATCCATTTATTAGTTGCAGTGTTAGGATTAAAGTAATATATTGCTCCACCTGTTGGGTCCCAACCATTTAATGCGTCTTGTGCAGCTTTAACAACTGTAGAATTTTCTGCAATAGGAACATTTATCTGTCCGTCTGCCACTGCTGTAAATGCCCCTGGTTGGTAGATAACACCTGCTATTGTATTTGGAAAACTAGAATTTTTTACTCTATTTAATATAACTGCTCCAACTGCTACTTGCCCTTCGTAGGGTTCTCCTCTTGCTTCTCCGTTAATTGCTCTTGCCATTAGCTGTAAGTCTGACGCAGAACTACTAGAGCTTGCATACACTTTATTACTACCATTTTTAGTTATCCAATTTACTAGAATTATTAATACTAATATTAATACCATCGAAACCAATATTTTATAATATCTTTTCAAAATACCTCCTCCAATCTAAATTTTATATATTACTTTGCAATCTACACATAAAATTTTTCTTTAAAATATTTTGTGTAAAAATTACAAATTTATTCAACTTCTTCTATTATTTTTTTATAAATTGTGGTAAAATTTTTTTGTAATTATAAATGTTTTAATTAATAAAACAAATCTGCAATTTTGAACAGATAGATATAGTAATTTGGAAGAAAAAAATTCCATAACTCTGTGTATGCTGTACAAGCAAAACAAGAAAGGAATGGCTTTAAAATGAAAAAAGTATTAATTTTTTATGCATCATATGGTGGTGGGCATTTGTCTGCTGCAAATGCAATTAATGATTATATAAAAAATAATTATGAAGATGTAGAAACTGAAATAATTGATTGTATGAAGTATGTAAATAAACACTTAGAAAAAGTAACAACTACAGCTTATAAAGAAATGGCAAAAAAAGCACCTTGGGCTTGGGGAACTATTTATTACACTTCACAAAAAGGTCCAGTAGCAGAGCTTACTAGTACTTCTAATAAAATATTAGCAAGAAAATTAAATATTTTACTACAAGAATATATGCCAGATTTAATTATTTCTACACACCCTTTTGCAAGCCAAATGTGTAGTTTTTTAAAAAAGCATAATAAAATAAATTGTAAAATTGCCTCTATTATGACAGACTTCGCTCCACACGACCAATGGTTAGTAGGAAAAAAATGTATTGATTATTTTTTCGTTGCACATAATAAGATGAAAGAAGACTTAATAGCAAAAAAAGTTCCAGCTGAAAAGATTTTTGTAACCGGTATTCCTTTATCAAATAAATTTTTATTAAATTTTGATAGAGCTGAAATTTTAAATCAATTTGGATTAAAAGAAAATAAAAAAACTATTCTTTTCTTTGGTGGTGGAGAATTTGGTCTTGGCAAAAGCAAAACTTTAAAGGTATTAAGTTCGTTATTAAATGATTTTGATAATATTCAAATTGTAGCTATATCTGGAAAAAATATAAAAATGAAGCATAAATTTGAAGAGCTTGCAAATAATTCTAATATGCCTGAAAATATAAAAATAATGGAATATACAAACAGTGTTCCAGAACTAATGAGTGTTTCAGATTTAGTAGTAACAAAACCTGGTGGGCTTACAACTTCAGAAAGTTTAGCTTCTGGTATTCCAATTATCGTTATAAATCCTATTCCTGGTCAAGAATTTCAAAATGCAGAATTTCTTGAAGAAAAAGGTGTTGGCATTTGGATAAAATCTAGTACTACAATAGATGAAACCTTGCACTCACTTCTTAACAATCCAGATAAATTTAAGCAAATGAAGATAAATGCAAAATTACTTGCAAAAAAATACTCTACAAGAGATATTTGCAAAATTCTACTTGGTTAATTCTTATGTGTTTTTTATTCTTGCATTTTAGTAATTAAAAATATTTTTTATTACTTACCGGGATTTTAAGGACCATCCCTTAATCCCGGTTATATTTTATTGAAAGGAGATTTTTATGTCACAAAAGATAGAAGAATTTAATGTAAAAAAAGAATATGGAGATTTTTCCTTACTTCCCAAAAATGAGTTTATTAGTAAATACAATATAAATTTTAATGGTCTAACCGATTCAGACATTCTCGAAAACCAGAAAACATATGGTAAGAACGAAATAAGTGGTAATAAGCCTAAACGTTGGTATAACTATTTTTTCGAAAGTTTATTTAGTCCTTTTAATGCAATATTATTAGGAATTTCTTTAGTTTTAATATATACCGATATTGTACTACCTCAGAACCCAAATCCTGCAAACATTATTGTTATTATTTGTTTGGTCCTTGTAAGTACACTTTTAGAGTTTTTTCAAGAATTCCGTTCTAATAAAGCTGCAGAAAAATTAAAAGCTATGGTACAAACTAAAGGTACTGTTATAAGAAATGGCACTAAACAAAAAATTCCTTTTAAAGATTTTACTGTAGGAGATATTGTTTTATTATCTGCTGGTGACATGGTTCCTGCAGATTTAAGAGTATTAGAATCTAAAGATTTATTTTTAGGTCAATCTTCTATTACAGGTGAATCTGATTCTATAAAAAAGATTCCAAATTCCCTTTTAAAATCTATAGATGAGCTAGAAAGCATAACTGACTTGGATAATATTTGTTTTATGGGTACAAATGTTATAAGTGGTTCTGCTAAATGTGCTGTTATAAAAGTTGCTGACAATACTTACTTTGGAAAAGTTGCACATTCTATTACTTCTGGTAAACCTAAAACAGAATTTCAAAAAGGAATAGAAAATATTAGTAAATTATTAACAAAATTTATGCTTTTTATGATTCCTCTTACTTTTATAGTTAATGTATGGAAACACGATTTATTAACAGCTTTCACATTTTCTGTTGCAATAGCAATAGGAATTACTCCTTTATTACTCCCTGTAATTCTTTCTTCTTGTTTATCTAAAGGTGCTGTGCAAATGTCTAAGAAAAAAACAATTGTTAAGAAGTTAGATTCTGTAGAAAGTTTTGGGTCTATGAATGTTTTTTGTACCGATAAAACTGGAACTTTAACCGAAGACAAAATTGTGTTAGAAAAATATTTGGATATCTATGGAAATGAAGATATTTCTGTTTTAGAAGATGCATTTTTAAATTCTTATCATCAAACAGGACTGGATGGAAATATTGATAAAGCTGTAATTAATAGAGCATTAGAAAATGGACTAGAATATTTAAAAAATGACTATTCTGTTGTAGACGAAATTCCTTTTGATTTTTCTAGAAGAAGATTATCGGTTATAGTTGCTGATAAATCCAATAGTAAAAAAATGATTACAAAAGGTGCTGTAGAAGAAATTTTAAATATTTGCACCAAAGTTTCGTATAATAACAAAATTTTTGATATTACAAGTGAGATAAAAAAGAATATAAAAAAAATTTCTGTTGGTTTAAATAAAGACGGTTTAAGAGTTATTGCTATATGCGAAAAAGATGTTACTAGCCAAAATACTTTTAATGTTGATGATGAAAATAATATGGTTCTTACTGGTTTTATTGGCTTTTTAGACCCACCTAAAGAATCTGCTAAAATGGCTATAAAACGTATGAATGAAGCCGGTATTAGAGTAATTGTACTTACTGGTGATAATGCAGAAGTTACAAACTGTATTTGCAAAAAAGTAGGCATAAAAACAGCTAAGATTATTTTAGGTAGTGAAATTGATAAATTGCCTGACAGTGGTGTAATTAGACTTCTAAAAAGAAAGCATAATGTTTTTGCAAAATTGTCACCTATCCAAAAGGCTAGAATAATTCGTTTGTTAAAAACAAGTGGAAATGTTGTTGGTTATATGGGTGATGGTATTAACGATACTCCTTCGCTTACAAATTCTGATGTTGGTGTTTCTGTTGATACAGCTGTTGATATTGCGAAAGAAACTGCTGATATTATTTTATTAGAAAAGGATTTAAATGTTTTATTAGATGGTGTTACAGAAGGAAGGAAAACTTTTTCTAATTTACTAAAATATATTAAGCTTGCTGTAAGCTTTAACTTTGGAGAAGTTACTTCTGTATTAATTGCAAGTATATTACTACCATTTTTCCCAATAACACCAATCCAGTTACTTGTACAAAGTTTATTGTATGATATAGGTCAACTAACTTTGCCATTTGATAATGTAGATATTGACTCTTTAAAAAAGCCTAAAAAGTGGAGTATTCGTGCAATAAGACAATTTATGGTTTTTATGGGACCACTAAGCTCTGCTTTTGATTTAATTGTGTTTGCTATGTTGTGGTTTGTATTTAAGTTAGGACCTGCAGACTCTGCATTATTCCAAACAATATGGTTTTCATATGGAATTGTATCAAACCTATTTGGAATGCATATTATTAGAACAGCAAAAATACCATTTGTACAAAGCCATGCTTCTAAACCTGTATATATGTCATCTATAATAGTTTCCTTATTAGCAATATTAGTACCGTTTACTCCACTAGGTACTGCAATTGGTTTAGTAGCAATTCCAATAAAATATATGGCACTAATATTCTTAACACCTGTTGTGTACTGCATAATAGCACAATTTGCAAAATATAAATATATACAAAAACACGGTGAATGGCTATAAATAGAACCAGATTCTGGATTTTGTATTGAAGAACGGAGATTAAATCATGTTTTTCTTTTATCGGCTCTCTTAGTTCTTCATATACCAAAAACGAGATTTGAGGACAGTACTCAAATCTCGTTTTCTTATATTTCTATCCTTTCCTTCCCTATAGCCTCTTCTATTTCTTTTAAAATTTCATCTGTTAAATATATTGCTCCGCATGGTTTTAGGTCACCATCTTCCATTATCTGTACGGGCGTATTGTTTTTGTCGCCTTGAAAGTATCTTATTATTCCTCTTAGTTTGTCTTTTTCTTTTTCTTCCATTCCGTTTATATCTATTGTTAATATTTTTCTTTTGTTGTCGCCAAATATTTTTATGCTTCTTGCAACTATCTTTGGCTCGTCATCTTCTCTTATGGTTAATCGTCCTTCTACCATTACAATACTTTCTTCTACTAAATATTTTGAAGCTTCTTGGTAGCAGTTTTCGAACACTATAATTTCTACTGTACCATATAAATCTTCAACTGTTACAAATGCCATTATTGTATTATTTTTTGTATATTTTTTCTTTACACTTGTAATAATTCCTGCATATTTTACAAATTGTCCATCTTTATATTCATTTTTTCTTGCTATATATTCGCCTTCGTCTAGAACCGTTGATTGTAAATTTGCAATTTCCTTAAGCTTCATAGAGTTTACATTTGTTTCTCTTTCTATTTGCTCTCTTAACTTTTCTAATGGATGACCAGAAATGTATATTCCAAGCATCTCTTTTTCCATAGAAAGTAAATCTTTTTCCGAAAATTCTTTTTGTACATTAAATGAATATTGAAGTTCTTTTATGTTTTCCTCTGGCATTGCTAAGTCAAACATTGTAACTTGACCTGCAAAGCTCTTTCTTTCTGTTTCTTGTATTGTGTCTAGTATAGTTTCGAAAGAAGCAAGTAATGTTGACCTTGTTTGTTCGAATTCGTCAAAAGCTCCAGCTCTTATTAAACTTTCTATACATTTTTTGTTTACAGCTTCGTTTTTCATTCTTTCGCAAAAGTCTGTAAAGCTTTCGTATAAACCGTTTTCCTCTCTTTCTTTTACTATTGCATTTACTGCTGTGATTCCAACATTTTTTATACTACCTAAACCAAATCTTATTTTTCCATTATCAACTGTAAATTTAGTATAACTCTTGTTTATATCTGGTTTTAATATATCTATCTTTAACCTTTTGCACTCATCTATATACATTGGTATTTTGTCTAAATTTCCTAAAAAGCTATTTAATGTTGCAGCCATAAACTCTTCTGGGTAATATGCTTTTAAGTATGCAGTTCTATATGATACAACAGCATATGCAGCCGCATGTGACTTATTAAACGCATATTTTGCAAACTCTGCCATTTCATCAAATATTTTGTTAGCAGAAGCTTCGTCTATTCCATTTCTTACACAACCTTTTATAATTACATTTCCCTCTTCATCTGTTTGACCATGTATAAAATACTCTCTTTCTTTTGCCATTACATCTAACTTTTTCTTACCCATGGCACGCCTTACAAGATCTGCTCTACCTAAAGAATATCCTGCCAAATCACGAACTATTTGCATAACTTGTTCTTGGTAAACCATACATCCATATGTAACATTTAAAATAGGAATTAGTGAAGGATGTGTATATTCTGCATTCTCTGGATTTTTCTTATTTTTTATGTATCTTGGTATTTGATCCATTGGTCCAGGTCTATATAATGAAACTCCAGCTATAATATCTTCTAAACAGTCTGGCTTTAATTCTTTCATAAAGTTTGTCATTCCTTGGCTTTCAAATTGGAATATACCAACAGATTCACCATTCTGCCACAATTTATATACATTTGCATCTCCCATGTCTTTGTCAAACTCTACATCTATTCCCCTATTTTCTTTTACTAAGTTTATAGCGTCTTGAATAACTGTAAGAGTTCTTAAACCTAAGAAGTCCATTTTTAAAAGACCAAGCTCTTCTAATGTTGTCATTATAAATTGTGTTGATATTTGTCCATCTCTTACATATAATGGCACATATGTATCTACTGGCTCTTTAGTTATAACAACACCACAAGCATGTGTAGAAGCCTGCCTTGGCATTCCCTCTAATGCTCTTGCTATGTCTAGCATTTTTCCAATATCTTCATCTTGCTCATATAAATCTCTTAATTCTTTATTTTGTTCTAGTGCTTTATCTATTGTTATATGAAGCTCATTTGGTATCATTTTAGCTAATTTATCACATTCTGCATATGGCATATCTAAAGCCCTACCAACATCACGAATTACCATTCTTGCGGACATTGTACCAAAAGTAATAATCTGAGAAACATGGTCCTTCCCATATTTCCTTTCTACATAATCTATTACCTCTCCTCTTCTTTCATAACAAAAGTCGACGTCAAAATCTGGCATACTAATTCTTTCTGGATTTAAAAATCTTTCAAATAGCAAACTATACTTCATAGGGTCTATATCTGTTATTCCAATAGCATATGCTAAAATAGAACCCGCACCAGAACCACGCCCAGGTCCCACTGGTATTCCTACAGATTTTGCATAATTAATATAATCCCAAACTATTAAGTAGTAATCAACATAACCCATTTGCGAAATAATCTTAAGTTCATATTCTGCTCTATCTAATATTTCTTGTGATGGATTATCCCCATATCTTACCTTTATTCCGTCATAGCATAATTTTTTAAAATAATCATAATGTGTATTAAATTCTTCTGGTACATCATAATTTGGAAGTATAGTATGTCCAAATTCAAACTCTACATTACATTTTTCTGCTATTTTTACAGTGTTTTCGATCGCATCTGGAAAATTTTTAAAATATTCGCTCATTTCTTCTGGAGATTTTACATATAACTCGTCTGTTTCAAATCTCATTCTATCTTCATCTGTAATTCTTTTTCCTGTTTGTATGCAAAGTAAAACTTCGTGGTTATAAGCATCCTCTTTTTTTAGGTAATGAGCATCGTTTGTTGCAACAATTGGTATATCTAATCTTCTAGCTATTTGTATTATTTTTTGATTAACCATAACTTGTTCTTTAACACCATTGTTTTGAATTTCTAGATAATAATCTTCTCCAAAAACATTTTTGTGCCATTTTGCAACTTCTTCTGCTTCTTCTATATTTCCATTTAATATAGCTTGGCTTACTGCTCCTGCTAAACATGCACTTAAACAAATTATTCCTTCATGATATTTTTCTAATATTTCTAAATCTATACGTGGCTTATAATAATATCCTTCTGTAAATCCTAATGATACTAATTTACTTAAGTTTTGATACCCTTTATTATTTTTTGCAAGTAATATTAAATGGTAATACCTCTTATCTTGTGGTTCTTTATCAAATCTTGTTCTTGAAGCTACATACACTTCTGCTCCTATAATTGGCTTAATACCTTCTTTTTTACATGCTTTATAAAAGTCAATAACTCCATACATAACACCATGGTCTGTAATTGCCATTGCCTTCATCCCAAGCTCTTTTGCTCTTACTGGTAAATCTTTTATTCTATTTGCTCCATCTAGTAAGCTAAACTCACTATGTATATGTAAATGTACAAAATCTGACATCTTTTTCTCCTTCTTATGAACTTTGGGGACGGGGATTAAAGTTCAACTTTTATGTTAAAATAATGAACTTTAAAAAACGTCCCTAATGTTCACTTAATCTTCTTGCTATGTTATCATATCTGTAGTAAAAAGTCCATAATTGTATAGGTTTAAATATTTTTTCATATTTACTATTGACAAAAAACAAGTATGCTATTATAATAATATCTGTTATAACAAATGGCGAAGTAGCTCAGTTGGCTAGAGCATTCGGTTCATACCCGAAGGGTCATGTGTTCGAATCACATCTTCGCTACCAAGTAAAATCAGTCGAAAGACTGATTTTTTTGTTTAGAATTAATTAAAATCGTTGACTGTATATCAATATTTTGATAAAATATTGATATACTATTAGTGGAGGTGTTTATTATGCCAATTATAAGACCAAGTTCTGATTTAAGAAATAATTATAATGAAATTTCTACAATCTGTCATCAAACTAAAAGTCCAGTATATATTACGAAAAATGGTACGGGAGATTTAGCAGTAATGAGCATTGAATTATATGAGCTTTTAACAAATAAATATATGCTATATAAGGAATTAGAAAAAGGTATCAGTTCTTTAGAAAAAGGGGAAAGATATTCTGAAAAAGAAGTATATGAAGAATTAGATAAAATATAGAAAGAAGGATTGTTTGTGGATAAATACAATATAGAATATTCAAAAGAAGCTAAACAAGACTTAATAGAGATAAAGCAATATATTAAATATAATTTGCAAGAACCAGAAACAGCTCAAAAATTAATATATAAAATAAGAAAAGAAATAAATAATTTAAAGCATAATCCTGAAATTCATGTGATCATAGATGATGACTTGATACAGAAAATTAAAATAAGAAAATTAATTGTAGACAATTATATCATTTTTTACAGAATAAAAAATTTTAGTATAGAAATAGTTCGAGTTATATATGGAAGAAGAAATTGGATCAATTTATTGTAGAATTCCTTTATGGATTGCCAGTTTTTATTATTTTATATTTTAGATAAAAAATTAAGTAAAAAGTAAAATTCAAAGTAGATAATATTTTAACATCATTTGTTATTAAAATATTATCTCTTTTAAATTTAATTAATATTTTTTGTAACAAAAAAACAATAAATGATACTAAATAAGTGAAAGGAGGAAAACGTTATGCAGGATATGAACGCAATATATAAAAAGTATAGTGAAATTGTCTACAAATATGTATTCTGCTTAACTGGAGATGAAGTTACAACTGAAGAAATTGTCCAAGAAACTTTTTTAGTAGCTGTAAAAGATATAAATAAGTTTAGAGGTGAATGCAAAATATCAACTTGGTTATGTCAAATTAGCAAATACATATGGTATAAAAGATTAAAAAAAGAAAAATGTAAAAAAGAAATACCTTTAGATGTATTACAAAATACATTATTTATACAAGAATCAATAGAAGACAACTTTTGTAATAAAGAAACCAAAATAAAATTATTTAAGAAATTACAAAGTTTTGACGAAACTACTAGAAATGTAATGTATTTAAGAATATTCGGAAATTTTGAATATAGTGAAATTGCTGAAATTATGGATAAAACATCAAACTGGGCAAGAGTTGTATTCTTTCGCGGTAAGCAAAAATTAAAGGAGGAATTAGAAAATGAAAAATGAGTGCGATCTTGTTAAAGATTTATTATTTAGCTATAATGATAATATTTTGAGTAACACATCTAAAGAATTAGTAGAAGAACATTTAAAGAAATGTGATGAATGTAAAAAAATTTTAGAAGAAATTAAGCAGGATTCTAATGACAAAAAACAAATTAAAGAAATTGACTTTTTAAAAAGCATTAAGAAAAATATAAATAAGAAAAATATAATAATATTAATCGTTTTTATTTTTTTAATAATTATTATTTTATTTAATGTACAAGTATATAAAAATTATAATGCAATTGCTTCTACAATGGAAATATATTTAAAAGATGACATAACAGAAGAGCAAATAGAAAATATAAAAAACGAACTAATTGAAAAATGTGATAATATAGAACTTGAATATGTTTCGAAAGAAAAAGCTTTAGAAAGATTTAAAAGTAATTTAGGAGAAAATGAAAATTTATTAAATGATTTTAATAGTACTAATAATCCTATACCTGCTTCTATTGATATAAAAACCGACACAGATATTAAAGCAATAGTAGAGTACATACAAAATATGCCTGGAATAGCTCATATAACAACACATATTAATTCTAATCCGTATGAATTATATATTCAAAGGATTATGAAAAAATAATATTTTACTTGAATACTTACATATTACAATATTTGCATTTACATAAAATTTATGCTATTATATAAGTATTATATAATTCAAAAATGGAGGTAATTTTATGAAAAAACGGAGTATACGGGAGAATTTAATAACTCATCAGGCTAACATTATAGTAAATGCAATTGGCTATGGTATTAGAGCTGTTGTAGGTTACATACTTTTTAACCTTATAATTCATTCAAACATTTATCTGTTCCAAGTATTAGAAGTTTTCTTTTATACCGTTGGACTTGGAGTCTTTGCAAATATATTAGTGTATAGCATTTTTTCTAGAAAGAAATAATTTGTTAAAAATGTTTCTAAATACCTCAAAAAGAGAGCAAATTCGCTTGCGAATTTTGCTCTCTTTTTATCTATTAAATTTATCTTGCTCCTCTTGTTCTTTCTTCACCTTTTTCTTGTAGATTGTCAATTTTATTTACCTTTTCATTATGTTTTTTTACTACTTTATCTACGTTTACATTTCTTCTATATTCATTCATTCCATTAAATTTTACTGTTTTTCCTGCAGGTACCTCTATATAATCGTCTCCATCTAAAATTGTTCCTTCTATTCCTGCTACTTGTGCTTTTAATGCTGGACTTGTAATTTCTTCTTGAATGTCGTCTGGTTCTGTACTTCCTAAAGCTTTAAAGAATTCTATAAAACTTCCACCTACTGCATCTTTTATTATTTCAAATATATTTTTCTTATTAGTTACTACATTATTTTTCATTTTGTTCTCTTAGAGTTTTCTAAGATTTTCACCTCACTTTACTATTTATTCCATAGCTAGTGCAATTATAACATAAAAACGCCTTAAAGTCAATGTTTTTAAGGCGTTTACTGTGTATTGTATGAAAGAAATGTGATAATGTCTTAAGTAAAGAAATGAGAAAATGTCCCAACTA
>OIXR01000846.1_pt1 | contig 24684 bp, 19 predicted proteins | sample 1587831 | NCBI WGS metagenome assembly OIXR01 (sample SAMN03283263) | human gut metagenome | biome: human-associated habitat; material: feces | host: Homo sapiens | place: USA | collected 2013
GGTTCGAACCCTGGACACCCTGATTAAGAGTCAGGTGCTCTACCAACTGAGCTAATCGCGCATTTTTAATTTTCTGTGTCACGCTTTCCGTAACGACAAGATTAATTATATAATAAGGTTTTAAAAAATGCAAGTACTTTTTTTATTTTTTTCATATTTTTTTCACAGCTCTCATATATTGATATGGGGGTTGAATTTATGAACCATATTATCCATTATGTTACAACCAATTTCAAAAAAATCTTTCATACTGTCTGCACAGAGATTATCTCCTGCATTCAAGGCACAGCTCTGCATTTTGTCCTGGTCGCTGCCTTTCTCGGAACACTGAATCATTTCCTGTATTTTTTATCCGGGCAGTCTCCAATCGTTGCACTTTTCTGCCCGGTTAATGAATCCGTGTGGGAACATTTGAAACTTTTATATTTTCCTTTTTTATTCGTAAGCATATGGGAATATCTGTCTCTGCATCCGGTTGTTTTACCGTTCTTTTACTGTCGGTATCTGGGTGTGCTTCTCGGAATGTTTTTTACTGTTTCTGTTTTTTACACATATTCCGGGATTCTCGGCCGGAATTTCCTGATCTTAGACATCCTGCTTTTTTATTCCAGTGTAATATTTTCATTTGGAATGTCTGAATATATTTCCGGCAAGACCCGTTCTCCTCACGAGACAGAACCTGGCTTTGTAGTCTCACTCTGGTTGATAACATCATTTTTCTTCTTTGTATTTACATGTTTTCCGCCAGATCTTCCGTTATTCTATTCAGCATAAGTACAACAACCATCAACACATTTCCCTACATATATAATTAATTATTCACACCATGATGTACAACATAGCTGTTAAGATCCAATGCTTTGAACACATATCCCTGCGACTGATAATATTCAATAATTTTCGGCAGCGCTTCCACAGTTGTATCTTTTGTCTCGGAATCATGTGACAGCAGGATGATATTATTATCATGGAAACTGGTTGCCTGATCCACAAGCTGTTCCGTTGTTCTCACGGCCCCGTCTCCCGAACTTCCATTCCAGTCATAATATTGATATCCTCTTGCCTGAACCTCCTGCGTAAGCGTTGTCATAATTCCCTTCGTGTAACTTGCAGATATGGTATTCGAAGATCCTCCCGGAAATCTGATAAAACACGGAACATAGCCGATCTCTTCTTTTACAAGCTGTCCAATCTGGTCAAGATCCTGAAAATATGCATCAACAGATGCATACACCTTTGCGTAATCATGAGAATATGTATGCATTCCGATCGTATGTCCCTTATCATAAGCCGTTTTGATCATATCTTTATATTCCGGCATGGCTCCTGTAACAAAAAACGTTGCTTTCGCATTGTATTTATCCAAAATGTCCAGCACCGCCTGCGTATTCTTAGACGGTCCGTCATCCAACGTCAGATAGACAACTTTTTCATCCGATTGTTCTGTTGTACCCACTTTTCTTCCTGGTTGAACTGCAAATTCACTTCTGTCAGCTGCCTGATCTTTTTGGCCTTGATTTTCTTTATTGGATGCATCAGTTTCATTCTCATTGGTCGTAAGTTTTTTTGCAGTTGCTTTTTTCTTTGATACTGCCTTTTTACTTTCCGTCTCGGCCGTTGTCATCGTTTTACCGGCATTCTTTTTTATAACATGCCCGCCGATTCCCACACCTATGATCACTGCTGCTATGCAGACTGCTGCAATCAGAATCTTTCTCTGTGCACGATCTTTTCGTCTTCTATTTTTTAACTTTTTCCTGCTCATACTTTTTTCCTCTCTAATTTTCAACTTTATTCTCACTTTTAAGTAATTGCTTTTTCTTTTTCTTTTTTACTATCATACCGCTTTTTTCCTTTTTATCAAGCCTTTTCTCGAGACTTTTTCACTACAATGTAGTATTGTAATAAATAGATTATCACTTACAAATGTCGAAAGGAGTTTTTAATATGAGTGAAAATGAAAATAAAGTCTGTCCTGTCAGCTGCAAAATCGAACATCACGCCATGATGTTCGCATTTCTCGCCAAACATGCAATTGAATTATGCGGTGAAGCCGGAAAAGACGCAATCCTTGCCGGAATGACTACATACGGCAACGAGCGAGGTGCCCGTATGGCGGCAAATGCACTCGCTCACGGGGATGAGCTTACCACAATGACCAATCAGGCATACGGTGAATGGAAACCGGATTACGCCGGACAAATGGACTTCGGAACACTTCGCACCGAACCGACACTTCAGACTTACATTGCCAAATGTGCCTGGTGTGAAGCATGGAAAAAGCATAATATTACCGAATACGGGAAATATTATTGCGTCAATGTAGACAATGCCGTTTACCAGGGATTCCGTTCCGACTTCGTCTGTACACCGACTGCCACATCTATGAGCTGGGGCGGTGATCGTTGCGAATTCGACTGGGGACATCCGCTCTCACAGGAAGAGGTAAAAGAACTGGCGGAGAAAAAGGCCGAGCTTGGAACTTCCTGTATGAAAGATTTTAATTTCCATACGGCACATTTGAAATATACTGTCAGCCAGGCCCTGATCCATAATCTTGGTGAAAAAGGAGAAGCGGCAGTGAAACTTGCACTTACTGATTATGTAGATACATTCGGGCAGGAATATCTGGATGTATTGGACGGGCTTTATCCGGTTGAATAGTTTTTACTTTTCATATAAGAAAACTATGAATTCTATTTACATCCTGTTTTTCTGTGCTAAAATGATAGATAAACACCCGATTCTATGAGGAGGTATCTATATTTTGAATACACTAACAACTGAACATACACCTGACAATATCATTGCCAGCTGGCTCGACGATCATCAGGAAGAACTGGTGAATACCGCTGATTACATTTTCCATCACCCGGAACTTGCATATCAGGAGACACTTTCTTCCAAATGCCTGGCAGATTATCTGAAAAGCCAGGAATTTAAAATAACATGGAAAACAGCCGGTATCGACACCGCATTTACCGCAGTCTGGGGAGGTGGAAAACCAATCCTCGGATTCCTGGCCGAGTACGATGCTCTGGCAGGTGTCGGACACGCCTGCGGGCACAACCTGCTTGGAACAGCCGTTGCCGCAGCGGCATGTGCATTAAAAGCCGATATGGAAGCAACCGGTGCAGCCGGAACGATCTGCGTCTATGGCTGCCCGGCCGAAGAGATCATGTCCGGCAAGATCATGATGAACGATCAGGGAGTCTTTGATGACCTCGATGTTGCTATTACCTGGCATCCATTCGACCGCAACCGTGTCAGCAACGATATCTGGCAGGCACAGGACATTAAGAACTACACATTCCACGGACTTAGTTCCCATGCTGCCAAAGCACCGGAAAAAGGCCGCAGCGCCCTGGATGCCGCCGAACTCATGAATGTAGGCGTCAATTATCTCCGTGAACACGTACCGGGAGATGTCCGTATGCATTATGCCTACATTGATAACGGTCTTCCGGCAAATGTTGTTCCGGATATCGCAAAGACAAATTATTTCATCCGCTCCTACTTACGTTCCCGCACCGAAGATGCAAGCGAACGTGTAGACAACTGCGCCAGAGGTGCCGCTCTTATGACAGACACCACCGTCGATATCGAACTGGTCGCAAGCTGCAGTGAGATGAAAGTTAACCGGGTACTGACAGAATTATATTACGATGCTATGACCAGAATTCCGACACCGGCTTATACACCGGAAGAACTGGATTTCGCAAAGCAGATCACAGAAGAAGCCGGACTCATCAATGACGGGACACTATTCTCCGGCCTGGAACCGCTTGAAGATGAACCGGTTCCGATCGCTATCGGCACGGACGCTTCACAGGTCAGCCACACCGTCCCGTTGATCACCTTAAGTGCCGCTACGATGTGTAAAGGTACCCCGCTTCATCACTGGGCTGCTGCCAGACAGGCCGGTATGACTATCGGACAGAAAGGTATGTTCTACGTTGCGAGATGTATGGCAGAAGGGACGAAATTATTGATGGAAACTCCGGGAAGTATCGAAAAAGCATGGGAACTGCACAAGCTGACTCCTTAAAGCTCCTGTCATTGCATACTGTACACTTTATAAATATCTGCTCTAAAACATCTCATGACCAAACTAGGAGGAATTATTATGATCACAAAAAAATCGGAATTATCGGATGTGGCAATATAGGCGGTGCCATTCTCTATGGCGCACTCGACATCCGGGTGAATTAAAAGACATGGTCACATCCCCTGGCGGAACAACCATCGAAGGCTGCGAGGCTCTTGAAAAAGCCGGCATGCGTGGTGCTGTAATCGAATGCATTAATGTAAGTACAGAAAAATCCCGTTCATTATAATCGTTGTCATTCTATGTCGATTCATGCATTGGAATTATCAGACAAAAAAGGAGTTATCCACAGTTTCCCGTGGATAACTCCTCTTTTGTTGGGGATAAGTAGAATTACTTTGCAAAATTTGTCGTTACATTTTCATCCTCTTTATCACCTTCAACCGTGTAAATTCTTCTCTTTCCTTCTCCTCCAGCGCATTACTGATCGTATGCACCAGATTCGTATACATCGGTATCGTAATATTCTTAAGCGCATTCGCCCGCTTCTGTGTCTTCTTAATATTTGCGGCCAGACGGTACGCCGAGTTCTCCACCTCAGCCAGCTTGATCGTAAGTTCCTTCACTTCCCGGAAAGCTTCTCTTGCAATATCCACCGACTCATGTGTCGTGCTGAACGAATACGTCAGATCATTCTGCTTCGCATCATACTTGATGTGCGGGATCTCCGTTCCCATGATGCTTCTGGTCTGCATCTTCAGAGAATCCTCGATCGGTACGGTAAATGCCAGTTCCTGGACTTTACTGATCCCGTGTTCGATATTGGCACGCTGCAGGCAGGCATATGCTTTTGTAAAGGTTGCATCGATCTCTTCCTGAATGTCTTTCGCCTCATCGATCAGTCCCATCAGCTCTTTCAGAAGAATATTCCGCTTTTTATCCATCAAGTCATACCCCTGACGCGCAAGCATCAGAGAATTCTTCGCAAGCATCAGATTTCCCTTGGTAGGAAATTCTCTCGGATCCATATGCATCCCTCCTACTCTTCTGTCTCCAGCGTATCCCGCGTATCCTTCCAGTACTTCTCAATCAGCTTCGTATCAATACGGTCCAGTTCTTCCTTCGGCAGAAGTCCAAGCAGTTCCCATCCAAGATCCAAAGTCTCCATCATCGTACGGTTCTCCGTCGGTCCCTGCCCGATATAACGTTTTTCAAATTCTTCACCGAACTTCAGATACTGCTTGTCAATCGGTGACAATTCATCCTCGCCAATAACGGAAGCAAGGTTTCTCGCCTCTCCGACCTTCGCATAAGCGGAGAATAACTGGTTTGCAAGATCCTGATGATCTTCTCTCGTGTATCCTTTTCCGATACCGTCCTTCATCAGACGCGAAAGCGATGGCAGGATACTGATCGGCGGATAGACTGCCTGCCCGTGCAGATTACGGTCCAGTACGATCTGTCCTTCTGTGATATATCCGGTAAGGTCAGGGATCGGATGTGTAATATCATCATTCGGCATGGTCAGGATCGGAAGCTGTGTTACGGAACCATTTGCCCCATCCACAATACCGGCACGTTCATAGATCGTTGCCAGTTCACTGTATAAATATCCCGGATATCCTTTTCTTGACGGAATCTCGCCACGGGAAGAAGACACTTCACGCATGGCTTCCGCAAAAGAAGTCATATCCGTCAGGATAACCAGAATGTGCATATTTTTCTCAAATGCCAGATACTCTGCTACCGTCAATGCTACCTTCGGCGTGATCAGACGCTCCACCACCGGATCATTCGCCAGGTTCAAGAACATACACACATGATCTGCCACACCGCTTTCCTCAAATGTCTTACGGAAGAATTCTGCCACGTCATGCTTGACTCCCATCGCACCGAATACAACCGCAAACTGTTCATCCGAATTGTCTCCAAGTGAAGCCTGCTTTACAATCTGTGCCGCGAGCTGGTCATGCGGCAATCCGTTTCCCGAGAATATCGGAAGCTTCTGCCCGCGGATCAGTGTCGTCAGACCGTCAATCGCCGAGATTCCGGTACGGATATAGTTTCGTGGATACTCCCGTCTGACAGGATTCAACGGAAGTCCGTTTACATCCCTTTTTTCTGCATCTGCAATCGGACCAAGTCCATCGATCGCTTCCCCGATTCCGTTAAATGTACGTCCCAGCATTTCCTCCGATACAGTAACTTCCATCGGATGTCCCGTAAGTCTTGTATGGGTATTATCCAGTGACATATTTTCTGTCCCTTCAAATACCTGGATCACAGCCTTGTCTTCATCCAGCTCCACGATACGCCCCATTTTCCTCGTATTATGATCTACAATAAATTCTATGATCTCATCGTAAAATGCATTTTCCACGCCTTCCAGCACGACGAGAGGGCCATTTATGCTGCTCAGTCCAAGATATTCTATTGCCATCTTACGTCCCTCCCTTTACGCATTCTTCTCGATGACGCGGTTATAGAAGTCATCAATGTCTAATTTATACAGATCCAGTAACTGCAGGTTGTCATTCGGCACATCATACTTGATCGCAATGACCTTTTCAAATATACCTTCCGCCTTCAGTACCGACATCGGCATTCCCATTGCCACCAGTTTCCTGCTGGTCTTATACAGATACAGGATCACGTCCATCATCTTGAACTGCTTCTCCAGCGATACGCACGTATCATCCTTATGAAATGCATTCTGCTGCAGGAATCCCAGACGGATCACCTTTGCAATCTCCAGAATCAGTTTCTGATCATCCGGAAGCACATCCCCGCCGATCAGTTTTACAATCTCCATCAGACTGCTCTCCTGGTTCAGGATCGCCATCAGACGGTTCCTGTAATCAACAAATTTCGGCGACACATGATCCGAATACCAGCCGCTTAAGTCATTCAGATATTCACTGTAACTCGTCAGCCAGTGGATCGCAGGGAAATGTCTCGCATACGCCAGGGATTTATCCAGTCCCCAGAAGCAGCGCACGAAACGCTTCGTATTCTGCGTAACCGGCTCGGAGAAATCTCCCCCCTGCGGAGACACCGCTCCGATGATAGAGACAGATCCGGTTGCACCATTTAATGTCTGCATCATGCCGGCTCTTTCATAGAATGCCGACAGTCTCGATGCCAGATATGCCGGGAACCCTTCCTCCGCCGGCATCTCTTCCAGTCGTCCGGACAGCTCACGCAGTGCCTCTGCCCATCGGGATGTCGAGTCCGCCATGATTGCCACATCATAACCCATGTCACGGTAATATTCCGCCAGTGTAAGTCCGGTATAAATGGATGCCTCGCGGGCAGCCACCGGCATGTTCGAGGTATTGGCGATCAGCGTCGTTCTGTCCATCAAAGGATTTCCTGATTTCGGATCGACCAGCTCCGAAAACTCTTCCAGAACCTGCGTCATCTCATTTCCACGCTCGCCACATCCAATATATATGATAATATCCGCATCCGACCATTTTGCGATCTGATGCTGGGTCATCGTCTTACCCGTTCCGAATCCTCCCGGAATCGCAGCCGTTCCACCTTTTGCAATCGGGAACATCGTATCCAGAATTCGCTGTCCTGTTACCAGCGGCACACTTGCCGGGAATCTCCGGCTCACCGGTCTCGGTACACGGATCGGCCAGTGCTGTGTCATCGAAAGTTCTCGTTTTTCTCCATTGAACAGTTCAATCGTAACCAGCGTCTCATCAATCGTATATTCACCATCCGGAACCACAGATATAACAGTTCCTTCCACTCCCGGAGGAACCATACATTTGTGCACGATAGCCCGCGTCTCCGGCACTTCCGCAATGATCGTTCCACCCTGTACCATATCGCCTTCCGCCACTGTGATATGCGTCTCCCAGAGCTTCTGGCGGTCCAGTGCATCCACACTGACACCACGGGTGATAAATGCCCCGCCCTTGTCAGCGATCCGCTCCAGCGGTCTCTCAATACCGTCAAAGATATTATTCAGGATACCGGGTGCCAGCGTAACCGACACTGCCGCTCCCGTACCTTCCACAAGTTCTCCCGGATGCAGTCCGGAAGTCTCCTCGTACACCTGTACCGTCGTCCGGTCCTTATCCAGGGAAATAACTTCGCCAACCAGCTTTTCCTCTCCCACATGGACCATTTCCGACATCTTAAAATCCGTCTTCCCTTTCAGGTAAATGACCGGGCCGTTGATGCCATATATCTTTTCTGTCTTTCCGCTACTCACCCTTTACACCTCCCCGGAACCGGAATTTCTGGTATTCATTTTCCAGTGCCCCTTTGAATGCATAATCCACCAGAACATTCTTCTCAGGCACAACCGCACGCACACCGCCGATGAAATCCACTTTGCTGATCGTCAGCGTCATTCCCGTGCGCTCCTCCAGATATGTCTTCTTATCTGCATCGGACGGATTGATATAGATCGTCATCGCCATCCCGGATGCAAACTGTGCTGCTTTCTCTATATAACGGATCAGAACCTCTTTATACTCTTCTGTTCTCATAAATGCCAGAAGCTTTAACTGTACTTCTTCGAACAGTTCTGTCTTAAGTTCTGTCTGTATCTTACCCATCTCACGTTTTAATTCAAGCTGCGCCTTTGACATCGCCATATTCAGCTGCTGTTTTGCAGTCACACTCTCCGCACGCACTCTCGTCTCCGACTGCCGTCTGGCTTCGATCTGGTGCTGCTCGAACACACTTCTCAGCGCATCCTCATGCTGCTTTATGATCGCATTCGCCTCCGCTCTTGCCTCTTCCATCGCTGCCGTGCGGATATGCGTGATCTTTTCTTCGTTTGTCAAATGTGCCACCTTCTTCCTGTCTATAATTTCAACCCTATCGCTTCATTTACATACGACGTGATAAAATCTTTCTTACGTCCGGTCCCGTGTCTGTCAGGAATCTCGATCAGAAGCGGCATTGTCCGCTCCAGCTTGATCTCGTCAATCAGGTCCGGGAATTCTCTTCCGAATTTCTCTGTCAACAGAATCACACCTACATCTTTATCCTCCATGGCATTCTCGATCGCACACCGGAGTTCTTCTCTTTCATGTACCACGATTCCGTCTACCCCTGCGAGACGCATTCCTGTCAGAGTATCGATATTATCACTGATCAGATACATCTTCATCTTACAATTTACCCAAGATCATGAAGGAGATGATCAGTCCGTACAGACACACACCTTCTGCAAGACCTACGAAGATCAGTGACTTACCAAGTGCACTGGAATCTTCACTAATTGCACCCAGAGCCGCACTTGCTGCACTTGCAACGGCGATACCACCGCCGACGCAGGAAAGACCGGTTGAAAGTGCTGCTGCCAGGTATCCGAATCCTGTTGCGTTTGACGCCGTATTGCCGGCTGCTTCCGCTGCCTGTACCGGATCTCCCGCAAAAAGCATGATTCCTGCGATCAGAACAGTGCTGAAGAAAAAGAATATATTTGTGCCGATAGCCCTCTTATAACGCTTCTTCGTCCTCTGTCCGATCAGAAAATATCCAAATGGAATTACAATACTCAGCAACAATGTTACAACGAATAATACTCTAACTGTCAGGCTCATATTTTTGTCCTCCTGTAAATATATCTTTGAATTTTATTACTTTCTGTCACTCTGACTGTGGAACGGCTTAAATTCCCGTCCGGTTCCTTTATAGAAACGGCTGAACATCTCATAGTATTCCAGACGCAGTACCTGGATACCGACGACCAGCCCTTCCAGTCCGCACACCAGCACATTTCCAAGCACGAACACGATCCAGTTCGTGTGTCCCGCACTTGCGCCGGATAACATCAGCACAACCTCCATCATCGCCGCATGGCTGACGGCAAATGCACCGATACGCACATAAGAAATGGTATTAGAAAAATAACTCAGCATCGTCTCGAACAGTTCGAAGAACGCCTGCACGAAGAACATTACCTTTCCCTCTTCCATCTTCTTATGCTGCTTTGTCACCAGATTGCCCAACGGTTCCTTGAATACGAACAAGAGCACCGGAATCCCCAGGAAAATTACCATCATGATATTACCCGGAACCTTATGTCCCGTCATATAAAGCACGATCGTCAGCACCAGGAATCCATAGAACACCAGTCCTGCGATTCCGTTGTGGGAAAATAACATATTTTCCAGATCATGACTCTTAACTGCGTTGATCACGTTAAAGATCATCACCAGGATATTCAATCCCATACCAAATGCAATAGCTACCACGAATACCGTATTGAGCTGTCCGATAAACGGCAGGTTCGTCATCGCATCCACAGGTCTTAACCAGCGTGCCTGTATCACATCTTCAAATCCGAAAATACTTCCGAACATGAATCCAAAAAATGTCGAGAACAGTCCCGCAATGGATATGATCCCTGCCAGGTTGATCTTCTTGATCAGATACAAAAGCCCGCCGAATGCGAACAGACATAAGCCCTGGCCGACATCCCCGAACATCGCACCAAAGATAAATGTATACGTCAGTGCCACGAACATCGTCGGATCCATCTCATCATTTGCCGGAAGCCCGTACATCCGGATGAACATCTCGAACGGCTTGAAGAACCTTGGATTCTTAAGCTTCGTCGGCGGCTCTCCGAAGAATTTCTCCTTGTCTTCTTCTACAACAACGAATACCTTATCATCATTCTTCGATTCCGCCAGGAATTTGTTCACATCATCTTCGCCCATCCATCCGCACAGGATGTAATAGTCTTCTTTATTATCTCCCTCTTCGATCCTTGCCGCCAGCTTGCGGACATCAAAGTTCGTAGCCAGTTCTTCCAGACGCTTCTTTGCACCTCGGAGCTTTGCAGCATTCTTTGCCATCAGTTCACTGATCTGTTTTTTAATCCCAGCAATCTCTTTCTGTTTTTCTTCAATTTCTTTTTCAAGCTCTTCACAGGCCTGCGCCGGCGTTCCTATGTATTCGGATGGAATTGCAATCCTTTCAAAATGTAAGGAATTGAATACCGAATCCACCTTACTGGAATCCGCATTCGATACGAAATAACATCCGTACACATAATTTTCATTCCTTATGCCTTCGATAAATACCGCATTCAGATCATCAAACAAATATTTCTCCAGACGTTTGTAATAATTCACATCCACCCGGCCGAAACGTACTTTCATGTATTTGTACTTCAGTGATTTCTGCATATCCAGTTCCAATGTCCGGAACGGCTCCATGATCAGAAGCTTTTCTTTGTATTCCTCTACCTGTTTCTTCGTTAACTCTTTCTTTTCTACAAGATCCAGATAGTCATGATTGACATCCCGGATCAGACTCAGCATATCATCCTGGTTCATCGATGCATCGATTCGCTGGTCTTCATCAGATAACAATGCGTTAAACTGCTCTGCCTTCGCAAGCGGCTCTTTGTATGGATTGACTTCCACAAAAGGCTGCAGGTTGTCGGTCGTCTTAAGCTCCGCCGCCGCATTTTCAAGCTGCATCTCGTATTTGGACAGATACACCTCGCAGACACGGTCGATGTCATTCTTCGGTCCGCTGATGCTTAAGAACTTCATCTTAACAATCATTGATTCACACCTCCTAAGTATCCTAATGTCTCTCCCTTTGTCAAACCGTAACGGATACACTCAAGGGCTGTCGTTAGTTTATAGATTTCTTCTTCTTTCAGAAACAGATACGTATTGATGATTGCGATCGAATACGGATCATTTCTTTTATCGGTCAGGTACAATTTCCGCAAACAGTCACGGTACATCTGTTCCAGTGTCTTATCTGCCTGCATATAATCATACTTTCCCGCATAGTACGTTTTTCCCACTTCGGTTTCGAACTGTTCCAGTGTCGGAGTCTCTACCAGGCTCTTGAACTCTTCCACACGAACCCGGTAATGAATCGGGATCGTCATCGAATAAATGTCCGGCGGAAGCATATGATAATACTTCTTCGCACGGTAGATCCACTGTAGATTCAGAAGGTCGATCTTCGTCCCGTAATCTTTTAAAAATATCTTCTGTTCATGTCCTTTCAGAACTCTTTTTCCCTTTTTCCACATGGTGGAAAAATAATACAGATCCAGTGCCAGATCATAATCAAAAAGCGTTCCCGCTCCGGAATCTTTAATTCTGGCAAGTGCATCATAATACTCCGTATCCCGTAAGTTATCCACAAGCTCATCAATATTTTTCGAAGTTATCAACCGGTCAATGGAAATCTGTGAATATCTGTCAAAAAACTCTTTCTTATATTCCAGGTCAAACGGCTTGTCATAATGATTGAACACAATTCTCAGACAATAATTGATCAGATCAATCTCATAACGTTTCCAGTATAATTTTAAGAATGTCTTCTGTTTCATTCCGGCAAAACGGAAGAGTCTCGAATAATCATCGAACAGAGACTGATACAGGATCTTCTCCACATTTCCCCTGTGATACAGAGAAATGTCCATCCGGTTCACATAAGGTGCATATGCCGTCTTGTCTTTCAGATATTCAATTGCTTCCGTTACTGTCCCAAGTCCGGCAATTGTGTCATAATCCTCCGCTGTCAAAAGCTTTGCCGACATTGCACGTACCTTTGTCGTAATCCCACTGTAAGCCATCACATTTCCCATACACTACACCTCGATCATATGTCTTACGATTTCCTCTGCATAAATCTCGTGATTTTCTTCATATTCCTGCTTCAGCGCATCAATTGCAGTCTGGTTCTTCTTCCGTTCCCGGTCCAGGACCTTCTCTACTTCCTGCTGCGACTTTTCTTTTATCTTCTCCAGTTTTTTCTGTGTCTCTTCTTCCAGATCCCGGTCAAATTGATCTCTTTCTTCCTGTATCTGTCTTTCAATTTCACTCTTCTGCTGTCTGGCATGCTCTACGATCGTCTCCGCCGTCATCTCTACTTCAGCCAATTTTTCAATTACAGAGTTCATAAGCCGCCCTCCTTTTTGCACATTTCACAACAAATAATTGTTATTTTTTTATCCATGTTATAATAATACACCTATTTTTTAAAATTACCACAATTATTTTGTATATATTGTATTATTTCTTCTCAATTCTTCTGACAATTTCTGCTTCCATTGACTTTTTCCTGCACAGACGATAAACTAAGAACGATTTGCAAACCCAGTGATTATAAGGAGGAATACACGTATGCGTCTTAGAAATATACCACGTGCAGAGAGCGTTCTCGAAGCCTGCAAAGAAGTTGTGAAAGATCCGGAAAGCTTACGCGGAAACTGGAACCAGACGTTTAAAAAAGAGCAGCCCCTGCATATCGAGATCGGCATGGGAAAAGGTCAGTTTCTTCTGACCCTGGCAGCCAAAAACCCACAAATTAACTACATCGGCATTGAGCGTTATTCCAGCGTTCTGCTGCGTGCCGTTGAGAAATTCCAGGAACTGGAAGCGGAGGGGAAAGCTCCTGCCAACATCCGGTTCATCTGTATGGATGCAAATGACCTGCCAACCGTATTCGCCCCGGCAGAAGTATCACGTATCTACCTGAACTTCTCCGATCCGTGGCCGAAAGCCCGCCATGCAAGAAGAAGACTGACTTCCAATGAATTCTTCAAGCTTTATGACCAGGTCCTGACCGCAGATGGAACGGTAGAATTCAAGACCGACAACCGGCCGCTCTTTGACTTTTCAGTAGAAGAACTCGAAACTTCCGAACTTTTCGTTCTGGATCAGCTATCCTATGATCTTCATAACGACAGTACGATGAATCAGGGCAATATTATGACTGAATATGAAGCCAAGTTCTCTTCTATGGGCAATCCGATCTGTAAACTGATCGCAAAGCGCAGATAACATGCTGCAATATCCGGACTTATATACCGATCCTGTCTGCCTGCACTTCTTCCCTTTCCTTTCATATATTAATAGAGAGCATATCTTATGCTCCTGTTTCTCATGGAAAGGGTGGAAGCTTATGTTACATCTGACGACACAGAACTTTGATATCTGCCGGATGAACCACTGGCAGTTTTCTTCCGATACACCGGCAAAGGCTGGACCGGAGCATCCCACACTGGCTGTAGTCATGTTCTACGCTGTCTGGTGTGGAAAATGTGCAATGATGCGCCCTGTCATAGAAGATCTGGAAAAGAAATATCAGAAGAAATATTTCGGCAGCATCTGCTTTTTTGAAGTAGAGACCTCTGAATCCGCACTTCTTGCTGCGCAATATCAGACCGCTCTTCTTCCGTCATTTCTCATTTTCAAAGACCGAGAACTGATTGCCACCATGCAGGGAATGATACCGCAAAAGGAGCTGGACTCACGCCTGCAGAAGTTGTTGACTGTGCAGATGCGGACGCAATCTACAGAAAATCTTTAGAAATAGTTAATTTATATTTTCTAGGAAAACACACTGTTTTATGTTATATTAAAAAAGTAACAGGGATAAAAATATTTAATAAAAAGGGGGCATGGTGAACACACCACGCATTATGAAAAAATTTAAAAGAGCATTACCAGTTGCCATGGCAATCGTACTTGGATCTACTGCGGCACCACTGGTTGTAAGAGCAGATTCATCCAAAGTTGTAACACTTGGCGCCAATCTGACTGATTCACAGAAGAATTCTATGTATGAGTATTTCGGAACTTCATCTGACAAAGCAGAAGTCATCGAAGTTACCAATGCAGATGAAAGAAAATATCTGGAAGGAGTCGCTCCCGACGAACAAATCGGTACCCGCACCTACAGCTGTTCTTATGTAGAACCGACCACAAGCGGCGGAATTCAGGTAAAGGTTTCCAACTTAACTTATGTTACAAGCTCTATGATCTCCAGTACGCTTCTGACATCCGGTGTTGAAAACTGTAATGTCGTTGCCGCTTCTCCGATCGAAGTATCCGGAACCGGTGCACTGACAGGTATCATGATGGCTTATGAGAAAGCCACCGGAACAACTCTGAATGACGATCAGAAAGCAGCTGCGACCGATGAACTTGTCACCACAGGAGACCTGGCCAATGACATCGGCCAGGACAAAGCGGAAAATGTCATGAACGATGTAAAAAAAGATGTGATCGAGGGCGGATTAACGGATGCAGATGACATTCAGAATGCAGTTGAAAACGCTGCCAAGGATAACAACGTCACGCTGACACAGGAACAGATCGACAAGATCTCCGATCTGATGAAAAACATTTCCCAGTATGACTATGATGTCAAAGCTCTGAAGAATACATTAGATAACATTGACGGAAAGAGTGGCGGATTCTTCTCCAACCTCTGGAGTTCCATCAAAGGTATCTTCGGCGGCGATGACAGTTCCGATGGCGGAATCATTAACGGCACGGATGACAGCGCACTCGGTGATGATGTCGTAACTAACAGTACACTGGATTCTTCCGACAATTCTTCCAACAGCACAGACAGTTCAGATGCCGCTTCGGATGATACTTCGGATGACAACAGTGATGACAGCGGATTCTGGGGCAAGATCAAGAATTTCTTCAAAGATCTGTTCGGTGGAAGCAATTCTAAGAAAGACGACACAGACAAGAGTAACGATGATGCCATTACAGAAGATAACTCTGATAACACTGATGAGCCGTCTGGCGACACACAGAACGATTCTCTGAACAACGATGCTGATTCTTCAGATGACAGCACAACAGACAACTCTGCTGATGATTCTTCATTGAATGACAGTACAGATAACCAGTCTGATAACCAGAGCAACACACAAAACAGCAGTGAATCCGATGCCTCTGGTTCCGATACTTCTGATTCCTCAGCCGACAGTTCTTCCAACTAAATACAATCATTAATAAAGATGTATAGTAAAACGAAAAATGCCGGGAAGTTTCAACACTTCCCGGCATTTTTATCCGCAGGCATCAAAGTTTTTTGCCACTGACTTCATATAATTAAAACTCGAATACGGCAACTCCGTAAGGCGGCAATTTGTATGCGAATGAATACGGTCTTCCATCACATTCTTTCTTCTCCGCTTTGTATATCTTCTTACGATCCGCTCCGGTTCCGCCGTATTTCTCCTCATCACTGTTCAGGATCAGTTTATACTGTTTCTTTCTCGGCACTCCGACTCTGTAATCATCTCTTGCCATCGGCGTAAAGTTGCAGACGAACAACAGATTCTTCTTTGCACCTTTCGAATGTCTCATAAAGCTGTAGATACTTCTGTATCCGTCATCCGCATTGATCCATTCGAATCCTTCCCAGCTCTGATCCATCTCATACATTGCCTTATGCCTCTTATACAGGTGTAAGAGGTCTTTTACCCACATCTTCATCTGCTGATGTTCCGGTTCGGCCAGCAGGAACCAGTCCAGTTCCCGTTCTTCACTCCATTCACGAAGCTGTGCAAATTCCTGTCCCATAAACAGAAGTTTCTTTCCTGCGTGTCCCATCATAAATGCATATCCGGCTTTCAGATTCGCATATTTATCAAATCCAAGTCCCGGCATCTTATTCAGCATCGAACACTTGAGATGTACCACCTCATCATGCGACAATACCAAAATATAATTCTCACTGTATGCATAACTCATGGCAAATGTCATCAGATGATGGTTATCCTTTCGGAAATATGGATCCAGTTTCATATATTCTGTGAAGTCATGCATCCATCCCATATTCCACTTCAGACTGAATCCCAGTCCACCTTCTTCTACATCTCCGGTAACCTGCGGCCATGCCGTAGATTCCTCTGCGATCATAAGTGCTCCCGGGTTTCTTCCAAGTACAACAGAATTCAGATGTCTGAAGAAATCGATCGCCTCCAGATTCTTATTCTCGCCATATTTGTTTGCAACCCATTCTCCGTCCTTTCGTCCGTAATCCAGATACAGCATCGAAGCAACCGCATCCACACGCAATCCGTCTATATGGAACTTCTCAACCCAGAATAACGCATTTGAGATCAGGAAGTTCCTTACTTCATTCTTTCCAAAATCAAATACTTTCGTTCCCCAGTCCGGATGTTCTCCCAATCTTGGATCTGCATATTCGTACGTCGGTGTTCCGTCAAAATCTGCCAGTCCGTGTGCATCCTTCGGGAAATGTGCCGGTACCCAGTCGAGAATGATACCGATTTTATTTCTATGCAGATAATTGATCATCCATGCAAAATCTTCCGGCGACCCATATCTGGATGTCGGTGCATAGTATCCGGTCACCTGATATCCCCAGGATCCGTCAAACGGATGCTCGGCAATTCCCATCAGTTCCACATGTGTGTAACCCATTTCTTTTATGTATTTGGTAATTGCCCTGGCAAATTCTCTATATGTATAGAATCCTTCATCTTCCCTTCCCGGATGACGCATCCAGGAACCAATGTGTGCCTCATAGACAGACATTGGCTCGTGCTTATGATTCCAGGTCTTTCTACGTGTCATCCACTCTGTATCTGTCCATTTGATATTCTCAATATCTGCGACCCTGGATGCTGTTCCCGGTCTTAACTCCGCATAATTGGCATATGGATCTGCCTTAAATATCTGTTCTCCCGAATAAGTCTCGATACAATATTTATACATCTGATCCTTCTTCACACCTGGTATAAAACAGGTATAGATCCCGAGCGGCTCTTCCCTCTTCATCGGATTTGCCTTTGTGTCCCATTCATTGAACTCTCCGACTACCGATACCGCCTGCGCATGCGGTGCCCACACTGCAAAATACACACCTTTTTGTTTTCCGTTCTGTACCAGATGTGCGCCCAGCTTCTCATAAATCTCATAATGATTGCCCTGTCCGAAAAGGTATTGATCCAATTCACCTATTTCATATGGTTTTTTCTTTTTTTCAGCCATAATTACCCCTCGCATTCTGCTGCATATTTATAAGAACATTATACTTTACAAACAGGCAAAAAGAAAGAGCTTTGACCGTTTAGTTTGTCAAAACTCTTTCAAAATCCGACCTGTAAATCCTGTTCTCGACAGCTTCTTACAGGTATTCGTTTTTGTTAAATTCTAAAGTCTTCTTCTTTCAGAATAATTCTGTCAGAATCGTCGGTTCCCTTGCCGAATACTCTTCGTGCAAGATGTTTTACATTTGCTTTCTGTGAATGTGAGATTGCTTCATCCATGATCTCTTTTACTTCAGCAACTGATACTGCATGATCTTCTCTCTGCATTACATCGATACGGCTGTACAGTGCAAGGATTCCCATCTCATCCAATTTGTATCCATTCTCTTTCGCATATGTCTGACCGAATGTTACCAGCTCATCATTGATGAATACCGGAAGCTCCAGCTTAGAACTGAACTTCTTCTTGAATTCCGGGTTTGCTGTCATCAGACGCTCCAGAGGTTTTCTCTGATCTTCCAGTACAAAGAGCAATTCTCCTGTCTTCTTCTCCATCAGATAATTTAACTCTTTTACAGTTCTCGCATTCAATTTTCCTGCATGCTCAATGATGATCGCTCCGCCGCGCAGCTTCTGAATAATATTCGTAAGCTCTTTCTTATTAAGAGATTCACCTGTAACGATTGCTACTTTACCCTGTTTCAGACTTCTCTGTTTCTGAATTGCTTTTACAATATCAACCGCAAGGACCGTCTTACCAGATCCTTTTCTACCAATCACAAGAAGGTTACCTGTCTTGGATGTTCCTTCTCTCTGTGCCCTTCTGTCGTTATCAAGTACTTCAACGATCTGTTCGCTCATTCCTCTCACCGGTACAAAATATGAGAACAGCTTCTTCTGTTCTTCTGTAAGTCCGGCTTTCAGACCGATCTCACTCGTAGCACTCAGATCATATCTTCCGGTTACAACAAATCCTGTATCGAACGGAACACCGCCTTTAGATTTCTTGATTCTTGCTTGAATCTCTTCCTCTGATGGCTCTTCGATTTCTAACTCTTCATCCGCTTCTTCGTCGTCTTCAATCTCTAAATCTTCGTCATCAAAATCTGTCTCTTCATCGTCTACATCTGCAAAATCATCGTCGAAGTCTTCTTCTTCGTCCTCTACATCCGCAAAATCAGCATCGAAGTCTTCTTCTTCAAAATCGGCTTCTTCAAAGTCTTCATCCTCAAAGTCTTCCTCTTCAAAATCAGCTTCTTCAAAGTCTTCATCCTCAAAGTCTTCTTCTTCGAAATCAGCCTCTTCAAAGTCTTCATCCTCAAAGTCTTCCTCTTCGAAATCAGCTTCTTCAAAATCTTCATCATCGAAATCGGCTTCTTCAAAACTGCTTCCACTCATATCGATTCCGCTAAGTTCTTCTTCGATTCCTTCAATGAAGTCTTCTTCTGTTTCCGAACCATCTTCAAAATCCTCTTCATAGAGTTCTTCTTCCGACTCTTCATTTTCCATTTCTTCCATCAGACGTACAATATCATCCGGAATTCTCTGTGTCTTGCTTATCGGTTCTGCCTCTTCCTCGGCTGCCTTTCTTGCTTCTTCTTCCTCGGCCTTTCTTCTTGCCTCTTCTTCGGCCGCTTTTCTTGCTGCTTCTTCCTCGGCTTTTCTTCTTGCTTCTTCTTCGGCCGCTTTTCTTGCTGCTTCTTCCTCAGCTTTTCTTCTTGCTTCTTCTTCGGCTGCCTTTCTTGCTGCTTCTTCCTCGGCTTTTCTTCTTGCCTCAGCTTCGGCCGCCTTTCTTGCTGCCTCTTCTTCCTCGGCTTTTCTTCTTGCCTCAGCTTCCGCCGCTTTTCTCTCAACTTCTCTGCGTTCTTCTTCCTGGCGGATACGAGCCTGTTCTCTTTCTTTCTGAAGACGCTCTTCATCTTTTGCTTTCTGCTTCTCAATTGCTGCTTCGTGGTCTTTCTGTTTTTCTTCCCATTTCTGAAGAATATCATCGATCATCATCTGACCATTCGCCAGAATCTCATCTTCACGCTCTTTCATTGCTTCTTCTTCAATTGTAATGCCATTGGCAACCGCCATGCCCTGCGCTAAAGCTTCCTCCAAAGTAGCTCCCGTCACAACCTGTTTGATCGTTGATCCATGTTCTTCCGCAGCCTCTTCCGTTTCAGTATATACCGGTTCTTCTTCCACGACTTCTTCTGCAGCTTCTTCTACAATTTCTTCCTGCGGAATCTCTTCTTGTACAACAGTTTCCTGCATTGGTACTTCCTGTGGAATCTCTTCCTGTACAACAGTTTCCTGCATCGGTACTTCCTGCGGAGGAATTTCCTGAACTTCAGATTCATCAACTCTTTCTGTCACTGGCTCTCTGACCGGCTCTTCTTGTACGTCAACAGTCTCTTCTGTACCTTCATTATATTCATTCTCGTCATCCACTTCTTCCAGTGTTGATTCCGGTTGTTTCTCCGGTTCCGGTTTCTTCTTAACCGCTCCCGGACGGCTGTCATATTTCTCCTGCTGAAGTGGTGTCAGTGGCTTATACTTCATCTTCAGTTCCATTGCAAGGTATACATATTTGCCTTCACTGAACCACAAGATCAGATCATCACATTCTTCCAGACATTCTGCTGTCATTCCGGCTTCATCATACAATTTGGCAAGTTCATATGCCCACTTTTCAATATATTCCGCTTTTTTAAATTCTTCCAGTGCTGTAATCTGATCTGTCAGCGATGCCCCCTGTGTTCTCAGAATCTTATATTTTAAAATATACTGATTCGGATCTTTTGGTGCCAGCTTTACGAATTCTTCATAACAATCCGTTGCTTCTCTGATATCTTTGATCTTCAATGCCAGTGTGCCTAAACGATATACAATTTTTCTGCTTCCCGGTGCTCTGTCAAATGCCAGGAACAGTATATCTCTCCCCTTCTTAAACTCACCGTTATATTCATAAATCTCACTGACTGTATTGAGCATTGACGCATTCTTTACTCTTCGCCAGTCTATACCATCAGCAATTTCCTTTGCCTGCTGGTACTCCTTCTTTTCCAGATGATCAAGCATTTGCTCGGTCTTCACCCTATATTCATATTTATCCAATATTTCTCACCTCAAATGTTTATTTTAAAAAAGCGTATTTCCCTACAATTTTACTTATATAAGTTTATCATATGACCTGTTTATTGTCAAAATATCCCGCCAAATATGTTAAAAAAATATTACAAAAATTACAATTTTTTTATCCCTGTAAAATATCTGCCGGCTGCTCTCTGATATCAACGTAAAAAACAGCCATCATATTCTTTCCTATGATGGCTGTTACATATTCAATTTTATCATATTTAATTTTTATATCGGAGAATGATTTTTAATTTTTATTCCCTGTCGCCTTTGTATGCTTTCCGATGATCTTTTACTCATCTTCTTTGCACATTCATTCAAATCTACTATTCATGTTTCTTTACACATATTAATAATATCTTTAAATATGTGGTATTCTGTTCAATATGTCTGCAGTTCTTTTTATCGTCCGGTGTATATTTTCTCCGTCTGTTCTATTCTTCCGAATCTCCTCTACCGGCCTTTTATCTATTATAATAAAGGCTTATTCTCTGGGAACTTCTACCTGCCATACCACTAACATATTGATTCGATGATTCTACTGTGTCCATTGGATTAAGCCTCCTTTTCATAAATTTCCAATCAACGATATCTCACCGACATATGAAATATTCTTCATCCTTGATAAACTTTTCTTTTATCACTTAAGATATAAGCTGGAATTTATTATCTCATCTCTTCTACGATTATGATCCATATCCCCTTGATACCATTCTATAATCGTTATTCATCCATTCTCTTTCTCTACAATATACTTTACGATATTTGATATCCGATGCCTTACCAGATATTTCATATCTATATCCTGTATTTTTCGATTCTTAAACGAATTGAGAATTTATAATAAAAATACATCTTATAAAATATGTGATATTCAATTTTCAAGATTCCCTTTCTCGTCAGGAATTCTTTTTTGTTTATTTTGGATTTCCTTTGGATTGATTATATAATATCATTCGACTTTTATTTTGTCAATACTTTTTGCAATTAATTTTATTTATTTTTCATTATTCTATTTCAAAAGTTAAATTATCTGATTTTTCTTTATTTATTTTAATGTTTACACAATACTATACATTTTCAAATCGTATGCTTTTGTTAACATCATACGCTTGCGCATGTCCAATTGTTAACCAGCTATCTTTTACAGTTGACATTTTATCCTGTTTATTTTATACTTCTGTTATATTTTGAGATAAAACTAAAGGAAAGGAGTTCTGCCATGTCATACGGCAGACAATTACCACTATGAACAACACAGTAAATAGCACAACAACGAAAAAGCTTTCCACCCGCAAACTGGTTCTGATTGCTTTGATGACTGCAATCACCTGTATCTTCGCTCCTATGGCGATTCCGATTCCGGTCAGCCCGGTACCGATCAGTCTTACCAACCTGGTGATCATGATCAGTATCTATGTACTTGGATTTAAAGATGCAACGATCAGCTATATCGTATATCTGTTACTTGGCCTTGTCGGTCTTCCTGTATTCTCTGGTTTCACCGGCGGATTAGGTAAGCTTGCAGGTCCTACCGGCGGATATCTGATTGGTTTTATCTTCCTCGCACTGATCGCAGGACTGTTCGTTGACAAATTTCCAAAGAACAGAATCCTGGCCGTTGTCGGTATGCTCATCGGTATGGCGATCACTTATATCTTCGGTACAGAATGGCTTGCAATTCAGTTAAAAATGTCCTTTGTTGCAGCACTTTCTGTCGGAGTTATCCCTTATCTTGCCGGTGACGCAGTGAAGATTATCATTGCGATCATTGTCGGACCTGTGCTTCGCAGCCGTCTGAGTCATATGCAGTAACAGTTACATCTACAGAACTTGCCACTGGCAGCTTCTCTTGCATACTTTGGTATCTAAAAAACACACAATACCGATTATATGATTCCTTCTGTTTCGGTATTGTGTGTTTTATTTTCCCTTCTGGAACCTCGACTATAAAACTTCCGGTTTTACAATATAATATCTCCCATTTTCTTGCCGGTATCCATATCATAAGCCTCGATAATATTTCCACTGATCACGTATAATGTATCTTCTATATAAATCCCCCGGATACCTTGCGAAGTATTTCCATTAATCTCTTCTTTCAGGATTGTTTCAAACTTTTTCTCTTTTCCATTATAAGTCAGCAGGCAGTACGTTTCCCCATTCTGGCTGTAGCCGGAGAACCCGATCCTATTTTTCTGCTGATCGGCAAGAACGGATTTGTAATCGTATGCTGCATTTGTTCCATACAGATCATCCAATACAAGGGTTGATTCTTCTTTTACATCCGTTCTGTCTGTAATATCGAACATGGTGATTTTTACACCTTCCGACACCCCTGATTCTTCATCGGTTGACATGCCGATTCCAAGTAATTTATCTTCTCCATAGAAATGCAGATATTCTGAAAATCCCGGGATTTTTAATTTGCCGAGGATCTTTGGTTTCTCCGGATTGGCCAGATCCACGCTGAACAACGGGTCTACCTGCTCATATGTCACGAAATATCCTGCCTCTTTCATGAATCTTGCAGAATAGATGGATTCCCCTTTTGCCAGATTCTCGATAGAACTGATCTTATCCAATTTCTTATCTAAGATTGTTACCAGATTTTCATCATCATTGGTTGTAAATAATCTTAAGTTTCCTTTATATTCATCCAGTGAAAATGTATCATTCAGATATCCTTTTACTTTTCCCTGAGCTACGGCCTTTAGCTTGCCCTTTCTATAAGAAATCTTGCGAAGTGTCGTCACAGTCTGATTATCCTGCTGCCATTCTGATTCATAATAGTAGATATTTTTTCCACTTACATACATTTGACCGCCTTCGGAGAGAATTGCCTTATTATCCACTGTTTTATCAGGTTTGCTGATGTCCACGGAACTGATCACTTCATACATTGTTCCACAATTCACCGGCGGCAGACAGATACTGGTCTGGCTCATCTTTTTGCCATTCACCAGAGGCACATAGGTGACCGGTTTATCTTTGACCACGTCGCCACCTGTATAGTATTCACTGAACAGATACAGATATCCGTCTGCCATACGAGACGAATTGTAAGTACCACTCTGTGTTACCTCGCCTTCTTTTACCGGCTTTTTAATATCACGGATGTCATAAGTGACCGCCGCTGTTTTAGTCTGATTCCAGGTATCTGTGTTCGTCTGCTTTTTGTTACTTTTATCTGCACATTCTTTCTGACATACAGCCACCAGTTTCTTTTGATCTGCATTTACATAAAACTCCTGTATTGTGTATTCTTTTCCAAGCGTAATCTCGCTGTATTTTTCTATATTCGTTCCGCTGTTTCCTACGTCTACAATATCGATGGTCCGGCCATTATCTTCCCGCACATATAGATAAGTCCCGTCTGTTTTGGCAATATCCCCTTCATCTACACCGGACTGTCGTACATTGGTCTGTGAATAACTGCCATCTGCTGTTGCCACACCGGTATCTGCCGAGGCCGTTTCCGTTGAAGACGCCGTTGATCTTCCTGTTGAAGCCGAATCCTCTACGGCTGCTGTTTCATTTACATTTCTTGCATACATTGCAATGCCGGAGTTATCTTGTGAACGTTTGATATATTTATAGATTTCGTCATAACTTTGGGCTGTCCTGATCTTCTTACTGTCGCTGATCTTCTTTACTGTATTACTATTTCCTGCACTGCTGCCTGCATTGCCACCTGACACATCCGGAGAATTTATCGCTCCTTCATGCATCCTTC
>OIXR01000859.1_pt1 | contig 24579 bp, 27 predicted proteins | sample 1587831 | NCBI WGS metagenome assembly OIXR01 (sample SAMN03283263) | human gut metagenome | biome: human-associated habitat; material: feces | host: Homo sapiens | place: USA | collected 2013
ACTACTCCGCTGCAACGAACATAGGCGACTACTCCGCTGCAACGAACACAGGCTACCAGTCCGCTGCAACGAACACAGGCTACTACTCCGCTGCAACGAACATAGGCGACTACTCCGCTGCAACGAACACAGGCTACTACTCCGCTGCAACGAACATAGGCGACTACTCCGCTGCAACGAACACAGGCTACCAGTCCGCTGCAACGAACACAGGCAACTACTCCGCTGCAACGAACACAGGCAACTACTCCGCTGCAACGAACACAGGCGACCAGTCCGCTGCAACCAACACAGGCAACTGGTCAGCTGCAACCAACACAGGCAACTGGTCAGCTGCAACCAACACAGGCAACCAGTCAGCTGCAACGAACACAGGCTACTACTCCGCTGCAAGCGTTGAAGGTAAAGACAGCATTGCCATTGCATTTGGTGCCAAGAGCAAAGCAAAAGGCGCTTTAGGCTGTTACATAGTCCTTGCAGAATGGACAGAAAATGATAACGGAGAACGCGAGCTGAAAACCGTGAAATGTCATAAGGTTGACGGAGAGACAATTAAGCCGGATACCTGGTATATGCTTAAAGATAGCAAATTTACGGAGGTGGAATAATGGCAGTCAAGATCAGTGAATTTCAACTTGAAAACGTAAAACGAATCAAAGCCGTCCAGTGTGAGCCCACACAAAACGGGATCACCGTGATCGGCGGCAAAAACAATCAGGGCAAAACCTCCGTGCTGGATTCCATAGCATGGGCGCTCGGCGGGGACAGGTTCAGACCATCCCAGGCGCAGCGGGAAGGTTCAGTCATTCCGCCGTACATAAAGATCAAACTTTCCAACGGCATCATCGTGGAACGCCAGGGCAAGAACAGCAGCCTTAAGGTGATCGACCCGTCCGGTAATAAAGGCGGTCAGCAGCTGCTTAACGAGTTCATAGAGAGTTTTGCTCTGAATTTGCCGAAGTTCATGGAGGCAAATGCGAAAGAAAAAGCGGATATCCTCCTGCGGATCATCGGGGTCGGCGATAAACTCTTTGAACTGGAAAAAGAGGAAAACGAGATCTACAACAGCCGCCATGCGATCGGTCAGATCGCGGCGCAAAAACAAAAATATGCGGATGAGATGGCGCATTATGACGGCGTGCCGGATGATTTGCTCTCTGCATCGGATCTCATTCAGGAACAGCAGGCAATCCTGCTTCGGAATGCCGAGAATAAAAAGAAACGCGAACGTCTTTCCGAACTCCGGGAACAAAAGCAAAGATTGCAGCAGGCGCTGGAAGAATGCGAAAAGGAATTGAAAATCGCCGAATTATCCGCAGCGGAATTAGAGGACAGATCTACTGCTGAACTGGAAGAAAACATTCAAAAGATCGATGAGATCAATGTAAAGATCCGTTCCAATCTGGATAAGGAAAGAGCGGAAGAGGAGGCGCACCGTTATCAGGAGCAGTATAACGAACTCAGCAAAAAACTGGAAAATATCCGCAGCGAAAAGAAAAAACTGTTGGAAAGTGCGGATCTGCCACTGCCGGGTCTCTCCGTAGAGGACGGCGAGATCACCCTGAACGGTATGAAATGGGATAATATGAGCGGCTCAGACCAATTGAAAGCCGCCACTGCGATCATACGCCGCCTGAATCCGAAATGCGGATTCGTGCTGATGGACAAGCTGGAGCAGATGGATCTGGATACGCTCTGTGATTTCGGGCACTGGCTCGAACGGGAAGGGCTGCAGGTGATCGCCACCAGGGTGAGCACTGGAGACGAATGTTCCATCGTGATCGAGGACGGGTATTCTGTACCGGCAGAACCCGCAGCACCTAAATTTACGAAAGGGGTCTTCTAAATGAATATATCAAGCGGAATCATACCGAGCGCGCAGAAGATCGTGGTTTACGGCCCGGAAGGGATCGGTAAATCCACGTTTGCATCCAAGTTCCCAGACCCGGTTTTTTCAGATACGGAGGGCAGCACAAAAAAACTGGACGTAAAGCGCTTTGACGCACCGTCCAGCTGGGAGATGCTTTTGATGCAGGCGCAGTATGTGCGCGATCATAAACCGTGTAAAACATACGTAATTGATACGGCAGACTGGGCGGAACGGCTGTGTATACAATCCGTGTGTGCAAGAGCAAATAAGTCCGGCATAGAGGATTTCGGCTACGGCAAAGGCTATGTGTATCTTCGGGACGAATTCGGAAAATTGCTGAACCTGCTGGAAGAGGTCATCGCCGCAGGGGTGAATGTTGTTTTTACCGCCCATTCTTTTTTGCGCAAATTTGAGCAGCCGGATGAGATGGGCGCTTATGACCGGTATGAAATGAAACTCAGCAAATTTGTTTCACCCATGCTTAAGGAATGGGCGGACGCTGTCTTTTTCGTCAATTACAAAACGTATGTGATCGATGATGGGAACGGCAAGAAGAAAGCGCAGGGCGGTCAGAGGGTCATGTATACCACGCACAATCCGTGCTGGGACGCCAAAAACCGCGACAACCTCCCGGAGGAACTTCCGTTTGATTTTGAACAGATCCGCCACATTCTCCCGGAGACTGGCGCAGTGCAGGCGACTGCACCGCAAAACGCAAAACAACAGGCAATGGATCAGCTGAACGCGATGGAAGACCGTGGCGATTTTGAAGAGGTTGTTGAAAGCCCGAAAGAAAGTACGGAGACGCAGACGCTGCACAGCCGTGATCCGGTCATTCAGCAGTTATACGATCTGATGAACGAAAGCCACGTTTCGGTTGAAGAACTGCAAGCAGTAGTAGCAGACGTGGGTTACTATCCCCGAGGAACACCGATAGAAAATTATGACAGAGACTTTGTTTTAGGCAGTATCATTGCAGACTGGAACGGCGTATTGAAACACATTAAAGAATACAACAGTGTGCCATTTTAAAAGAAAGGAATTAAAATTATGGCAGATTTTGAAAGAGAATTAGACTGGGATGATGAAATATCCAAAGAAAGCGAATTTACGCTTTTGCCTGAGGGCGATTACAAATTTACAGTTGTCGGGTTTAACAGGGGCAGGCACAACGGCAGTGCGAAACTGCCCGCGTGCAACAAAGCAGAACTGGAACTGAAGGTGGATGACGGAAAAGGAAATACGGGCACTATTCTGCATAACCTGTTTTTACATACCAAAACCGAGGGTATGATCAGCGCGTTTCTCATTGCGATCGGGCAGAAAAAACACGGCGAACCGACCAGACCAAACTGGAACGCCATGGTCGGCGCACAGGGGCGCTGCAAGGTCGGCGTCCATGAATGGGTGAACGATAAGGGCGAGACAATGAAAAACAACCAGATCAAAAAGTTTTATGATTACGAAGCGCCGGCAGGGTCCGCGCCGAAATTTCAGGTAGGTAAGTTCTGATGGAGTTAAGACCTTATCAACAGGAGGCAAAAACGGCAGTGTTCCGCGAGTGGGAACAGGGGCATAAAAAAACCCTGCTCGTCTTGCCTACGGGAACCGGCAAAACGATCGTTTTTGCCAAGATCACGGAAGACTGCGTGCGAAACGGCGGGCGGGTGCTGATCCTTGCCCACCGCGGAGAACTTCTGGAACAGGCCGCCGATAAACTGGAAAAAGCAACCGGGCTGAAAAGTGCCGTGGAAAAAGCGGAGCAGAGCAGCCTTAACTCATGGTACCGCGTTACGGTCGGATCTGTGCAGTCCCTCATGCGGGAAAAACGGCTTGCGCAGTTTTCACCGGATCATTTTACCACAATCATCATTGACGAAGCGCATCACTGTATTTCAGACAGTTATCAGCGTGTGCTGGAACATTTTGATTCTGCCGATGTGCTCGGTGTTACAGCCACCCCGGACAGGGGCGACATGAAAAATTTAGGCCAGTATTTTGAAAGTCTGGCTTATGAATATACGCTGCCTGCGGCGATCCGGGACGGGTATTTATCCCCGATCAAGGCGCTGACCGTTCCGCTTACGCTGGATCTGTCCGCTGTCTCTGTGCAAGCAGGAGATTTTAAAGCGTCCGAGATTGGAACGGCGCTTGATCCTTATCTGGAGCAGATCGCCGCTGAAATGGAAAAGTACTGCAAAGAAAGAAAAACCGTTGTGTTTCTGCCACTGGTCAAAACCAGTCAGAAATTCAGAGATATACTGCTTTCACATGGCTTTTTTGCGGCGGAGGTAAACGGAAACAGTGAAGACCGCACGGAGATCCTGAAAGATTTTGAAAACGGCAAATACAACGTGCTGTGCAATTCTATGCTGTTAACAGAAGGCTGGGACTGCCCGGATGTAGACTGCGTCGTGGTGTTGAGACCCACAAAAGTACGCAGTCTGTACTGCCAGATGGTCGGGCGCGGCACACGGCTTGCACCCGGAAAGGATCATTTGCTGTTACTTGATTTTTTATGGCATACGGAGCGGCACGAATTGTGCCACCCGGCAAACCTGATCTGTGAGAACGCGGAAACGGCAAAACAAATGACAGAGGATCTTTGTGCAAACGCAGGCTGCCCGGCAGACATAGAAGAAGCCGCCAAAGCCGCCGAAAGCGAAGTGGTGGCGCAGCGGGAAGAGGCGCTTGCAAAGCAGCTTTCGGAAATGAGAAAACGTAAACGCAAACTGGTGGATCCGCTGCAGTTTGAAATGTCCATACAGGCGGAGGACCTTTCCGGTTATGTGCCGTCCTTTGGTTGGGAAATGGCGCCGGCGTCATCCAAGCAGATCTCAGCGCTTGAAAAGTTCGGCATATTCCCGGATGAGATCGACAACGCCGGAAAGGCAAGTATGCTGCTGGACAGGCTTGCGAAACGCCGGGAAGAAGGGCTCACAACACCGAAACAGATCCGCTTTCTGGAAAGCCGGGGATTTCAGCACGTGGGCACATGGCAGTTTGAGACTGCAAGAAAACTGATAGACAGGATCGCTGCCAACGGCTGGCGGATTCCGCATAACATAGATCCTGCAACATACGGAGACGATTATGGAACATAATCTGGATTTAACGCAACTGCTTGATTACATTGATCCGTCCGCTCTTGACTATCAGGAATGGGCAAACGTGGGTATGGCGCTAAAGGAAGAGGGCTATGCCTGCGTTGTCTGGGAGGACTGGAGCCGGAGAGACCGCGCCCGCTACCACGAGGGCGAATGCGAAAAAAAGTGGCGCACATTCGGCAATTACAGCGGCGCAAGGGTAACAGGCGGCACAATCTATCAAATGGCAAAAGAAAACGGCTGGCTGCCCCATACGGAAGACCGTGAACTCGACTGGGATGATCAGATCAGCGGGGATCATGACTATGTGATCGTAGACAAGGCGTACATAGAGAGCAGGGAGATCGGCGAACCGGAGCACTTTGAGCCGGTAAGCGAGATCACAACCTATCTTGAAACGCTGTTTTCGCCGGATGAAAACGTGGGCTATGTTACAGAGAGCTGGCAGAATGAAAAAGGCAAATGGCTGCCCACAAAGGGGAGTTATGACCGCACTGCCGGAGAACTGATCCGGCAGTTAAACAAATGTAAGGGCGATATCGGCAGCGTTCTTGGCGATTACAACCCGGAGGCGGGCGCATGGATCCGGTTTAACCCGCTGGACGGCAAAGGTGTTAAAAACGAGAACGTAACAGAATACAGATATGCTCTTGTGGAATCGGATAATATGGATCTGGAAAGGCAGAATGCGATCCTGCACGAACTGGAACTGCCGATCGCGATATTAGTCTATTCCGGCAAGAAATCCATTCACGCCATTGTAAAGGTTGACGCGCCGGATTTCAAAGAATATCAAAAACGGGTGGATTACCTGTATAACATATGCCTGAAGAACGGCATGAGCATTGACCGGCAGAACAAGAATCCGTCCAGACTAAGCCGCCTTCCGGGCGTGATGCGAAACGGCCGCAAGCAGTTTATCATTGATAAAGAGATCGGCAAATCAAATTGGGAAGAATGGGTGGAATGGATCGAGGCGGCAAACGATGATCTGCCGGAGCCGGAGAGCATGGCTGCGGTATGGGATCACCTGCCGGAGCTCTCCCCGCCGCTGATCGGAAACGTATTAAGACAGGGGCACAAAATGCTGCTGGCAGGTCCTTCAAAAGCCGGCAAAAGTTATGCGCTCATAGAACTCTGCATCAGCATTGCCGAGGGTAAGGAATGGTTTGGATTTCCCTGCGCTCAAGGCAGAGTGATGTATGTGAATCTGGAACTGGACAGAGCCTCCTGCCTGCACCGCTTTAAGGACGTTTATACAGCGCTGCATATGCAGCCAAAAGCCCTTGAAAATATTGATATCTGGAACCTGCGCGGCAACTCGGTACCCATGGATAAACTGGCGCCGAAACTGATACGCAGGGCGTCCAAAAAGGATTATATCGCGATCGTGATCGATCCCATTTACAAGATCATAACCGGCGATGAAAACTCAGCAGATCAAATGTCCTATTTCTGCAACCAGTTTGACAAGGTGTGCACGGAGCTCGGCTGCGCCGTGATCTACTGCCACCACCATTCGAAGGGCGCGCAGGGCGGCAAGCGTTCTATGGATCGTGCGTCCGGTTCCGGCGTATTTGCCAGAGATCCGGATGCGCTGCTGGATCTGATCGAACTGGAGGTGCCGGAAGAAGTGAGCAGGCAGCAGACAGAACGCGCGGTCTGCAACGTATGCCGCAAGTGGCTTGTACGTTTTAATATCGATCTGAAAGAATACAGTCAGGATGATCTGCTCGTTACGGACAGAATCGTGGATATATGCCGCGACAGGCTACCGGAGACGACGCTGGACAGGCTGCGGGAAGAAATATATCAGGTCAGGCAGAAATACAAAGCGCGCACGGCATGGCGCATAGAGGGCACGCTCCGCGAGTTCCCGCGATTTGATCCGCTCAACCTTTGGTTCGATTATCCCGTTCATGTTGCCGACGCAGACGGCGTCCTCAAAGATATTTCTACCGAGGAAAAGCCCCCGTGGCAGAAAGCGGTAGATAAACGAAAAAATAATGCTGAAAAAAACAAAAAGAGTAAGCGAGTAAAATTTGAAAATGCAGTTAATTTCTGCGGCATGGATAAAGCGCCTACTCTACAGGAATTAGCCGAATATTTATCGGTTGAGGTTCGTACTGTTCGCAATTATGTTAAAGAATACGGCTATTATATTGATAAGAATGACGGCACTGTAAAGAAAAGTGAAAATTGAAAATAACATGTTTATTTCACTTTTTTATTTTAGTGAAAATAACATAATTTTATGTTTCATTCCGTGACGGAAAATAACACGAATTTATGTTTCATTCCGTGACGGAAAATAACACTACATACTACGTATGTAAAAAGTGTTCCGTTCACACGTCACGCAATGGACGGTAGGGGAACTGCCTAAGTGGCGCAGTTCCCCCCTACCATTGCATAACGTGACTAAAGCAAATTTCAAGAATCAAAAATGTACTTTAGCGAGGTAAAGCGAAATGAATACACAATTTTTTATCCCGATGATCCCGCCAACGGTTACAGCGCAGGAACACCGTGTGGGAATCAGCAAATCGGGCAAGCCGTATTTTTATGACAGCGCGGAGATCAAAGCGGCAAAGGTAAAGTTCAGGGATCATCTGGCGGCGTATGTTCCAAAGCAGCAGTACACCGGTCCAGTGCGTTTAATGGTCAAATGGCTTTTCCCGATCACCGGCAATCACCGGGACGGCGAGTACAAGACCTCCAAGCCGGATACGGATAATCTCCAGAAGATTCTGAAAGATCTGCTGACGGCGCTGCACTTCTGGAAAGATGATGCGCTTGTGGTATCCGAGATCGCAGAAAAGTTCTATGCTGAAAAGCCCGGGCTCTTCATCTGCATACAGGATCTTTGATATGGAACTTTCAGAAGTAAAGCGAAATCTGAACCAAAAGGTAATTTACCACAGTCGGGATTTCGGCGACCGAGAAATGATCTTTACCGCCTGTATCCTTCGCAAAGACAGGAAAAACCGTTTTTTCTACCAGGCAGAGATCCAGGATCTTAAGGCGAAACAAAGCATAACAATATGCAGCCTTGACAGGATATCTGCTACATGAGATTAAATTTACACAAAAAGGAAGAATCAAGATATGAATGATTATGAAAATTTTAAACCCAGGTGTACTATGGATGAAGTAAAAAAAATTAAAGGAGAGATTCCTTATGGTTCGCTGTGTGCAGTTTATGATTGTTATAAAGAAGTCTGTGAAAATAAACTGCTTGAGCCGGATTTTAACGGAATTTGCGCGGTCTTTGCTTTGGGCTTTTTAAGCGGGTTCAGAGCATGTAAAGAACGGCGCAAAAAGCATTCTGATAGGCATTGACTATTTCAAAATTTGAATTTATATTTCTAAGGTGAGTTTTGTATGACTTTTGCAGAGTTAGATTCATATAAAGACAAAGTGAAACAGCTGGAAATTATCCGCGAGGAACTTAAAGCAGAATACCTGAAAGGCATAGATTCGTCTCAGATATCTGTGCAGACGGGGACGGTGGGAGATCCTACGGCTCTTTTTGCTTTGCGCTCTATGGAGCTTGAAAGACAACTTTCCGCCGAATTCAACAGGCTTGTTGCTGAAATTGAAGAGATCCAGCGCTACATATTCAGTATTCAGGACGAAACTGTTAAAACCATAGCCGAATTAAAATTTATTAAAGGCATGACTTATGAAGAAATCGGCGAAAAGATGAACTATCATTATTCAACCTGCATCAAGAAGTTAAATACTTATCTTTCACAACATTCACAAAAATCACAATAGATCTGTGGTATGATTAAAATAGCAAATCAGAGCAGAGCAAGCCTGCCGTTTGGATGGGCTTGCTTTTTTATGGGGAGGTGAGCCTTATGAACTTAACAACTAAACAGGAAAAGTTTGTCAGAGGTCTTGTAAGCGGACTTAGTCAGCGTAAGGCTTACCGCGCCGCGTATCCGAGCTCTGAAAAGTGGAAAGATGAATCTGTTGACAATAAGGCTTGTAACCTGCTTAAAGCAGCCAAGGTTAAGGCGAGGTACGAAGAACTAAGAGAAAAAGCAGAAAACGCCGCGATCATGACACGTGCGCAGCGTATGATAACGCTGTCTGATATTGCGCAGTTCAGTAAAAAAGACGATTCACGGATCAAGGCGATCGATACGCTTAACAAGATGGACGGCATATATACCAACAAGATCGAACTTTCAAAGCCTGTTGACGAAACCGTAAAAGAAATGACCGAATACCTGAACGGGCGAATTGAAAATGACAACCAGACAAAAACAAATACTTGACCTGCTCTATGATCAGCCTGTTCTTATAGGCCATTGGGTGGGATTTAAAGACCTTACCGCTCTGCATAACGAGTGGTTGAGGTCTTTTCTTTATTCAAAAGAAGACCAGACGAAACAGGCGCACAGAGGCTCTTATAAAACAACGGACGTTTCTTTATTTATGGCGCTGCATATCTTGGTAGCGCCTTATAAGAACGTCCTGTTTTTCCGTAAAACAGATAATGATGTTATCGAGGTTATCAAACAGGCCAAACAGATTCTTGCAACAGGCTGCGTGCATGAGATCGCGCATGAACTTTACGGTGTCGAACTCAAACTTGTTAAAGAAAACGCCACAGAGATCGACACAAACCTTGTAACAGGCGTGCGCGGCGCGTCACAAATCGTGGGCATGGGCACAACCGGCAGCGTTACGGGTAAACACGCCGATATTATCGTTACAGATGATATCGTGAACCTGAAAGACAGGATCAGCCGTGCCGAACGAGAGCGCATTAAGGTGTTTTATCAGGAACTGCAAAACGTATGTAACCGCGGCGGTCGTTTTATCAATCTTGGCACGCCCTGGCATAAGGATGACGCGTTCACGCTGATGCCGAACATTGAAAAATACGACTGCTACTCAACCGGGCTTATAACGCCTGAAAAACTCAGGGAACTGCGCAGCAGCATGAGCCCGAGCCTTTTTGCCGCCAACTATGAACTGAAGCATATAGCGGATCAAAACGCTATGTTTACCGAGCCTAAGTTCACGGATCAGGTTGAACTGCTGTATAACGGCATTTCGCACATAGACGCGGCTTACGGCGGTGAGGACTATACAGCTTATACGGCGTTTAAGGAGCAGGCGGACGGCTCGTTAGCCGGATTCGGTAAATTATGGCAAAAACATATAGATGAATGTCTTGAAGAGATAGCCGGCTATCAGAAAAAATACAGACTTGGCACGATCCACTGTGAAAGAAATGCCGATAAAGGCTATCTTGCCAAGGAACTCCGCTCAAACGGCCTGCCCTGCGATTCCTACGCGGAAAAGATGAACAAATTTATCAAAATATCAACGTATTTAAAAGCAAACTGGAGCAGGATCTACTGGATTAACGATACAGATCCGGAGTACCTTGCGCAGATCCTGGACTACACGGAGCAGGCGGCTCATGATGACGCGCCGGACAGCGCAGCCAGCCTGATGCGCATTCTTTCAAAGCCGGCGGGCGGTATCCATTTGTTTAAGGAGGGAATTTGATGGTTGAATACAATGTCTTCAGAATGAGCGCTGAAGAGGAACTCTCAAAAGAGGATCTGTATTCGTTTATTATGGCGAATATCCATATTTCAACACACAGATACATGGATTTAAAAAACGCGTATTGCAACCGGTATGAAATCTTTCGTTTACCGAAAAAGCCAAAATATAAGCCGGACAACCGACTTTCCGTCAACTTCGCAAAATACATAACAGACACGTTCAACGGCTTTTTTATCGGCATCCCGGTCAAAACGCAGTGTGATGACAGCCGCGTTGCCGAATATGCGGCGCTGCTTGACACGTTTAACAATCAGGACGATAAGAACGCCGAGCTTTCCAAACTGTGCTCGATCTACGGAAGAGCGTATGAGCTTTATTATGTCAACGGCGAGAATATGATCTGCATATCGTATCTGCCGCCCACACAGGCGTTTATGATCTATGATGACAGTGTGAATACGAATCCGAAATACTTTGTCCGTTATTATTTTGACGCGGATAAGAATTTGCACGGCAGCATTTCAGACAGCAGCCGCGTTTGGTATTTCTATGTTACCGGAGGAACCGTTCGTTTTGAAGACGAAGAGGGCGAGCTGCACGGCTTTGACGGCGTTCCGGCAGTGGAGTTTTACGAAAATGAGGAGCGTATCGGGCTCTATGAGGGCGCGCTCTCCATGATGAATGAATACAACAAAGCGCTTTCGGAAAAGGCGAACGACATTGATTATTTCGCCGATGCCTATATGAAAGTGATTGGACCGGATATGAACAGCAGCGATGTGGCAAATATCAGGGATAACCGGGTGATCAATATCCCGGCGCAGGACGGTGTGAACGGGGACGCGGATTTTCTGGCAAAGCCAAACGCAGATACCTCACAGGAAAACCTTTTAAACCGTTTGGAACGGCAGATCTTTGTTACTTGTATGGTGGCAAATATCAATGATGAGAATTTTGACGCCGCCTCCGGGCTTGCTATGCGTTACAGGCTTACGATCATGAGCGATCTTGCGAAAACAAAACAGCGCAAGTTTACGGCGGGTTTCAATAAACGCTACAGGCTAATCTTTTCCAATCCGGTCAGTAAAATGGCAAAAGACGACTGGATGAAACTGCGCTTTCAGTTCACTTTGAATTATCCTGTCAACCTCACTGAGGAGGCGGACGTAGCGTCAAAACTGAAAGGCATAACCAGTGATGAGACCTTGCTCAGTGTGCTATCTATCGTGGATGATGTAAAAGCGGAAATCGAGCGCAAGCAGAAAGAAAACGATATGACCGCCTATCAGACGGATTATGAAACGGCAAGGACAACATTAAACAATGAGTAGTTACTGGCAGAGACGGCAGGATCAACTTGATTCTTCGCTCGAAAAGGATGAGGCGGCGCTCAAAAAACGGCTTTTAAAGGCTTACGAGCGCGAGGCGGCAAAACTGGATAAAGAGATCGCCGCTTATTATCAAAAATACGGCAGGGATAACGTCATAGAATACGCCCGCCTGTTTGAGCAGTTGAGCGCAGACGATATAAAACTGCTCGTTGAGCGTATGGATGATTTTGCAAAGAAATATCCGCAGTATGCCGATCTGATGCCGGTTCGGGAAAGCGTATATAAACTGAACCGACTGGAGGGCTTAAAGGAAAGCGTGCTGCTGCATCAGTATGAGATCGGCGCCATAACGAACGCGCAGCTGCAAGAGCACCTGAGCAAACTGTACTTCACAAACAGCAAGGCGGCGGCAAAAGCGGTAGGACTAACCGAAAATGAAAGCATCATCAAAAACTTTGTCAATACGGCTTGGACAGGCAGTAAAGACTATTCACAGCGCATCTGGCAGAACGCCGATAAACTTGCGGAATACCTGAACAATGATATTTCACAGGGATTTGCCCGCGGAGACAGTTATGAACGGCTTACGCAGCAGGTCAGGAGCAGGTTTATCAATGTCTCCAAAAACGACGCTTACCGGCTCATATACACCGAGGGCACCTATGTGATGAATGAGGCGCAGGCAAGGATATTTGAACAGGACTTCGAGAAATACGAATATCTCACAGCCGGAGACGGTAAGGTCTGTTCCGTGTGCTCCGCCCTAAGTGGTAGGCGGTTCAGGTTCAGCCAAAGGCAGCAGGGCGCGAACTTCCCACCCATGCACCCGTGGTGCCGATGCCATTTCAACCCGGTTGTGGATGACTGGAATCAATGGCTCGATGAATATGAGCAGAGGCATAGTGAAGACGGCAAAAAAATATTGAATAAGTTTTCAGATAGTAGTACAATAAATACAGGCAGTACACCAAGTGGATTTGCTCCGCCTAAATCGTGGAAAATAAAATCGGGCAATTCTGATATAATCAACGATTTGAAAAACTGCAATCCGCATTTTAATGAAGGTAAAGCATATCAGATAAATTGCCAAAAATGTGTACCAACTTATGAAATGCGCAGGCGCGGATATGATGTAGAAGCGTTTCCTACATATAGTAACGCGGATATAGTAAAAAACCGCTGGGATAAAGTTTTTAAGAACGCACAAATTGAGCAAACAAAAGGTGATCCGAAAGCGGAAATTACAAAAGCGTTGCTTGATTATGGCGATGGCGCCAGAATGCAGGTATATGTTGAATGGGGCACTGGAGCTACTCACACATTTTTGGCTGAAAATTCAGGTGGACATATATATTTTCTTGATCCGCAAACATTTGGAAACGCGGAAAATTATTTTGATTCTGCTCTGATAGATGTTGACAAAACTTTGTATTTTAGAATAGACAATCTGGAGCCGACCGATTTGATCAAGCAATGTTGTAAAGGAAAGGAATGATATTTGTATGATAAGTTATAAAGAGGCAGAAAAGAAAGCATGTGAATTTAATAAAGGCTTTGATGTTATCTCCACGCATGAGGATGAAGAATATTATATATTCGCGTTTGGAATAAAAGGAGAAAGACCGTTTCCGGGGATGGAACTGGTCAGAATTAATAAAAATACTGGTGAGCTGAACACATATAACCCTACTTATGAAATACAAATGAAAGCCCCGAAAATTACAGAGGATTTTTTTGACAAATAAGTTTAAGCACCATGCAAAAGCACGGTGCTTTTACTATGCCTTTTTTTGAGGTTTAGCGATGATAAAAGTAACAATGGAACAAGGGAAAATAACGGCAAGCGGGCACGCAGGTTATGCGCCGAAAGGGCAGGACATTGTGTGCGCCGCTTTTTCTGTGCTTTCCTTAACGCTGGAGATCGCCGTTGAGAGACTTACTGAGGATGATATTCGAATCAGCCTTGAAAACGGCGAAATGGCAGCACAGTGGAAGCAGGTAAGCCCTGAGGGGCTGCTGCTGATCAAAGCTTATATTGAGGGAGTTAAGGCGCTTGCCGAGAACTACCCCGAATATATAACCGTGCAGGCTCGGAACACGTAAAAAGCTGAGGGTGAGCAGGCGTGGAGCTCGTTAAAAGCTACGGAAATAACAGTCAAGCATTGCGACTTAAAACTATGGAGGTATTATGAATCGTTACACATTGCAGTTATTCGCCGATGAAAGTGTGTCGCCGCAGGGAGCGGCGGATAACGAACCAAAACAGCCCACAGATCCGAAGGCGCAGACGAAACCTGACGGAACGCAGGAAAGTAATGGAGAAAAAGCGGGAGAAGCGCAGGAAAAGCTCTACACCAACGCGGATGTGGACCGGCTTATAAGCCGCAAGTTTGCGGAATGGCAGGCGAAAAAGGACAGAGAGATCAGTGAAGCACAGAAGCTTGCCGAAATGAATGAACAGCAGAAAGCCGAGTACAAGCTTGATAAGCTGCAGAAAGAGCTTGAGGAGTACAAAAGCCGCGAGACGCTTGCTGAAATGGCAAAAACGGCGCGCGCAATCCTTTCCGAACAAAACATCAACGTACCCGATACGCTCGTTTCAGCGCTTGTTACAGAGGATGCGGATACGACTTCCGCCAATGTCAAGGCTTTTGCAAAGGCATTTCAGTCTGCCGTTTCGCAGGCGGTCGAAAACAAGATCGCGCATAAAGAGCCTAAAACAGGCGGCGCGAAAACGGTTACAAAAAACGATATTATGGCAATCAAGGACACTGCCGCGAGGCAGAAAGCCATTGCCGAAAACATTGAATTATTCGGAGGTTAATAATGATAAAATATGATTTGCAGTTATTTGCCGCGCAGGACGGCGTAATAACAAGTACCGACATAAACGTGCAGGCGAGGGAGATAGACTTTGTCACTTCGTTTACACGCAATATTCAGCAGCTGCTGGATATTCTCGGCATTTCAAGACCGATTGAAAAAGCAAACGGAACGATGCTTTACAGAAACACGGTTACCGGCACGCTTAAAGACGGCGATGTCGGTGAGGGAGAGAAAGTGCCTTTTTCAAATTTCAAGGTCAAGGCAGATCCTGTCGGTCCTGTGGCAATCAAGAAGTATGCCAAAGCCGTAACACTTGAAAGCATTGCCGAGCACGGCTATGAAAGAGCGGTAACGCTTGCGGATGAGGAATTCAAGATACAGCTTCAGAATGTCGTTCTCAATGACTTTTACAGCTTTCTTCTGACAGGTACGCTTACTTCCACTGAAAAGGATCTTCAGATGGCGATGTCTATGGCGGCAGGTCGTGTGCGCCATAAGTTTCAGAAAATGGGGAGACAAGTTACCGGGGTAGCGGAATTTGTAAATACGCTTGATGTTTATCGCTATATCGGCGGCGCAAACATCACAGTTCAGACCGCTTTCGGTATGAATTACGTAAAAGACTTTCTGGGAATCGATTACCTGTTCTTCAGTTCCGAGATTCCGCAGGGAACAGTTGCCGCAACACCGCTTAATAACATCATTCCGTATTATGTGAACCCTGCAAATTCAGAGTTCGCTAAAGCCGGTCTGGTGTATACGGTAGATCCTACCCTGCCTATGCTCGGCTTCCATACGAAGGGCGACTACGGCTACGTTCAGTCAGAAAGCTATGCGCTGATGGGTATCAAGCTTTTTGCCGAGTATATTGACGCTGTTTCGGTGGTTACCGTAGATGATACACCCACACTCGGCACCCTTACAGTCAACTCTGCTGAAGGTACGGCGAGCGGTTCTACCAAGATAACCGTTTCACCTGAAAAGGAAAAAGCATCAAATGTTTATAAATATAAGCTCGGAACAGGCGAGACTGCTGTGACCTACGGTCAGAATGTAAAGAGCTGGAGTGCGTGGGACGGTGAATCCGATATAACTGCGTCTTCAGGTCAGACGATCACGGTCGTTGAAGCGGACGGCTCTTATCAGGCGCAGGCGGCAGGCAGCAAGGCTGTAACTGTCAAGGCGTAATGAAAGGAGGGCGGCTTTATGATATTTGAATCGGTAAAAAAGCTGATAAATGAGGAGGACAGCACCGTAAGCGATGAGCGGATATACCTTTGGTGCGGCATCATTGAAAGCCGCCTAAATCTGAGGCTCGGAACGGACAGTCTGCCGCAGGAGTTTATCCACATAGCCATTGACGCCTGTATTAAACTGTTCCGCCGTTATTCCTATGAAGGTATATCCACTGAAAATGACGGCGGACTCTCCGTATCCTTTGTTGAGGATATATTGAATGAGTACACAAAGGAAATCAGCGCCTATAAGTTTGAAAAAGGCACAGGCGGCGGGACGGTGAAATTCTTATGAGATGGAAGCCGGCTAAGCTGTTTGTAAACGAGAAGACGGGAACGGACGAGCTTGGTAATCCGCTGTCTGAACCAAAAGAGATTGCAGAGATACCGGCTCGCTTTACGCCTTATGTGCTCAAGGAGCAGGCTCTTGACGGCAGAGAGATCACAGTGCGGACAAGAAATATTTTATTGCGCCGCACGCTTTCTGCCGTGCCGGATTTCGCCTTTTTGGAGTTTGAGGGTAAAACATATCGCAAAACCGAATTGCAGACTTTAGGGCGTTTTACACTGCTTGTGTTGGAGGGGTCAAAATGAGTCAGGGCTATATTTTAGGCTATAAGGAATTAATGAGCACGCTCAAAGGACTGAACAGCATACGATTTGACGCCATTGTTAAAAAGCAGGCTACGCAGATGTATCAGCGAGCCGCCAAGCACGGCGCAGGCGCAGGCGGAACGCCTTACGACACCGGCGAACTTATGGAGAGCCGTTATCAGAAAAAAGACGAATTCGGCTACACAAAAGAATATGCGCCGCATGTTGAATACGGTCACCGTACAAGGGGCGGAGGCGGCTTTGTGTCGGGTCAGTATTTTCTGCGCAGCAATGTGCAGGCGCAGGCGCCGATCTTTAAAGAAGACCTTGAAAAGGAGATTGCGAGGGCTATGAATGCTTAAAAAACTTTCGTTTGTGGATTTGATTGCAGCGGTCATTGCACTGCTGAAAAAGAACACCGATGTAAGCGTTTTTGATTTTGTGCCGAAAAACGAGCCTTCACCGCTCATTTATGTTGAGGCTGCCGGCAAAGAACCAAACGATACGAAAGCAATGTTTTGCGAGGTTTACAGAGTCAATATTCACGCCGTGGCAGAGCCTTACAAGGGCAATACAGCCATTTATAAGTTAATCAATCAGATAGAAGAAGCCCTCACGGAAGATATAACGCTTCACGAGGGCTTTGACCTTATATATCAGCTTTCAGACGGAGTGGAGGCTATATATGAGGAAACCGAGACCAAAGAAAAACATGCCGTTTTGCCGGTCCGTTTTAAGGTAGCATACGGCTATAAAACCAAGTAAAGGAGACTTGACATGAAAAAGTTTGACATACAGATCTTTGCCGAGCCTTATGACGGTTTGACAGCTCCTGTTGTGCAGGCGCTTGCCGGAAAGGACCTTATCCTTTCCGTATGGGATTCCACAGGCGAAACGCTGCTTGCGATTAAAGGGCAGCAGGGGCTCACTATTAACCGCTCGGCGGATTCCATAGAGATAACATCTAAGGACACCGAAGGCGATTGGAAATCCAAGATCGCCGGAATGAAAGAGTGGAGCATTGACACGGACGGTCTTTATTACACGAGTGATACATCACACACATCCCTTTCAACAGCGTTTGAGAACGGAGACCCGGTATGTATCAAGGTAGTGAACAAAAAGCTGAAAAAAGGAATGTTTGCCGGATTTTCCGTTATAACCGATTATTCGCTTGAAGCGCCGCACGATGATGCTGTTACATTCAGCATGACGCTTGAGGGTCAGGGCAAGCTGGTTGATCTCACTGCCAACCCACTTGATTCGGATACGATGCCGCAGGGCATAGCTGCCGCGGAAACAGCTTCGGTAAACACTGTTTCCGCCAAGACCTCAGCACAGGGAGGTAATGATAAATGATTGAATACGACGGAAAAAAATTTGAATTAAAATTTAATTTAGGCAGAGTGGAGATGATCGAGCAGCAGACGGAGATGCCGACGCTCGTTCAAATGCGGCGAACCGACGGCATGCTCGGTATCCATGAGCTTAAGATCTATTTTGCCTACGGACTCAAGGAAGAAAACGCAGATGTGTTTTATCCGATAAAAAAGGGACTTGAAATGTGTGAAAAGCTCATAGAAACAAAAGGTTATACGTATGTTGTGGGGTTGGTGCTTGAAAACCTTGAAAGGGACTGCCCTTTTTTCTTCCAAGACGCCTGATCGAATTTGAATATCTAACCAGTTCCGAGCCGGATGAAGAATATGTGAAAGAAGCGAAGCCATACCGAAATGATATGGACTTCGCTTTTTTTGCGGTTAATTTCGGTTATTCAAGGGCTGATTACAATGCGCTCACGCCAAAAGATAAGGCGTTCATCATGAAAGCTTATGAGGATCATATCGTTTCTCAAAGCTACCGTATTTACAACGCAGTTTATACGGCTTTTTATAACGTGAACAGACCGAAAAGAAAGCGCGCCTTGAAACTGTTTAAAAAAAAGTGCAGTGCTAAAGTCGATAAGGCAACTCAGCAGGAAAATTTAGAAACCGTTATGGAATCGCAGAAAAATGACGGTGACTGGGTCGCGCGGCTTTATAAAGAAAACGGTTTTATTATTCCGACGGAGGTGAACAAGAGTGGCTGACCAAACTCTAAAGGTGAAAATTACAGGGGATTCAAGTAATTTTCAAAAAGCAATATCTGTTGCTCAAAATGCCGTAACAAATTTTGAAAGCAAGGTTGGCGGTATAGGTAAAGCGGTTTCAAGTGTAGGGAGCAAGCTGACAAAGTATATTACTACGCCGGCTGTGACCGCAACCTCAGCGCTTGTTGGTCTTACTCTTGTTAAGGGTTTTAACCGTCTTCAGGGTATAGATGAGGCGAGAGCAAAGCTGAAAGGTTTAGGACACGATGCTGAGAGCGTTGAAGAGATAATGAATTCGGCTCTGGCTTCAGTTAAGGGAACTTCTTACGGACTGGATGAAGCTGCCACAACAGCGGCAAGTGCCGTAGCGGCAGGTATCAAGCCTGGAAAGGAATTGGAACGATATCTGACCTTAACGGCAGACGCCGCCGCAATAGCCGGTTCTTCCATGTCCGATATGGGTTCAATCTTCAATAAGGTTCAGACATCACAGAGAGCTTACACTGAAGAATTAAATCAGCTTGCAGATAGAGGCGTACCGATTTATCAATGGATTGCCGACGAAGCAGGTGTTACTGCCGATGCAGTCAAGGAGTTGGCAAGCGACGGAGAAATTTCTTCAGAATTGTTTTTGAAAGCAGTTGAAAAGAACATCGGTGGTGCCGCCAAAATCATGGGAGAATCTTCCTTTACCGCTGCGGTTGCCAATATAGGCGCGTCCATTTCAAGAATCGGAGCAAATTTTCTTGACGCAGGAGAACAAGGCGGCGGATTTTTTTCACAGGTCAAGCCGCTGCTTGCGGAACTTAATGAAGATCTCGGCACAGTAGAGGATAAGGCTGCGGAACTGGGCGAAAAATTCGGCTCGGCATTCACAAGTGCTGTAAACAAGATCAAAGAGCTTAAATCGAATTTTGAAGCGTTACCACCGGCTGTGCAGAAAGCAAGTGCTGTTGGAGCAATCTTCGCAGTCGGTTTAGGTCCGGGTCTTGAAGTTGCGGGAAAGGGAATGGAAACGATCAGCACTGTCAGCGGAGGTGTAGGAAAAGCTTTTGCAGGCGTAAAAAACAGTGTCAGCGGCATACCGTCAGTTTTTCAGAAAATGGGAAAAGGCTTGGGTGATATTGCCGCCGATTTTAAAAATCTCGGAGGCGGATTATTGCAGCCTTTTACGACCCTTGCAAAAGCACCATTGTTTGAGCCTATAACAAGTAAAGTTACCGCATTTTTTTCAGGAATAAAAAGCTTTCCCGGTAAATTGGGAAAGTCGATTATATCACCGATTTCAAAAGGCTTTAACACACTTGTGGGTAATATCGGTACGAAATTTCCGGCTCTTGCCGGAATTATAGGCGCTTTTGAAACGAACACAAAGGGTATGTTTGGCAAAATCGGCGGCAGTTTATCTTCACTGCTTGGTAAAGTGGGTTCTTTTGCTTCTTCATTCGGTCCGACATTTGCTAAAGGAATGAGTATTGCAACAGGCATAGGCGTCCTTGTTGCAGGCATGGGGCTTCTTCAGCAGAATTTTGGAACGCAGATAGATGGTTTCCTTTTGCAGGTTCAGCAAAAAGGACCTGAGCTTATAACGAATTTTTGTAATGGTATAGTAACTGCTTTACCTGAGCTTATGACGCAGGGAAGCACGCTTATCACAACGCTTTTAAATACCATAACAGCGCTTTTGCCGTCAATTATCAGTGGTGGTATGAGCATTATTTCTGCCCTTGTGATAGGTCTCGCTCAGAATTTGCCTACGCTTATTCCTGCTGCGCTGGATATGATCATAACACTTGTAACAGGATTGCTCAACAATCTGCCGCAGCTAATAGATTCAGGTTTACAATTGCTTGTCGGAATCGTTGAAGGTATAGTGAATTCCTTACCTTTACTTGTTGCGGCAATACCAGATATTATTTCGAGTATCGTTATTACAATTGGGCAAAACTTACCTACTATTCTTCAAACAGGTATTAAACTGCTAATTATGATCATCAACGGTATTCTTCAGGCAATTCCCGATCTTATTGCAGCTCTTCCGCAGATCATCAGTACAATTCAGGATGCTTTTGCCGATACTGACTGGCTTCAGATAGGTAAAGATCTGCTTAACAGTATAATTGATGGTATCAAATCGGTGTTGAGTAATCTGTGGAATACGATTACGGACATAGCATCTGGAATCGCTGAAAGACTTGGCTTTAATGTTTCTGGAAAAGCAGAATCTACAGGCAGCAGTATACCTCAAAACGCGCACGGAACTGATTACTGGTCGGGCGGTCTTACATATATGAATGAGGGAGGCAGGGGCGAGCTCGTTTCATTGCCGAGCGGCTCTCAGATCATTCCTCATGACATATCTGTTAAATATGCGAAAGAAGTAGCACGATCAAACACGGCAAGCGGATATATGGATATAAGCGGTATCGGTGATTACATTGTCGCTGCCGTGGTTGACGCATCACGTCTGTATGCAGAGAAGATTGAAAAGGGCATCTCGGGTATGCGAATGACAGCCAAAGATCGTGAGGTTGGCAGATTTATAGCTGATCTCGGTTTTGTGAGGAGGTAAAAATGAAATTCAGATACATCAACAGCAGGGGAGAGATACTCGATATGTCTGAATTTCCCTACCTCTTTCAGAGCGGAGATCTTTTGAATTATTCATGGTCTTATGATACGAGCAATAACAGGATCACCAATGTGCGTAGGGAGGCAGGCGAACGAGCGTTTAAGGTCGGGCTCATTCCCGACTGGTCCTTGCCTTATGACGAGAAAAGAGAGGCACTGAAAGAGGCGGCACAGCGGCTTTACAACGTTATAGAATATGATGTTGTGAATAACGCTGACGGCAGGATAGAGACAGATACGGGCTCATATCTGCCTTGCCGTATCACGGCCTCTGAAAAAAGTGATTGGGAAAACCCGACTGCATATATGTTTTATGACCTTACCGCAGTCAGCGCAAAGAACTCGTGGATCACAGAATACAGCAAATCCTTTTATGCATCAACTGCGGCGGAGGAACAGGATGATTTTCTGGATTATCCTTATGATTATGCGTTCGACTATGCGCAGCAGGTAACCGGGCGGGGCTCGCTTGACACGGATCACATTTCCGATTCACTGTTTAAGCTGACGATATTCGGCGCGTGTACAAATCCCCGAATTATGATAGGCGGACATCCATATCAGGTCTATACCAGCTTGGGAGCTGATGAGTACCTTGTTATTGACGCAAGAAAGAACACGGTTATTAAGTACCTTTCAAACGGCACGCAGCAGAGCATATATGATCTCAGAGGTAAAGAACAGAGCGTTTTTGAGCCGATACCGCCCGGTAACGTTTCTGTGAACTGGGACGGCTCTTTCGGATTTGATATAACGCTTTATCTTGAAAGGAGCGAACCGAAATGGAGCTGATACTTGCTGATAAAAAAGGCAATGACATTAAAGCGCTGACTTTTTCCGCTGCAGATTTCGACATTGGCGGAGAAAACGATTTTGAAATAACTGTTGCGCTTGAAGATTGGCAGCAGGATATTGATTTTGGCTGCCGTGTTTATGAGTCTAGCAGTGAATGCGGAGGTATTATCAACGCAGTTGAAACCGATACGGCTCAGAAAGTTATCAAAATCAAGGGCTTGACCTGGCGCGGTCTGCTTGCAAACAGAATTATAGTTCCGCCTTCCGGGACGGATTACCGAACGGTGAGCGGCGAGTTGAACGCCGTTATAGATCAGATTATTGGGACAATGTATGACGGCGTTCTGAGAGCCGCATCGGAGGATACGGGCATATCTGTCTCGAATTATCAGTTTGACCGATATACTACTGTTCTGGACGGGCTTACTAAGATGCTGAAAACCAAAGGCTATAAGCTTAAAATCAGTTACGTTCAGGGAGAAGCCGGCGCCGTTGGTTATGTAGAGATATCAGCTGTTCCCATTGTCGATTATTCAGATCGGATAGAGCTTTCGCAGGATGACCGTCTGAATTTCACCATTGAAGTCAATAAAGGCAGTGTGAATCATCTTATATGCCTTGGCGAGGGTGAACTTAAGAACAGGCAAGTGATTGACCTTTATCTTCAGCAGGACGGTTCCATCGGCAGAGAGCAGTTCTATTTCGGCATAGATGAGATTGCCGTAACTTATGAAAACGCTAACAGCGAAGATCTTGAAACGGACGGAATCAAGCATTTTCAGGAGCTAATTTCAGGCGTTTCGCTTGCGATGGATGTGGAAAGCCTTGATCTTGATGTAGAGATAGGCGATGTGATAGGCGGTCGTGATTATATCACGGGTATGAGCGTAAAAAAGGCGCTTGCGAGCAAGATCATAACCTTTGAAAAAGTAAAATCCGTGCAATATAACTTGGAGGAATGAGATGCAAATAGTAACAGGAAAGACCGGCACGCCTCATGTAACGAGCGTTCAGGACAGAGCGCTAAATCAGGGGCTTGCCGGCAGAGATGCATATATACTTGACACGGGGCAGAAGCTTGCGCCGGAAATATACAGCGCAAATGAGATCCATATTAAAGACGGTGCGCTTATGGTACAGGGCTGCCTTTGCACAGTGGATAACGGCGGTTATGATACCGTGACGATAGCAAACGGGTCACAGGGGATGAAACGTAAGGATCTGATCGTTGCCCGTTACACTTATAACGGTGAAGCACAGACTGAATCAATGGAATGGGCTATTGTTCAGGGTGCTCCGTCAGCGTCTACTCCGACAGTGCCCCAAATAATCAATGTCGGAGATATTCAGTCTTTCGATCCCATTGTAGATACCGCCGTTTTTGTTGTTACGCTTGACGGCGTTTCAATTGTCAGTGTGGAAACGGTCGTGCCGTTTTTAAATCCTATGTTCGGTACAACGAAAGTATTATGGAGCGGCGCTCTTTGGCTGAGAGCGGGGAGCAGTCAGGTAGCAACGCTGTCTGAACCGATCAGCCGTCAGAACAACGGTGTCATACTTATTTTCAGCGGATATGCAAACGGTTCTGAATATGACGGCGCAATGTCAACAGTCGTCATTCCTAAAGCAGTATTAAGTGAATTTCCGTCTTCCTCATTTATAAGCGATATGGGTACGGTCGATTTCGGCGTTAATGCGCGGAAAAGCTTTGTTTTTACCGATACCACCGTAAGCGGCGGAACGAATGCGGATTATAATTATGCTTCGGGAACAAAGAACGGCATCACATATGATAACAGCAAGTTTGTTTTGCGAAGAGTTTTAGGGTTTTGAGGAGGGTCAGAGGGTCATATGTCAGAATTAAATCTTACCGTTAGCGGTCAGCACATGGAGTTGCAGCTGCCTGCGGATTCGGTTGAAAAAACTTTAAATTATATCCGCTGTGTTTTTGATTTTAAGACGGATGATTGGAACGGCACAGTTAAAACGGCATATTTCCGCAATCCGAGAAGCGGTTTGGTATATTCGCAGGTGCTTGAAAACGATGTATGTGTCATTCCGCACGAGGCGCTTGCCGATGAGGGATATGTTTCGTTTTCGGTAGCAGGCGAAAAAGAGAACTATCGTATAACGTCATCGTCGGTCAGCTTTTTTAATAAACCCACCGTTTACGCAGGAGAACCGTCAAACCCTACACCAAGTGAATACGAGCAGCTTATTGGCTTAACGTCAGATGCTGTAATAGCCGCCGAAGCAGCGCAGGCAACGGCTAAAGAAATCAAGGAGCAGGCGGAAAGCGGAGCATTTGACGGCGAACAGGGACCGCCTGGTCCGCAGGGTGAGCAAGGACCAAAAGGCGATACAGGATCGCCCGGAGAAAAGGGTGACCCCGGAGAACCGGGTGCACCCGGTAAAGACGGCACCGCCGCAACAGTAACCGTCGGTACAGTCACTACGGGAGAGCCTGATGCTCCGGCGAGTGTTGTTAACAGAGGAACGGAAAACGCCGCCGTGCTTGATTTTGTGATCCCGAGAGGTAAACAGGGAGAAACCGCTGCACAGA
>OIXR01000908.1_pt1 | contig 23616 bp, 27 predicted proteins | sample 1587831 | NCBI WGS metagenome assembly OIXR01 (sample SAMN03283263) | human gut metagenome | biome: human-associated habitat; material: feces | host: Homo sapiens | place: USA | collected 2013
TCCCCTAGTCTAAAGGTTAGGACATAGCCCTTTCAAGGCTAAAATGCTCGGTTCAAGTCCGGTGGGGATCACTTATGGGTAGGTCGCATAGTGGCAATTGCAGCGGACTGTAAATCCGCCGACTTCGGTCTACGCCAGTTCGAGTCTGGCCCTGCCCACTTATGTTTGCGTGTCCGAGTTGGCTTAAGGTGCCACTGGCACATAGCGCTCTTCCGCAAACGCTATTATATTTAACAGGTGATTATTATGGGAAAGGTATATTTAAAAACAAAATATGACAATGAAATGAAAATGGAGATACCTCACAATCATAATTTCGCTTCAGCTATGTTTGGTTTCAGAGAGATGGCTGCGGAAATAGTTCCTTACCATTTGATAGATGATATCTATGATGATTTTAAGCGTGAAGATATTGCCTTGGATTATATTGATCAGTGCAATGTACTGTTTAACAAGTTTGGGGTGACACCGCATATTCCTGATTATCCGGATGTGCTTAAGCTATTTCTGGGAAGGAAAATATGGAAAGATACAATCAACAGTATTTCAAGAGATGAGAACAAGTGGTCGGCGGGATATTTTGTGAAACCAGCAGTAAGAAGCAAGGCTTTTACCGGCAAGACAATTTCCAGTATAAAAGATCTTATGGGTTGCGGTAATCATGCTGAAGATTATGAGGTATTGGTAAGCGAATCATTAGATATCGCTGCAGAATGGCGTTGCTTTATTACATATGATGAGATAATTGATGTGCGCCCATATGGCATGATAATTGATAAGTCAAGGAAGGGTTATTTATATCATTATGACGCTCAGGTGCTTAATTCTATGATGGAAAGTTTTGTTTCTTGGGAAGATAGGCCTATGGCTTGCAGTATGGATATCTGTGTAACTAAAGATGGCAGGACATTACTCGTAGAATTCAACGATGCGTATTCCCTGGGGGCATATGGATTGGCAGATATATATTATGCTAAGCTGATTTCTGCAAGATGGAGCCAATTGTTAGGTGTTAAGGATGAGTATCATTTTTAAGATAAAAGATGAATACGATAGCAATTAAACTATTGGTTAAATGCAAGTATGAGGAGATTCTGTTAAGCTTAATCTTTAGAAGGAAAACTATAAACCCGTCCGCACTGAAAGAAGTGGAAGTCTGCGAGTTGCTGTAAATGACCCGGCAGGACGTTAAAGTAAGGCTGCGATCTATTAATCTCATAGAGTAGAGCAGGTTGGTGAGATTATATTGCCATAGGGAATATGATTAAGCGTTAGTAACCATAAAGAGCTCACGGCAGCGATATCCGGGAAACAAGACGGACTCCACTAATCCCCTCTATACATAAATTGCGAATCCTGATTATTACGAGCCTATGGCATGTAAAAAATCTGCAGCAATGAGAACTTGCAAGGTACTGTAACAGGGAGTGAGTATAGGGAAGCTCGCACAGACATTTTAAACTAAAAGTTTAATGCATTTTGTGAATACATCCGATATAATATAAGTCTACTAATAGAGATTGTGATTCGGGATGGAAGAAAATTGCGGAGGTACAAAGAGATGGAACCAATGTATTTGTCAATCCAGCAAAAGGAGACAGGGAAGCAAATTAAGAAACTGCTCATGGAAAATGGTTATACTGTGAAAGATGTGCAGAATGCTATGGGATTTGAGAATCCGCAGGCAATCTACAAATGGATTTCCGGTAGATCATTGCCGAGCTTAGACAATTTTGTAATCTTAAGCAGATTACTGCATACCAGTATTGAAGATATCCTCGTCGTTGACGGGGATGTTGTTCGTTTATGGGGAATTATTCATGACCATAGAAAACCTGACTGCGGATTTTCTATGGTATTAAACCGTTGGTACAATGACAAAGCATCTGTCATGCATTAAGCTAATATCAGAACAAAAAACAAAACAAAATGGAGGTCGTAAGGAAATGCAGACAATGACATCAGCATATGCAAATAAAATGCTTAAGAGCCTGGAAGAAGATAAGGCCTTCTGGGTAAACAAAGAGGCAACATCCAGTACCTATGTTGCAGCTATCAATGAGGAACCTGTCGTACCAGAATATGATTATACGGAGGTTGCAGCTACTATTACATCTCTTGATGAGAAAATTGCAATTATCAAGCATGCGCTTAATGTAACCAATTCTAATGAAAAGGTTCGGGTGGGCGATGCAGAAATGAGCATTGATACAATTCTTATAAAGATGGCTCAGCTGAACAAGAGAAAATCAGTGCTTGATCAGATGCGTAAGCAGCTACCAAAAGCCAGAGAGGAGCAGCGCTCTTATATGTCCAGAAATACGGTTCCGGAATATAGGTATATTAACTATGACTTGGAGCTGATTAAGAAGGAGTATGAGACTGTATCCAAGACCATTATGGAAATGCAGATGGCTCTTGATAAGTACAATCAAACAGTACAGTTTGAAGTAGACATCTAAGAATTTTTCCGTACAAGGCTTTATGAGATTGATGGTGATCCCAGAAGTTTTTGTTTATGGTAAGGGTATGTCTGTTATGGGTTATGTGTTATCGGTTTATGTTCATTGTAGGTTTTAAAATCTGATGCAAGATTTCTTAACAGCGGCCTTGTAGAAAACCTGCAGGAAACTGCGTGTGGAGGTTCGGTTATAAGCACAGGCTGTGGGAGGTCTTCGGATCTTCTGCAGCTATCTTTATGTTGGAGATGATGAGAATGAAGAATTATTGGAAAATGAGTGATTTTTCGTTATTTGCGGTTCCTTATGCTTATGTAGATCATAGCTCTTATCTGGCAGATCAATTGTTTTTGCAGAATAAGATAACTATGAAATTTAAGGGAGAGATGGTCAAGGATGGTTCGTCGTACTGCATTGTATTCTGTAAGGTGCTAAAGAAGGACGTCGAAAGATTTGAGGAAGCTCTAGAACGACTTAAAGATAAAATGCTCTTATTGGGACATAAAGATTATCCTGACGCCTGCGGTGAAATTGCAAAGATGATTGAAGAAGACACGAAAGCGAGGATGAGAAAATGAAGCAATATGTAACGCTTGATAAAAGAAGTAAGAAAGCGCAGAGGGAATATTATGCTAAGCAGCGAACAACATGGGGAGAACTGAATCCGGTCACAAGATCAGTTCCGAGTGGAAAGGCTTACAACAGAAAAAAGGAAAAGCAGAGAATCGGTGTTGAATTCAGAAATGGATTTGATGCCGATTTTTTGCGAAGTTTAGTTTTGCTCATACATTTTAGGACTAGCGAAAGGAGCGAATAATCATGAAGAGATATAAGTTTTGCGGTTTGTAATCGCAAAACAAATTGCCTTTTGGAACGAATTGCGATATACTATCTACAAACGGAGGTGGTCACGATGATTTACAGACCTTTGTATGTAGAGAAGATCATGGCTTATGTGGATACGCCATTTGTAAAAATCCTTACGGGAGTACGTCGTTGAGGAAAGTCAACGATCCTGAAAATGATTATGGAGAGATTGAAAACGCAGCATAACATTTCGGAGGAGCGCATTGTCAGTTGCCGCTATGACTCAATGGAATATGAGGATATGACGGCAAAGCAGATGTATGCACAGCTTAAAGAGCGTCTTTCGCCCGATGGAAAAACCTATCTGTTTCTCGATGAGGTTCAGGAAATCAAGGGTTGGGAAAAGGTTGTCAATTCGCTGGCATCTGACTTTGATGTTGACCTGTATGTGACAGGTTCCAACTCTCGCATGATGTCCTCTGAGATCTCAACCTATCTGACGGGACGATATGTATCTTTCCGCATCTTCACTTTGTCCTTTGGCGAGTACTTGATGTTTAAAAGCCAATATACCGAGGTGGGAGAGCCGAAGGCGGAGCTTGCCGACTATGTACGCTTGGGCGGTTTCCCGGCAACACATTTGCAGGAGTTTTCTCAGGACGAGGTCTACACCATCGTGCGGGATATTTACAACTCCACGATCTTTTCGGATATTGTTAAGCGCAATCAGGTGCGGAAGATCGACCAACTGGAACGAGTGGTCAAGTACACCTTCAACAATGTGGGAAATACCTTCTCGGCAAAGTCCATTTCGGATTACCTGAAAGCGGAACACCGTGCATTGGACAACGAAACAGTTTACAGTTATTTGGAGAAGCTGGAGAAGGCGTACCTGCTTCATCGATGCTCCCGCTTTGATTTACAGGGCAAGGAGATCCTGAAAACACAGGAGAAATTCTATCTTGCCGATACCGCCCTGCGGTACAGCGTTCTCGGCTATAACGCTGACAGCGTGGCATCCAGTTTAGAGAATGTCGTGTACTTGGAGCTTTGCCGCAGAGGCTATACTGTCAATGTCGGCAAATCCGGCAGCAGCGAGATCGACTTTGTCGCAGTACGGCAAAATGAAAAGCTCTATGTGCAGGTGACGCAGGAGCTTCATTCTCTGAAAACGGAAAAAGGGGAATTCGACCGGTTGTTGGAAATCCACGACAACTACCCCAAATATGTTCTCACAACGGATGAGTTCTCGGGAGGAAACTACGAAGGCATCAAGACGATGCACATAGCGGACTTCCTGTTAAGCTCTGAATATTAAACGACAGAATCGCGAAATAGAAGAGCATCGTAGTCTTTTGGAGATGAAAAAGGTGCTATGCACAGTAGAAAAGAAGGGAAAATAACGGTATGGGAATGACTTTATCTATGGAGGAAAAGGTACAGACAGCAGCTGAGACAGTGATCAATGCACCTGCAGCTGACGAAACGGTAACAGGCGGGAGCCGCTTTCTGAGAAAAGGATAGTGCATGCAGAGGATTTTGATCCGCTGTTTGCCATGTCCGAGGAGGATTGTGTCGAAGGGTTTATAAAACGTGAAATGCAGCGTGCCGGGATCACGGAAGAACAGAATCTGATCCCGGAGGATATGCTGCGCAGAAAAAACATACTGAATGCCGTTTTGGCGGTTCTGTTATTCGTATACATATCTCTGTTTTTCTTTCATTTTCCGATGAAAACTTATGTGATCGGACTTATCATCCTGGTGGTATATGCATTTTTGACCAACCGTTATCAGCTGATAAAATATTTGAAAAAGGAGATCAGATCCAGATCCCAGGAGAAAATCTCGAATATTGTCATGAATGTGAAGGCATCCATGGTGCCGGATTACAGCAAAAAGTTAAAATGGGCTCTCATGGCGGTGGCTGTGGCAGGCTCGCTGCTGCTGTTCAGTAAGCCCAGGATCTTCTATGAGCAGGCAGATGACGGATATTATGTGCGGTTTTATGTCTATGGTCTGACGAATATGACTACGGCGACCATCCCCGATACTTATCAGGGGGAGAAGGTAGTGGGCCTGCGCGGCAACACCTTTTCCAATATGCCCTTTTTATCAGAGGTAACGCTGCCGGACAGCATTACAGAGATCCGCGGGCAGGCATTTAAAAACTGCAGAAGCCTGGAAAGTGTCACATTGCCGGAGCATCTGACGTATCTGGGCGGGGAAGCATTTTACCATTGCAGCAGCCTGGAGGAGGTAAATCTTCCGGCGGGACTGACGGAGATCCGAGGCAATACCTTTGAAGAATGCAGCAGCCTGTTGCGCATAGAGATCCCGGATAACGTGACCAGGATCGGCGGACATGCGTTTTATGGAAATACCAGTCTGGAAGAGGTGGTGATCTCCCCGGACAGCAAGCTGCAGCAGATTGGGTCTTCCGCTTTCCGGTGCTGTGATTCTCTGCGGGAGATCACACTGCCCCGGGGCGTATCTGTCAATGAACGTGCTTTCAAGGAGACACCTGTAAGGATCGATTACTATGAATACTAAATTTATTCATTTGTTATATGTGCCGACCATGGCATGTAACATGCAGTGCCGGTACTGTTATCTGGAGGACCACACCGTAGATACCCTGCGGGGCGGAGATTGCCTGGAGACCCTGCAATATGCCATCGCGAAATTCCGTGAAGCGGATGTGGTACCCTTTAATATTTCCCTGCACGGCGGCGAAGTGACCACTTTACCAAAGCAGGAATTCCATGACTTGATCCAATATATCAGCAGTTACTATCAGGACATGCGTGAACTCATCACGGATGCCGGCTTCAGGGTGGGGCATCCCCACATCAAGACGAATCTGTACGGACTGGACAGACATATCGAGACCATCCGTGAGTTCAACGTGTCCATATCGGGCAGCCTGGATCTGCCTCTTTCCCTGCATGAAAAATACAGGGTGACCAAGGGCGGAGAGGGCACACTGGAACGGATACTGGATAATATCCGACTGCTGGAGGAGATCCCTGACAAGAAAAAAGTATCTGCCACGATCTTTCGGGAGCATTTCGAACAGCTGGATCAGATCATCGAGGATATCAGATTCCTGGACCGGAACACGTGCCTGGATATGAATGATTTTAATTTCATGATAGGGTTTGACTACAATTCCTGTGGCTTGCTGCATCACATGAGTGAAGAGGAACAGCTGATCTTTTACCGGCGGATGCACCAGGCTTTTGACGGGACCAATCTGGATGCCGGGGTCAACGGTGCATGGTTCGATGAGTTCGGACCGGAATACTGCACCAACTGCGATAATTGCGGAGAGAAATTTTTCCTGTTGGAGCGTAACGGAGACATCTATTCCTGCGTCAGAGGTCAGAAGAACGAAGATTTTTACTACGGTAATATCTACCGTGACACGGTGGACACCATTTTGAAAACCGCTGCACGGAAGATCTTCCAAAACCATAACAGACAACCGTTTCCCGAGGAATGTGCGAGGTGCGCTTACCTGTATCTGTGCAAAACGGGCTGCCCTTTTGTGAAAAATGTATATGGCTCCGGCAAAAGCTACACTTGCCTGCTGCAACAGCAGATGTACCGGGACCGCGGCTATGCCCCGGATGCTTCTGCTGACGAGACGACATATGAATATGTGACGAAGATGCGCCTCGAGGAGCCGGAAAAGTATCTGCCTGCCAAGACATCCGCAGAATATCCTGCACTGGAACAGATCATTGCACAAGATGCGAAGCTGAAATATATCTATGACAGCGGTGTGTTTGAACTGGACGTGGATGGAGACAGATATCCGCTGATCTCCCAGATTCTTAGGAAGTCCAGGGAGATCCTATATCTGACACCCATCAGTACGGTAAAGCTGCGTATGAAAAAGCATATGTTGCAGGAAGAATGCGATTATCCGGAGAACAACGCATTGTACCTGATGCTGTTGTCCGGAAATCTCGTGACTTACGGGGATGAAGGGAGAACAAAGCAGCGGCATATTGCCACACATCAGATTTATAAAGGGGTGCTGGACCATTCCGGGGACAACGAAGAAGAATGGTATGTATATGATATTTCCGGGCTCCTGCGCGAATATGCAAAGGAATATGCCACGGACAGCCCGAACAATCTGCTTGTTACCACCACGGAGCTGAGAGACTGCCATTACCGGAAGCAGGAAAATAATGCCTATTACCATATACAGGCCATCAATCTCCCCTTTCAGAACATTGAATTTTATTATCTGACACTGGAGCAAAAGAATGACAAGGAGGCTTTCCATGAATTTTGAACCGCAGACCTATGAAGAACTGATCCGCATGAAGCGTTGCGTGGAACTCACAAAATATTATGAGGTGACAGAGGAGGAGCTTTGGGAAATCTATCATTTCCTGGAGCAGGAGCCGGAGGCTTTCATCAAGGGAGGCAGACAGAATCTGTCCCTCATCATCGGGCAGAATACTGCAACAACCCAGAAGGTGATCATGGCGAACTGCACCGACAGTAGCATTGACGGAATCCTGCTGTCACGGACAGAATTCAAAGTGTTCCCCCATTACACACCATCCTCAGGCTCCGGCAGCAGCGGTGGTTCCTCTTCCAACAACAATAATAACAATAACAACAATAATAACAACAATAACAGATAGGACACGAAAGCAATGGCATTCATATCCGAAACACTTCAAATGCGCAGGCTTACAGAAAGCGGCGTCAATATCAAGACTACTTACATCGTCGATGGCACCCTGAGGTACCGGTCCACAGACGGAACCTGTCAGGATGATGTGCACAGTGGTATCCGATGCCGCAAAGAGTATTTCCGGCAGGGGAAATTGCTCCATACAGAGAAAAGCTTCGATTCCCGCATGGAGTATACCTATGTATCCGGAATGGATGAAGAGGCACAGCATACCTGTGAGAACTGCGGCTTTACCGGCAAAGTAAAGGAATTTGTGAACGGCTGTCCCTGCTGTGATGCGGCCTCTAACATTGACTACGCAGACAAGGAGCTGGGCAGCAAGCACCATTATGACCTGGTATTGCAAAGCCCGGTCTACCGGATCGTCACGGGAGTGGTAGACTACATCATATCGTTCCTGCTATGCAGCCTGTGGATCATAAATACCTCCAGGACCTTCAATGGCTATGATGTGGGCAAGATTTTCATCTACAGCACAATCCTGGCTATGATCCTCTATTACTTTTTCTATCTGTGCGATGCGTATGCGGTACTGGGGCCAGTCAGACGCTACAAAGAAAAACAGAACCGTCGGCAGCAGGAATTCTGGACCGGCACCGGCATCGACAAAAAGCGGTTCTATAATAACCTGAACTACGAAGCCGGCAGACGCTACTATTCCCGGCCGAATGTCATTGATTACGACATTATGGACTACACCGGTCTGCAGGAGCATGTGGAGAACGGCATATTGTGCGTGGATGTGGAGTTACAGGTCAGACTGGTGTATCTGCGAGGTGGCCGGATCACATCCGCATATCAGAAGGATACCTTCTCCCTCAGCCACAACGACAGAGTCATGACCCTGGACAGCGGGATCCACGTGATCAAATGCCCCAAATGCGATGCCAATATTGATGTGACCAAAGGCGTGTGTGAATATTGCGGGACCGAGATCGACAGCCTGCAGGAATGGAAGTGAAAAATTACAAAATGTTGATGGAGATATACCGAGGAGGAAGAAAGAATGAAAATATGGTTAGATGATCTCCGCCCGGCACCCTGGGGATATGAGAGCGCCAGATCCGTGAATGAAGCCAAGACACTGATCAGGGAGGCGGAGAGAAACGGCATCGAGATCGAGGTGCTGGATCTCGACCATGACCTGGGAGATTTTGCAAGTCAGGGCGGCGATGCCATCAAACTACTGGACTGGCTGGCGGAGCGGGAGACCTTTTACCCTGTGGAGATCCATACCGCGAATCCAGTGGGCAGAGCGAATATGGAGAGCGTGCTGGCGAGGTACTGGGGAGAGGAGTACTGGTAAGGATATCAACCGTGTGGGCGCGGATTCCAGCCACTCCTGGATAACCGGCTTAAACGGATCCAGCTTGGATGGCTGTGCCTGAACAACCGGCGGTGCCGGACTTTTTTGAGGAAAATCCCTTGCTGATTTCAGGAAATTCTGACGCTTTTTTCTGGTAATTTTAGTGTATCATAAACACCCAGTGCTGGTAACAGCCCCTTATAGGGGCAGAAAAAACCACCGGCCCAGCCGGTGGTTATGGTTTATTTAGAAAGATGCCATGTGATCAGTGGGAGGAGGTGTCCGCTGCGTCTAACAGCCATTTCCAGGCAGGGACAACATCAATGACAATGTCATTGCATTCGAGAACTGCTTCTTCACTGTTAGTGATAAGAAGGCATGTAATATCAGGAATAAAGTTCTTGAGTTTAGTGAAAGCTTTGGTTTCTCTTTCTTTCGTATCAATGTTGTCAAGAATCTGCATACTGACCTGAATAGCAAGCTGCTCGGAGGGAACATAGAAATCAATTTCAACATTATTTTCGAAGAAATAAACGTTTTCTATTCCGTAGCGACGAACCAGTTCAATAGCTACGAGATTTTCTAATTGTGCGGACTGACAGTCTAACAGCATAAGACCAAGAAGACCGGTATCCATGAAGTAATATTTGGGTGAGGTTTCTTTTTCAATAAGTTTTGCCGCATAATTCCGGAGTGTAAAAAGCAGATAGGAGTCAGTCATATAACCAACATAATTTATAACGGTTTGTTTTCCCAGGGATGCTCCTGCGTTTTTTAATATATTGGTAAGTCGGCTGAAAGATAAAGGTTTGGTAACGGATTCTGCTATTTTTTTCAAAATCAGTCTCACTGCGAAATCATTTGTAATCTTATTTCTTGTGATAATATCCCCCAGATACACCGTTTGATAAATGCTATTTAGAAAACTTCGTTTATTCCTGATATCGACCAGCTCAGGGAAAGCTCCATAAGTTATATATTCATGATACAAACTGAGAACTTCTGCCCGGTCTTTTGTGCTGATCACGTTAAGATAATTTTTATCTTTGTGATTAGCAACAAGATATTCCGAAAAGGAATAGGGGTAAACATTAAGAATCACAAAACGCCCACCCAGAGTAGAAGCAATTTCATTACTAAGCATTTTGCTGTTACTGCCCGTGATATCTATCCGGTATTTCATATCTGCCATTCTGCGGACAAACTTTTCCCATCCGTCAATATTTTGAATTTCATCAAAAAACAAGTAAGGCCGATTGGCTGTGCCGGAAAGTTCTATTCCGATTTCCAAAATTATATTCAGATCGTCGGAGGTTATTTCCAGGAGACGCTCGTCCTCGAAATTGACATATACGATTTGGGAGACGGGAACCCCCTTTTCTATCAGAGATTGGATTTTCTGATACATCATATAAGATTTACCGGTTCTTCTGATTCCCACAAAACAGTAATTTACATTCTCCTCTAGAAAATACTTCCGGGGAATCAAGGGATTATTGAGGTAGCTTTCTTTTTGGTCGATCATTATTTGCTTCAGTGTGTCTCGATTCATATGAAAATCTCCTTTATATGAAACAATTATATACAAATATTGTCTTGCATGCAAGACAAGAAATGCAACAAATTGACTTGCATATAAATAATAGAAAGTATATGCTGTTTTGAGAAAAAAATACGGAATATAAAAATCAACCACCGGTAGAATGACATTATTTTCCGAAGGGATTCGGTGATGTCATGGAGACCTACAGCTGGTCCGATAATATTAAACAGGCCGTAATCAAAAATCAAAAGGGATACAGCCTGATCTTCAACCATGAAGAAATCGCTCCCGGGGAGACGAAGGTATTTACCCCGGTCACCCATAGGCAGGGACTGTTCAGCCCGGACTGCTATAATGGGAAGTCTTTGTTTACAATGGGGGAGGAAGACGGGGAGAAGGAGTCTTGTGCGGATACAACCAAAAATAAATAAAAGAATATAAAATGTGGGAATATGCAGAAAAACGGCTCATGAAATGTGGAAGGTAACATGGAATGAGCTGTTTTTTTTATAATAGTATGGACTGTCTGTACAGTGAAATAATGATTTTTTTCCAAAATGTTGATTACAACTACATTTTCATATTCTAAAATGTTGATTATAAATGTGTGTCTAATGATTCTGGCGGAAAAATACAAAGTTTTATTTTGGAGATTGTTGAATGTTGGGCGAATGCCAGAGGTGTCCCGGAGTGCAACCATCTGTTTTTCCCAGAGCCATTGTTGAAAAGGACAGTGAATATATCGAACTATCTGATGAAGTAAAAGTATGCTATGATAATTAAAGACAGCATGCTATCCGGGAGAGAGCGAATGAATAAAAAAGAATTTTCATTGGATAAATATTGGGAAGATAAATTGAACTTTAAATATGAGGAAGAAATATTGCGATATAAAATGCTGTGCAATGATAAAATCTCCAGAAAGGATGCAAAGAAATACAATATATCTCTCCAATACAGAACCTTTAGTGAGTGGGAAAAATATATAAAAGAAAAGATATCAAAAATATCAAATGAAGAATTAAGAGAATATCAGAAGTATATTAATTTAAAAAGAACAAATGAAAGTTCAATATCCGGAATACTAAATGGTTTTTTGGTACCTTTTTTAATTGCGACAGTGTGCCCGTTCATAGTACAGGGGTTTACGTCGTGCATAGAAAATAAAATGGATAACGTAATAATTGACATGGCACGTTGGATAGTAATGATTTTCTCTTTTTTTTATATAATGCACATTTATATTAAAGAAATTGTAAAAGAGGAAAAGGAACAAAAAAGAAGTCAGCTTTTTTATGATGATATGTATGAAATTTTGCAAAAGGAAATAGACGAAAGAAGTAATAATGATCTTTATTAATAATAATTTCGAGAAACCTATATTGCGACTAATGAGAACATCAGTGTGGTTGGTCATCCAATGCCCTAAGTGCCATCCGTGTTAAACGCCCCGTGCTATCCCGAACCCGAAAAAAATTTGTAAGATTCTGTCGAAATCTGTCATGTATATAATAGAGGGCGCAATTTCGACGAGATTGCAGCATTCCTAAAAATATGCTATGATACTTTTAAATGAGCGAAAAAAGTAAAAAGAATCAGACAATTCAATATTACGATCAAAATGCCATTGATTTTGTGGAGAATACGCGAGATGTAGACTTCCATGTGATACAGGATGAATTTCTGGAAAAACTTCCTGCGGGAGCTCAGGTACTGGATCTGGGCTGCGGTTCCGGACGGGATACCAAATATTTTCTGGAACATGGATATCAGGTCGATGCCATTGACGGCTCCGCAGAGTTATGCGCACTGGCAACAGAATACACAGGTATTCCGGTAAAGTGCCGGATGTTCCAGGAGTGGGACGAGCAGGAAGCGTATGACGGTATCTGGGCGTGTTCATCGCTGTTGCACTTATCTTATGGGGAACTGGATGAAGTGTTGTACAGGATCGAGAATGCATTGAAACCACAGGGCATTTTGTATATGTCATTTAAGTATGGTGTATTTGAAGGGGAAAGGAACGGCAGATATTTTCTGGATTTCACAGAAGAAAAACTGGAGCAGCTGCTGAAAAAACATACCGGTTTGCAACAACTGAGGAGCTTCCATACAGAAGATGTCCGCCCTGACAGGAAAGAAGAATGGTTGAATTTGTTCCTGCAAAAGATCAATTCTTAACTGCATATCCGAACTATGTCCTCCGGGAGACAGTGACTTATATCAACCAATGGCGAAAAATAGAATTTATGATCATTGTCCATAATTGACCGAAATTGATAGACGTCGGGAATAGCGGAAATGGAGCCCATGCTGGATTTGAACCTGGCATTGAATATACATTCTATTTTAGCATTATAGTAGAAGAGTATATATTAATACGTTTAAGTCAAGAAGTGCCTTAAAGTTATTGGCTTAAGACACTTCCTGATTTTATAAGTAGCAACATTTAAGCCACACTAATTTCAAATTCAGCCATTAAATAACCAAAATTCTTTATGAAATAACTGTATTGAATTGGATGTGTACTCTTTAGTTTTTGATAACGATTATGTCCATCTAGTTCAAGATGAACCCCAAAACCACAATACATGCAGCCGTTTCTTGAATAACCCATTTCATACAATTTTGATATCTTGACATTGTACCTTTCAATATATTCGAGAATGTCGTCGTCGGTCCAAAATGACAGTGGCCGACATTGATTATCTTTTCGCTTGTGAAAAACATTACACCCATATTCTAACCAATCTTTTTCTCTCTGATAGCTTTCTGAAGCTAGTATTCTTAAAATGGCGCATTCGAGTCCGAGTTCATTAGCTTTTTTACGAAGGGGCTCTTTCTTGAGTTTATCACAACATTTATCCGAGATTGGCAGATTTTTATATTTTTCATATTTTTTGAAATTTCTATCTATATATTCTTGCGCATTTAATTTCGTACGTGGCGATAGCGCATGCTGGTATGTCCTTATCGCATTCGAAATCCGTTTAGAGAACATAGGATAGCCATATGCTTCGACGACCTTCTGAAATGTCCATATATTGCCATTTGCATCTTTGGGAATTACTGTAATAATATTTGTTCCATTTACCTCTTTTTCCCAACGGATATGCTCAATAGTTTCAGGATATTCATTTGTTGTATTTGCAAATAGATGTAAGATATTGGGATACATGCTTTTAGCAATGTGCGAAAGGACAGTAGAATCTTTTCCGCCCGAGTAAGACACATATACTTTATTGAGACCGAATTCTGTAACAGCACATTTAATAAGATATTTTGTCTGAATTATTTTGGCTTGAAGACTCATTTCACGTAAAGAAACTAATATTTGTCTACGTTCAGAGAGATATGTTGCGTGTTCTGTACCACACGTTATACAGTATCTTGGATCTGAAGAATAAATGTTATCGGTAGTAAGTTCTTTTAAACATTTTTTACAAATCATTTTGAATTTCCTTTCTATATTATATTTAAATTAAGGACTAACAATATATTTGTATTTATTGTAGAATACAAATATATTGTTAGTCAATTGTAGAAATACACAACTTTATTGTATTTTTTGCGATTTTTGTGTATAATTTGTATTTGATATGATAATACATACTGGGTTGGTTACACCCTTTGTATCATTTACTAAGATGGAGTATAAAGAAATGCAGACGGTAGGAAAACGATTAGCAGAAATAAGAAAGAGCAATAAAATTAAACAGATAGAATTAGCTGAAATGCTAAATGTTTCGCAGCAAGTTATTAGTAACATTGAAAGAGGGGTTACAACACCGGATATTGAGCAACTTAAAAAAATTGCTGATATTTATAATATATCACTTGATCAATTGGTGGGAAGAGAATTCTTTGGCGATGGTACGGATGGTGTAGAACAAAAAATTATTAGTTATATCAAACAGATGGATGATGAAGGAAAGGAGCTGAGCCTTGGATTGTTAAGCCAAGTGGCTCAGTATCGAGGAAACAATGATGGCAACAAATAGTTATTTTAATGAAAATTCCATAGAAGAACTGTTAGATGAAATTAAATACGTTTATCAGTCAGATAGGCGTCCTTGGGTTATTGGATATAGTGGAGGAAAGGATTCCACAACTGTTGTTGAGTTGGTTTATAAGATGCTATTGACACTTCCTAAAAAAGAGAGAAACAAAAATGTTTATATTGTATCATCAGATACTCTTATTGAGAACCCATTAATTAAGATATATCTTAGCAAAATGAATAAATTGATCGGTACGGCGGCCGATAATGACGACTTGCCAATTATTTCCGCTATGGTAACTCCTTCAGCTGATAATTCTTTTTGGGCGAATGTTATTGGTAGAGGTTTTCCTACACCTAGAATGAATGGAACGTTTAGATGGTGTACAGATAGATTGAAAATTAATCCGAGTGCTGATTATATTAGAGATGTAATAAAAAAAGAGGGAGAAGAAGTTGTTGTTCTTTTGGGGGTTAGAAAGGCGGAAAGTGTCTCAATTGCAACTGGCAATTGAAGCCGATAATCAAAATAATACTCATGATTTGTATAAAAGGGTTGATATTAGCCGCTTATCAAAGGGAGAACGTCAGATATTCATTCTTTCATTGTATTGGGCAATTATTGAATTATCAGGTCAAGATATTCCCTTTATTATTGATACGCCATACGCGCGTATTGATGCTAATCATAGAAAAGAAATATCTGAGAAATTTTTCCCTAACACCTGAGTTAAAGGTGACCAAAAATATAGAAAGTGATAATGAGGATATCAAGATAGGCACCCATATTATTGAAGCTATAGATGATGCTCATTTTTGTGAAATAGCTATGGAAGAAATTGAGGCGTGTGTCAAATGTTTTGAAGCAATATCTGATTCTCATGGCATGATTTATCCTGAATTTTTGACATATTTTGGAGGGAAAAATAGTGCGGTGGCAAATTCGGCATATTACATTTTGAATACAATTTTGAAAATGGATAACGAAGTCCCCAAAATTCTTGCAACAAAGTATTTCTTAGAGGTGATGAATAAGGAAGTCTCAGAGGAAAAAAATTATAAAATAATATATTACATATATGTTTTAGCTATTTTGTTTGTGACTACTCAAGGCAAAAAGGCTTCTCCACAGTTGGTTCGTATAGTATTAAGCAAAGATTGGATGAAAGAACTAAGAGATTTAGCAACACAAAAATATAATGAAGATATTCATAAAATTATATACGATAAACCAACAAAATTTAATAAAACGGTCACAAAAAGAAGTGGCCAATTTTTGCCCAAACATATATTTGCTGTAAGGCAGTATATTTTGCCAACAGCAGACAAAAGAGAATTATATGTACCAAATGAAGGTCGATTAAAAGAGTATCTTGAGGATAGAAAAATTTCAGCAGAACATTTTTTTGTAAACCAAAGCGAAAATTATGAGTTTCATTATGGAGAAGGTGAGATCGCTACAATAAAATGCCCTGCAAAAGTTAAAAAGTTTATTTCATATCCAATAAACTATTTATATTTAGATAAACATGAAAATAGTGCCTTGGGAGATGGAACCATTGTAGAGAAGATAGAGGAGCTTGATAAGAAAGAAAAGACCATCTTTGCAAATGAGCTTGTATATCAGTACTATAAAATAGCTAAAGAGATTTTTACCAATGGTAAATACCCTAGAAACCTCAATGAGATTAAATCAAAAATGGCAGCGAAAAGAGCTGTAAAAGAGTATTATACAAATGATTTTTTATTAGAACTGAAAAGATACATAGAAGAAGTCTCAAAGTTAGAGCTGAAATACTTTAAAGAAAGTAATCCGCCAGAATGGAGAGTGAAAGACTAGATGATTTATTTTGATAATAGTGCGACTTCACCTGTTGATGAAGAGGTTCTTGAGGCTATGCTGAAGATACAGCAGCTTATAGGTAGAGAGTGTCACCTATTTGTTGTAGGTGACTTAAAGCAAAGTATTTATCGTTTTCGTGGCGCAACTATAAGTGCATTTAAAAGACTAAATGCAATTCCTGATAAATGGGAAGAACATACAATAAATATAAATTATAGAACAGACTCAAGACTTCTTGAAGTGATGGACGGGATATTTCAGAGGATGGGGGCAAATGAATGGCTTCCTTATGCTTATGATGTAGATCATTTGGTTAGTAATCTTAACGGTGGCGCCTTGGCTGATTAATCTTTTTGTGCCACACTCTAAATAACACGAAAAAACTATTAGTTTTTTAGAGGAGGCTAAAGCGCATGGATCAATTAACTCACACTGTCCGCAGGTCGAACTGGATAAACATCATTCGACAGTGCCAGGACAGACCGGCAGGCACTACGGCAAAGCAGTGGCTTGCTGAAAACGATATTTCTGAAAAATCTTACTATTACTGGCTCCGAAAGATCCGCCGGGAAGTCTGTGAACAGGAGGGACTCCAGGAAGTCACCAACCCGTCTGCCCTCTCTTTTGTAGAAATCCCGGTAAAAACTGCTCTGGACACAACACCGGTGCCAACCGTCCCGGCAGCAATGACTCCGGTTGCAGTGATCGGATCAGGCCGCCTGACGCTGGAATTATCAAACGATATTTCAGAGTCCCTGCTTTGCAGGCTGTTGCAGGAGGTGCTTCATGCTTGAAGATGCTGCCGGTATCCGCAGAGTCGTGATTGCCTGCGGATATGTGGATCTGCGCAAAGGGATCGATGGGCTGTCCATGATCATCGGAGACAGATACCATCAGAATCCTTTTGAAAAAGGAACTTTATTCCTGTTCTGTGGCAGACGGTCCGACCGCATCAAGGGACTTCTATGGATGGGAGACGGTTTTCTTCAGCTCTACAAACGGCTGGAGGCAGGTTCCCTGTCCTGGCCGAGAACCAGCGAAGAGGCCGCAGACCTTACAGAGGAACAGTTCCGTTATCTTATGATGGGGCTGAATCCCCTGAACCCAAAAGTCAGGGAAGTAACACCGCAAAAACCCACCTGATCTTTGTGCAAAACATAGATTTTTTATGCCTGTTATCCGGTCAGATCCATTCCCGGTGTTACAGCCTCTCTGAACGCTGTTTCCTGGTCTGTGACGTATCCACAGGAGGATCCGGATAAAATTTCAGCACCTTGAAAACTTTATATTTCCCTGGCTCTATGACCATCACACCGCCATACAGGCATAGGCAGAATGACGAAACCTGCGGGGTTGCCGGTTCGCAATCCTTTATGTTTTCTGGTATAATGAAAACAGTTTAAGGAGCGGAACAATGGCAGACAGACATACACTGGAAGAACTGAATAACTGCAGCAGGGAAGAACTGATCACCATCGTTCTTATGATGCAGGGACAGCTGGATACCCTGAATGAGAACATCGAGCGGCTGATCGAACAGGTACGCATAGCGAACAGCTATCGTTTCGGAAAACACACAGAAACGCTGGATTCCATAGATGGTCAGCTGTCCTTCTTTGATGAGGCAGAAAGCTGCTGCGATCTGTCTGTCCCGGAACCTGCTGCGGAGGAAGTACTTCCATCCCGACGTAACCATAAGAAAAAAGGGCAGCGGGAAACGGATCTGAAAGATTTCCCGGAAGAGATCCTTCCTCCTTATCAGGTATCCACAGAAGAACTGGATGCGTTTTATGGTGCAGGCAACTGGCGCAGAATGAAGGATGAAACCTACAAAAGACTGCGCCATGAGCCGGAATCCTGGACGGTGGAAGTTCACACCGTGGAAGTCTATGTAGGCACCGGTGGAGATCATCAGGACGAATTCTTACGTGGAAAACGCCCCAAGGATCTTCTGCGTGGAAGCATCGTTACTCCTTCCCTGCTTGCATCCATTCTGAATGTAAAATATGTGAACTCCTCTGCACTGCACAGAGTCGAGCAGGAGTTTCAACGCAATGGTGTAAATATCTCCAGACAGACCATGTCGAACTGGATCATCCGGTGTGCTGAGAAATATTTCGCACCGTTTGTGGATCGTATGAAGCAGGAACTGCTGTCCCTGCCGGTGACGCAGTCAGACGAAACACCGACACAGGTGATCGGTGACAGTGACCGTCCGAACAGTAAATGCTACATGTGGGTACACCGTTCCGGGGAGTTCTATAAGGAACGTCCTGTGGTGATCTACGAATACCAGAAAGGCAGGGATCACGAAAAGCCGCTGGAGTTTTACCGGAACTACAAAGGAGTTCTGGTCACGGACAGTCTGGCGCAGTATCATCTGCTGGACAAAAAACTGCCGGGAGTGACAAACGCAAACTGTTGGGCACATGCAAGAAGAGCCTTTGCAGATGCCGTAAAGGCAGCGGATAAAAAGGATCCCCTGTCAGTAAAAAATTCCGTAGCATACCAGGCATTACAAAAGATTGCAGAATTCTACCGGATCGATACCGAACTGAAAGAACTTCCGGCAACGGATCGCCTTACACAGCGGCAGACAAGGATAAAGCCGCTGGTTGAGGATTTCTTTGCGTGGGCAAAACAACAGGCTGCAGAATGTGCGGTGCCTCCGAAATCCAGGACCGGACAGGGACTAAATTTCATCATCCATCAGGAAAACTATTTAAAGGTATTTCTGACCGATGGGGATATCCCAATCGATAACTCCGCTTCCGAGCGGGCTATCCGGACTTTCTGTATCGGCAAGAAGAACTGGATGTTCCATAACACAGCAAAAGGTGCCGGAGCCAGCGCTCTTGTTTACAGTATTTCAGAAACAGCAAAGCTGAACAATCTGCGCCCATACTACTACTTCAGGTATATCCTCACAGAACTGCCGAAGTGTTGTGACGAAAAAGGAAATATAGATCCGGCAAAACTAGACCAGCTGATGCCCTGGGCAGAGGAGCTTCCCGAGGAATGCCGGAAACCACGCCGCTCATAAAAGCGGCGTTAAATTTAAGGGTAGGCGCAGGATTTGACGTTTACAGTTAAGCAGTAATGGTTAGTAAAAATCATTGCTGCTTTTTTATGCAAAATTTCATTCAACTTGCGGTTGAATCCTAAACCTCCAACTCCACCAAGTGGTTATTGTTGCACATATACAGTTATAGTATACTGAAGAAGTAGAAAATCACAGGGAGGAGGATAATAGAATGCTGGATAAAAAAGGAGTTGGAAAACGGATTGCTTATTACAGAAAAGAGCATGGAATGACGCAAAAAGACCTTGCAGCGCTTCTGAATATTTCCTATCAGGCGGTCTCCAAGTGGGAAGCGGGAATCAGTCTGCCTACGGTAGAGATGTTGTATGATATTGCAAAAATATTGAATATGACAGTGGATGGATTGTTGAATGAGGAAGCCTGGGCGAAGCGTCAGATTACTTATATGGATACAGGACTGGATACCAGAAAACTGTATGAATTAAAGAATGATGTGCAGAAACTTGTTTCAGATGATAAGAGAATCGTGTCCTCCTGGTATGCGGATGCCTGCCTGTTCCAAATGGATACCTCACGGATGAAAGATCCGGTGTATTCCTGTGTTACCTGCATCCCCGGGTCTAAGGAAAAAATGGCAAAAGAATACCATTATAACAAAGAAATATGTGCGGATGTTGCGGCAAGTGCGATCAATTTTACATTACAGCATGGTATTAGACCCAGTGTGTTAAAAGCATTCGTTTTATGTGGCAACTATGATTACGAGCAGTTGTATATGATGGCACAGACTTTTCAGGAGGTCTGTAAACAGAATGATATGCTTTTTACGGGGATGGAAATCGCTGCACAGCCCGTTAATTTTTCCAGTCAGGAATACAATATAAATGCAACTGTAGTTGGAGTACAGGACAGAGATAAATTGTTGAATTATGAGAAAATAAAGGAAGGAGACGCCCTGATCGGTATGCGGACGCAGGGAATCGACGGGACGCATTATCCTATTATCAAAGTAATGCTGGACAGGCGACCGGATCTGTTGCATGCCAAGATAGATGAAGAACATTTTCTGCTGGAAGAAATGATGAAAGCCAATGTGGCATATACCAGGGAGATTATGTCGTTACAGGAATGCGGATATCTGCATGGAGCATTCCGTGTGCATAACAGTTTGTTTCGGAATAAAGGATGGAGAGAACTGCCGGATGGACTGTATGCATGTGTGGATATGACAAAGATTCCTGTTTTACCATTATTTCGTTTCCTTTATGAACAGGATATGATTGGTGCCGATGTATTTCCTCATCGGTTTCATATGGGAATCGGTATGGTGGTAGCCGTACCGGCAGACAAATGCCGGGAAGCAATGCAGGTGATCGGACAATATACAGAATGTTGGAATATTGGAGAAATCAGGGCAGATAAAGAACACAAAGAAGAAAAAATAAGGACGACAGGAAAACTGCAATGGTAATAAAGAAAAAGAAGTTATTTTATGACATCGGAATACGATATGTATGGATTCTCTGCATCTATGTTGTTATGTCTATTTCCCTGAATGAGATCGTTGTTCGGGGAAATGATTATATTGCACAGGTGACGGACAGTATGCTGACGGGAAAGCCGGTAGTTCTGCAAAATATTTTAATACAGATGTCAGGGATGATCATAGTCGGCACGGTTGCAGCGTACTTTGCAGATCTTAGCCGAAAGTATTATAGTTCTTTGGTACAGCGAGAGGTGCGGGGACGATTAGCGGAGCACCTGCTGCATCTGCCATATTCATATTTTGATGAAAAAGGTTCCGGCAGTATTCTGACACGATTTTCTTCAGATATAGGAGAAGCAGGAAATTTTTTCTCAGACATTCTTCCCGATTTACTGGTAGATATTGTGACAGTGGGGACAATAACTGCTTATTTTATACAGATGGACGTAAGGCTGATCGTGATATTATTTGCAAGCTATCCGGTGATGCTGCTGGTGGCAGACAGATTGTCCAAAAAGCTGGCGGTGATTCTGCGGAAGTTCCGAACTACAATGGATGATAGAACCCAGATCGCTTATGATGCCATTCAGGGAATCGCCATTGGAAAAAGTTATAATCTATATCATGTGATGTGTGCGCGCATCAATGCTGCGATAGATAAAATAGCAGATCACGGTTGCAAGAGTACAAGAATCAGTTCCATGGGTTGGTTGTTAAAGGGAGTGATTACCACGATTCCTGTAGTGGTCTGTTATTTTTTTGCCCTTTTTGAGGTGATTTCGAATCGCATCAGTGTGGGAGAACTGCTGGCTTTCACGATTTTATTGAGCAGAGTAAATAGACCGCTGGGTAATGTGATGTTTTGCATGAATGATATCCGTGCCTCCAAGGTTGCTATGGACAGACTGGAGACTCTGTATCAGGCAAAAAAAGAGGAAGAAGCTTTCAAAGGAAAATGCACCAGGGATGAAGTGGAGCTGCCGGATGCAGAGTGTAAGGGTGCAATCGTATGGAAAAACGTACATTTTTCTTATTCCGCTGACAGAGAAGTACTGAAGGGAATTTCCTTTCAGATAAAAAAAGGACAAATGGTGGCTTTTGCAGGTGGTTCAGGAGAAGGAAAAAGTACCATTGCCAGGTTACTGTATGGTCTGTATCGCAAAGAAAGCGGTTCCTATCAGCTTTTTGGAAAAGACGTGGAGCAATGGTCGCTGCGGGAATGGAGAGACTGCTTTTCCGTGGTATCCCAGAATGTGTTTCTTTTACCGAAGAGTGTTGCAGAGAATGTGGCGTGCGGAAAGGAAGGAGCTGCGAGAGAAGAAATTGAGGAAGCCTGCAGAGCAGCGGATATTCATGATTTTATTATGCGTCTTCCGCAGGGATATGATACGCAGGTAGGGGAACGGGGAGTGAAATTGTCTGGAGGGCAGAGACAACGGATCTCCATAGCCAGAGCATTTCTGAAAAATGCACCGATTCTCCTGCTGGATGAACCTACTTCGGCGATAGACACAGAGACAGAAGCGGAAATTCAAAAGGCTATAACAAGAGTTGCAAGGGATAAAACGGTAATCGTTATAGCACACAGGTTATCCACGATTCAAAATGCAGATTGTATTTATGTGGTAGAAAACGGTGCGATTGCGGAATCGGGGACACACAGGGAGCTTCTCGCTCGGAACGGAATCTATGCCGGACTCTATGGAAAGGAGGTGGGGGTAGATGAAAGATAAAGAGAAAAAGCACTTACTACGTTGGTTTCTGGGGCTAATGGAAGACAGACTTCCGATTTATTTGTTTTGCATTTTGATATCGTCTATGGGAACTGCATTTTCCAAAATTGCCAACGCATGGATCGTGGAAAGCGTTGTTTCTGCAGCACAAAGCAGAAATCCGGACGGCTTACTAATCAGGATCCTGATACAATTTCTGGCATTTGTGTCCGGCTGGTGCTTATGGAGAATGGGCATTATGCATTACAACATAGAAGGAAGAATAGGCACTGCCAAATTGGAGAAAAGAGTGTTTGCAAAGGCAATGCGCCTGCCGTATTCCTATTATGAGCAACATCACAGCGGCGATTTTATTTCGAAACTAATCTACGATACGGAACGCGCCAGCGATATTTATTCTTCCCGTCTGCGCAGACTGCTGGCAGCGATAATCGGAGCGGTAGTTTATCTGCTTCCCATGATGTATTACAGTCCACAGTTGACATTGTGTTGGTGCAGAAGCTCCTGCAGCATAGCAGTGTTGCCACTACACAGCGATACATTGACGTGGATCAGAGAATAGATAAAGCTCTAATTGAGCAGTGCACGTTATTTTAAACAGAGGACAAAATTGTCCTCTGTTCAGACTGTAGACAAAACGCTTTTGGTCAGCACTCCAGAAGCGTTTTTCTTGTTTT
>OIXR01000938.1_pt1 | contig 23087 bp, 24 predicted proteins | sample 1587831 | NCBI WGS metagenome assembly OIXR01 (sample SAMN03283263) | human gut metagenome | biome: human-associated habitat; material: feces | host: Homo sapiens | place: USA | collected 2013
TTTCGAGAGCAAGTCATCCGTGCAGGTAATGCCGTGACCAACGCTTTTGATGGGGATTTCGTAGTCGCATGGCATAACGCGCGATTGATCCAGTCCATTGGCAAACACCCACAGCTTTTCACCATTGACGCCAAGCCGGCGAATTAGCATTGCCCGATCCGCTTGAGCCAGATCTCCGATGGTGCGGATCCCGTAGAGCCGAAGCTTTTCCGTCGTTGCTCGCCCCACATAGAGCAGGTCTGAAACGGGGAGCGGCCAGATTTGATCTTTGAAGGATTCCCACGTTATGACAGTTACGGCATCTGGCTTCTTCATGTCTGAGCCAAGTTTCGCAAAAATCTTATTGAAGCTGACGCCAATGGAAACGGTGAGTCCGACTTCTTCTTTCACAGTAGTCCGAATCTCGTTGGCGATTTCAAGCGGAGTTTTCTGCTGGAGAAGCGGAGACCCAGTCAGTTCAATCCAGCTCTCATCAATGCCAAATGACTCGACTTCCGGAGAGTATCGCAAATAGATAGAGCGGACAATTTTGGAGAATTTCAGATATTGTTCCATATGCGGTTCTACAATCGTCAGTTGCGGACATTTTTGCTTTGCCTCCCAAATCACTTCACCTGTCTTCACCCCACATTGCTTTGCCAATTGGTTCTTCGCAAGAACGATCCCATGTCGATCCTCTGTGCTGCCGCAAACCGCAATGTACTTTCCACGCAATTCCGGATGCAGCATACATTCAATACTCGCATAGCAGTTGTTGAGGTCACTATGCAATACAACTCGGCCTTCCATATTCGGCATACCTCCTGTCCATAACCTTCAAGAAATAGTTCCATCAAGTTCCTAAAAGTTCCTATTGACAAGTTCCAATTCGCAGAATATAATGAGCCTAAAGTTCCAACCGAGTTCTATTAAGTTCCAATAAGTTCTAATAACAGAATAGCAGGTCAGAAAATGGTTTGTCAATAGAACTTTCAAAAACTTTCCAAACCTGCGAGAGGAGACGGTTATGAAGACGACTGGTGAAAAGATTCGAGAGAGCCGCACGCATCTGGGCCTTACGCAAACAGAGCTGGCCGATAAGATTGGTGTCACGCTGCGCACGATTACCAAATACGAAAAACAAGGTGTAATGCCTCGCGGTGTAAATCTTCAGAGGTTGGCAGAGGTGCTGGGTGTTTCCACGGCATATCTAAGCAACGATGAGATCGTAGATCCCAACTATGGACTTGAAGAGGCACCATACATCGAGAGCGCAAGAGCAGCCTATGGCCGTAAAGGGGCAACTGATGTAGAGCAGCTGCTGACACAAACGCGTGCTCTCTTTGCTGGTGGAGATGTCCCTGAGCAGGATAAGGAGCTTTTCTTCCAAGCAGTCACTGAGGCGTATTTTGCTAATAAGCAGCGAGCCAGCGAGAAGTTCACCCGTAAAGACTACAAAAAGTAAGCAGGAATATTCTGAGTGTACGGATTTTTGGACAACCCTTGTGGTACTGTCAGGCTGTATAATAGAAAACTACTTTCTGAAGTGAGGCGAGTGGATTGCTGACGATGACGATTAGGCAGGAAGTAAGTCGATTGAAAATGAAATATCAGACAGATGACCCGTATGAGATCTGCGAGTATTTGGATATCCAGGTGATGGAACGTCCAATGGGAAAGAGTCCCCGTTCCTGCAAGGGTTTTTTCCTGGTTTCTTCTCGGTGCAAACTGATTGTAATCAACAGTGATTTGCCCGACAGCATTCAACGGATCATCATTGCGCACGAGCTGGGGCATGCAGTCCTCCACAGCGATTCTGCCATTAACACCTTCCATGAGTTTGCGATGTTTGAGGATACAAATCGAATGGAGTATGAGGCAAATGTGTTTGCTGCGGAGTTCATGCTCAGCGATGACACCGTCTTAGAAGCGCTGGAGATGCAAATGGACTTTTATCAGACAGCGAAGTGTTTGTATGTGCCACCTGAGTTACTGGACTTCAAGCTCCGGATTCTACAATGCCAAGGTGTAAGAATCATAGCTCCGTATATCGCGCATGGGGATTTCCTCAAGCGAGATCTGGAGCAGCCGTTGAGTTAAGTATGCTGTCAGGTGAGGCTTATAAGGTCTATGTGAGCGTTTTTGTAGAGCATCGTTCGGATGGGACAATGCTGCCTAGGGAAATCATCTGGGAGGATGGCCAGAAATATGAAATAGACCGCGTGATCGATATTCGCCCAGCCTATGCTGCAAAAGCCGGCGGGCAAGGCGATCGTTACACCATCCAAGTCAATGGTGCAAGAACATATCTCTATTTTGAACGATCCACCAATCTAACGGGTAATACGATAGGCCGTTGGTTTGTGGAACGAAAGGTGCCATTGAGGGATCTACTTTAGAGCCCATGACATTGGAGAAACTTGTGAGGAGGGAAAAAATGTATAGCGCTGCATTACAGAGGTACTATAACGAGCACGAGCATTTGCCATACACCTTTTATGCTCAGCCAAAACGCTTCACTCAGTATGCGATAGAAAAGAGAGGCGAGCTTTTGGCAACAGCGTATAACTATATCGAGCCGGATGCGAAAGGCACAAGAGACTTCGTTGAATATTCTTCTGCCGACTTTACTGTAACGGATTTCCATTCTGCTGACCGAGTCTGCGTGGTTATGAGGCTTCCGGAACCTACAATGCCATTGCACTGTAAGATGATCGGCTGCTCTATCAAGTTCGATGGCAGTTGCCCCATATGGCGTACAGTCGAGTTGACGGAGCGGGGTAGCTTTCTCCTATGCGGATGGAATGCGGATCATACGCATATGGTAATTAGTGAGGTAGCTTCAGAGATGGAGGAATGTACTCGCCATATGGAGGCCGAGCTTGCTTCCCCAATAGTGGTTGACTTGAAACTATTTAAGTTCAAATAATGTGATTTAGGCGCTAATCCAAATGGATTAGCGCCTCAGTCTGTCGAAAAAGTCCGGCTGGAGCTGGGCTTTTTCTGATAGATATGGTAGAATGGGCAAGGGTGATGCAAGATGCTGGAACGCGGGAAAATGGATCGAGATCTGGTAGAGTTCGTAGTCATAGACCAACTGGTGCCGAAGGAGCATTTGCTGCGAAAGATAGAGGCAGCGGTGGACTTCACACAGCTGTATGAAATGGTGGAGCCGCTCTATTGCGAGGATAATGGGCGCCCCAGCATCGATCCGGTGGTGTTGTTCAAGATGGTGCTGATCCAGCATCTGTACGGTCTTCCCTCACTGCGGCGGACAGCGGACGAAGTCAGCGCAAACAATTGCTATCGCTGGTTTCTCGGTTATCCCTTGCAGGAGGAAACGCCGCATTTTTCCACGGTGAGCTATAACTTCCGGCATCGGTTCACCGAAGAGACCGTGGATCGGGTATTTGCGTGGATTTTGGATGAGGTAGCCAAGGCAGGCTATCTGTCTCCCAAGGCCGTCTTCATTGACGGTACTCACATCAAGGCCAACGCCAACACGAAGAAGCAGATGAAGGAACAGATCCCAGCAGCTGCCAGGCACTATGCAAAAGAATTGATGGAAGAGGTCAACGCAGATAGAGAAGCGCATGGTAAGAAGCCCTTTGATGATGACAACGATCCTCCGGCCTCTCCTAGGAAGCACAAAGACAACACCTCTAAGAAGAAGCTGGCCCGCAGGAAGAAGCAGGGCTTTCGTACCGTAACTAAAAGCGTTACGGACCCAGACTGCGGCTTATTCGTAAAGGGCGAGCATAAGCGACAGTTCGCCTATGAGGCGCATACCGCCTGCGACAAGAACGGTTTCGTGCTGGAAACAGTCGTGACACCCGGCAATGTCCATGACAGCGTGGGCTTTGATGAAGTTTACGACAAAGTAACGGAAAATTTCCCACAGGTAGAGGCCGTTGTGGCCGATGCCGCATACAAAACGCCTCATATCTGCAAGAAAGTGTTTGACGACGGCAGAGTCCTTTCCACAGCCTACAAGCGCCCGCAGACCATGAAGAATGGACACGAGTGGTGGAAGTATGTCTATGATGAATTCTACAACTGCGTGATATGTCCCGAATACCAGCCCTTGAAATATAGCACGACGAACCGTGATGGATATAGGGAATACAAGAGTGATCCGAATATCTGCGCCGCCTGTCCGACCAGAGAACGGTGTACGCATTCCAAGGACTGTATCAAAACGGTGCAGCGGCATATCTGGAAGGACTATGAGGAATTGGCGGACGATGCCAGATATACGCCTGCGTACGCGCAACTCTACAAGTGCCGAAAGGAAACCATTGAACGGGTCTTCGCGGACGCCAAGGAAAAACACGCGATGCGTTATACGCAATACAGAGGCTTGGCTCAGGTGACGAACTGGGTGAAGCTTAAGTTTGTTGCCATGAACTTGAAAAAATTGGCCACATGGAAATGGAGGAATCTGTTGTCCTCGTTTCACTTTGCTGTTTTTTCGCTCATATGTGTTCGAGATCCAGTCTGCTCCTGAGTACAGACCGGGTTCCTCGACAGACTGAGGCGCTAATCCAAATGGATTAGCGCCTTTTTGTCCAGAAAGCAGAAATGGGTATTCTGGCGAATGGATGGATCTAATGGTATCCTGTCTCCGTACTTATTAGATTTCATCTCCGATGCGGAGCTTCATAAGCTGTGAGCCAATTCATATTGGCACTTCTGGGCGAACAATATGTTTCGCCTCTCATTTTGCGCTTTGATTTGAATTTCAGATCAAGGTGCTCTTTTTTTGTCCAAATACCGCTTTAGCGGGTTTGAGAAATAATTATTTGAAAGGTGGAACAAGCAAATGACAGAAAGCAAAGTATTCACGGACAACTTCAGTCGTAGCTTTACGGAGCCTGGGGATTTTTTTCAATTCCTGAGTGACCGGAAAGCCCGCAGCAAATGGATGACCGCTCCATCCAGAGAACTACAGTTCGAACCGGTGGAACGAGGCTCCACGCTTGGGAATCTGTACATGCAGATCTATGACCACAATGGTGCCGCTGAGATTCTCGAAGACACAATGGAGAATACCAGCCTCCTGCTGAAGGTGGATGGTAAGGACTATCCGGTTCGTTCCTGCGCGATCAAAACAGTTCTCGAGCGAGCCCGCATCTCTGGGCATGCACTCAACAAAGTTTCCAAGACGGTATTCGCTGAGATCCTCAACTACTGCATGGGCGTCGCCTCCGGTGACAGCCTGATCAAAATCGCGGATGAGAAAGTATCGGCAGTACATGGTGGTGATCCGAAAGACTATACCGTCATGGAGATGCTGCCACTATTCAAAGCAACGAGCGACTTTCTCAACCGTGAGTATCCCGGAAACACTTTCATGACAGCCCACTTCGATCACTCCATTGCGACAGCAATCTGGCGTCTGGATGGGCAGGCAGACAAGCTTCTCGATACATATCATAGGGAGATTGCTGCCAAAGGCTTGCAAACTGAGAAAATGGTTCCTGCGCTGCGCTTTTCCACCTCCGATGTGGGCATGAGCGGTGCAAATCTCTATCCGATCTTTCTGGTTGGTGCCGAGAGTCGTATTGTTCCATTGGGATACTCCATTCGCACCGAACACAAGAATGGCGTGGATATGCAGTATTTTGAGGAACAGCTCGGATTGGTCTATGCGCAATTTGAAAAGGCACTGGACAAGCAAGTGCAGCTTATGAACATCGAGATCCGCTATCCCGTCACAACACTCATGCGTGTTCTGAAAAGAATCAAGGCCCCGAAGAAAGCCTCCTATGAAGCTATGGACTATTTCGTAGCAATTCATGGAGACAGTCCTTGCACGGCCTATGAACTCTTCATGCAGATGAGCGATGTGATCTTCTCTGCGCAGTGTGACGGTGCCTCTGGGCTGAGGATTGCTCAGTTGGAGGAGATTGTATCTCGTGCCTTGAATGTGAATTGGCATGAGTATGATCATCCCGGCGACTTTAAGTGGTAAGAGGTGGTGTTCTCACATGAAGAATATAACCTTCGAAGGCATCAGCACCTTACAACGTCTACACCTTTGCTGGCAGATCAGAAAGCAGATTGGAAAGATACATCAACCTATCAAAGTTGAATTCCATCAGCCGATTTGCCGCAAGCAGTATTCTTCCCTCTGGTACGGCGGCCTGGTGGTATCTATCAAGGTGCGCGGGTGTGCTTTTGCCATTCACGCCTGCGGAGATATCTACGCCACACTTTACGATAAGAGTGATGGTACAGAATTACTCTATGTCAAAGATAAGAGTAACTCTGGACGTTTTGGCGTTGATGTTTTGCCATATCTGAAGACGGACCATGCCTTATATGCTGCCATGGGTGATACGCATAAACGGTATCGACTCGATATGGAACACAACAACTGGTGGGAGTGCTTTGTCTATACGCCAGAGGGCGAATTCCATGACATGATGTGGGCATTAGATAGTGACCACATCTTCGAGGGAGTTGGGGTAGTACTCTCCGCTATGGATTCAGTCATAAAAGATATCACCGAAAACAAGGAGCGGATTGAATATGGAAAAGACTCGGCATTTTATTGTTGATACGCCAGTAGGACAACTCGCGATTTACGCTAAGCACGATAAGACTGACTGTGCAGCAGACTATCCAGGCGTTTTCATCGACTATGTACGCAAGGATGGCGCTACAGCGATCCTGGCTTGCGTAGAATACGATCCAAACAAGGAAGCACTTCAGACTGTTGTCTACGGCAACTGTGCATCTGACGAGCCGACTGAGATCGTCGAGCACTACAATACTGATTTTGAAGAGTAAGGAGGATAGATTATGCCTAATTGGGCGTTTGGGTATGTAAATGTCACCGGTACACGGGATGGCATTAAGTCGTTCATTGAACGGTTTGTCAGCGAAGACGATCCTTCAACCATTCCAGGCAAGCGTTTCTTTGCACGGAGCTTCATCCAGTCGAAAAGACAGGCATTCATTGATGAGGCTATGAAAGAATTCTCCGAGCTTGCCGTCGATGCCAAAGCAAGTTACTCGTTTGTCGCGTCGTTCGCATGGTCAGCATACAGTTGCTTGATCGGTGGATATCCTCAGAATTCTCCTAGTGAGTGCCTGACTCTCTCAGAGGCCTGCGCAGAAGATGGCGTTTCTGTCATGATCCAGACCTCAGAGCCGGGAATATGTTTTGAGGAACACATTACTTGCGATGACACAGGGACGGTAGAGCACACCGAAAAAGATCTACTTGCTTATAAGTGTCGGCATTGCGGGGAGATAATAAGCTTTGCCTCGTTCGAGGATCCTGATGATCAGGAATGCCCAGAATGCGGCAATTGTGGGTTTGATCGCTGCGAGGAGGTGTAGGCTATGGGCCTGAACCTGAACTACACGCCAAACAGATTGGTGGACATCACAACTCTAACAGAGGATCAATGGCTCAGTTGGAGGCGAAAAGGAATTGGCGGCAGCGATGTAGCTGTCGCCCTTAATTCCTCCCCATATCGCACGGCACGAGACCTTTATTATGACAAAATTGGGGTCGTCATGTCAGATGATGGGCCGGACAGAAGCATCACATTCCAGATTGGGCATTTGCTCGAAGATGTGGTAGCTCAAATCTTCGCAAAGAAGACCGGACTATCTGTGTATGAAGACCACTGGATGTACCAACACCCGTTTTTCCCTTTCCTGATTGCCGATGTGGATCGTTTTGTAACCCTGCCGGATGGACGTAAGGCCATCTTAGAGTGCAAAACGGCGCACTATGACATGCAATTCAAGTGGGCGAACGGAGCAGTCCCTCGCCACTATGAATTGCAGGTTCGGCACTACATGTCGGTGATGAATATCGATGTTGCATTCATTGCCTGCCTGTTCTCAAATAATGAGAATGACTTTGTATGGCAAAAGATTGAGCGTGACCTCGAGGAAGAAGAGAACACGATCATGGAGCTGTCGGCATTCTGGAATAATCACGTCATGGCTCGTGTGGAGCCGCCCCTGGTCGAAAAGCCAGATGCGGTTCTGGAGTCGCTCCGTCGCTATTTCGGTCCTGCTGACAAGTCCGAACCGACCGTGGATCTTGACCGCAAGTTTGTGGTGAACCTCAAGGAGATCCTGGCACTCAAAGAGGAAAAGAGATCTTTAGATGCTCAGGTAAAAGCACTTGAGACTCGCATCAAATCCCTCTATGCTCCCATCGTCGAAGAGATGGGTACCGCATGCAAAGGAACCTGTGAACAGGGCGGCGAGTGTTTCAAAGTATCCTACAATCCTCTGTATCGGGAAGGAATATCGAAAGATCGTTTATCTGCTCTACGAGCTCAGTATCCTGATATCTATGATGAGTTTGTGGATCAGACGGAATCAAGAATCTTTAAGGTGGTCAAATCGGCCATCGCATAAGGAGTGATCAAATGCTATGTCGATATGAAAGAACCATCTTTAAGTCCGATAAGGGCTTCTGCATTTTTGCCTACAGTACTTCTGATGAGTCTGTTCCAAAGGAAGCCCGTAATCGGTCTTACTACCATGACGACAAGATTCATTTCACGGCAATCGGCTATCATCTGATTGCTACAGATGCCGTGGAAGTGGAACTGGATGGAGCGTGGGAGAATTCCAAACACGGTTTACAGCTGTCGGTTTCAATGTGTAAGGAAGTCGTGCCGAGAGATCAAGCCGGCATCCTTGCTTACCTGAGCAGCGGTATCATCAAAGGAATTGGCCCTGAGACCGCAAAGGCCATTGTCGCTCGCTTTGGCGATAAGACGATGGAGGTTTTGGAGAAAGAGCCGGACAAGCTGCTTAGCGTCAAGGGGATTGCCCAGAAAAAACTCAAGGCTATCATCAAATCCTACGGGGAAACGAAAGCCTTGAGTGATCTCATGATATACTTGGCGCCTTTCGGTGTTTCGATGAAAAAGGTTGCGATGATCCGAGAAGAGTTCGGAGATAACAGCCTGAGAATCGTGAAGACGGATCCATTCCAACTCTGTAAGATCAAAGGCTTTGGCTTCATGACAGTCGATTCCGTTGCCCGTAAAACAAAAGTCAGCTTAAAGCACCCTTTGCGATACTCCGGTGCGATCAACTATGTGCTGGATGAGGCACGCGTATCTGGACATCTTTTTCTATCCGTTGATGAGACGGTTGGCCAGTGCTATGAGCTTCTCAATATGGGCTGCGATGATGAAGTGGTTTCCGAAGAGGAAATCCGCCAGGCAATCTCAAATGAACGTGTGGAATCCCGTATCTATGTTGAGGGAAGCCGTGTATACCTGAGTTACGAGCGCATGTGCGAAGTTAAATCAGCGAAGCGCATTGTGTCCATGATACTTCAGGAGGGCTTTACGAAGATTGACGATCTGGACAGCAAAATCGACAATGCGGAGAGAACCTTGCATCAAAGGCTGGCTCCTTCGCAACGCAATGCTGTGAAGCTGTGCCTCTCGCATCCGATCTCCATCATGACCGGAGGACCCGGCAGCGGAAAGACCACAACGCTACGATTCATACTGGATATCTACAAAGCTGCGTTCCCTGCGAATGAAGTCCTGCTGGCTGCGCCTACTGGCCGTGCCAGTCGGCGCATGGCAGAACAAACGGGTATGTACGCGTCTACACTTCACTCGGCGCTTGGCCTTGTGACGGATGAGGACAGTCCGCTGAACGACAAAGAGTTACTATCAGCAGACTTGGTAGTTGTTGATGAGTTTTCCATGGTGGACATGCGCCTTGCGTATATCCTTCTTGACCGCATCAAGTCAGGCGCTCAGCTGATTATTGTCGGTGACGCTGACCAGCTCCCATCTGTTGGCGCGGGTAATGTGCTGCGAGAGATGATTCGAAGTGAAAAGGTTCCTACGGCAGTCCTAGAGACTGTTTTCCGTCAGGCATCTAATAGCCGTATCATCACCAACGCCTATGCGATCAACCACAACGACACCCATCTTCAGTTTGGGGATGACTTTCAGTTTTTGGAAGTCCAGAACTCGGAAGAGGCTGCGCAGTTGGTCATCAAGAACTATCTGCGGGAAGTTTCTTTGCATGGTATTGAGGATGTGCAGATTCTCTCACCTCTCCGCAAGCGAGGTGCGGTTGCGGCAAATGCGTTGAATGAGACCATTCGAGACCTTGTCAACCCGCCAAACAACCTGAAGAAAGAGGTTAAGTGTGGCAGTCGAGTATTTCGAGTTGGTGACCGCATTATGCAGACGGCAAATCGAATCAATGTGTCAAATGGCGATGTCGGCGTCATAACCGACATGAAGAAAGAGGATGATGAGACGATCACATGCGTGAGACTTTTGGATGGAAGGACACTACAGTACACGCAGGAAATGCTGGAGGATTTGGAGTTCTCCTACTGTACGACCATTCATAAGAGCCAAGGACAGGAGTATCCTGTCATCATTGTTCCTCTTTTGAAAGAGCACTATATCATGCTGCGGCGGAATTTGCTCTATACTGCTGTGACCAGAGCCAAGGCGAAGGTCATCCTGATTGGGCAAAAGCAGGCAGTCTTTGTTGCGATCCATAAATGTGATGTGGGTCAAAGAAATACGGTACTCGCGGATCGAATCGTGGCTTATTATAACCGCGAGCTGAGTCGGCGAGTAGCGTGATTATTTGAGAAACGGGGTGGTCAAAAGCTGCCTCGTTTCTACATTTATTGTGAAAGGACAATTACCATGAGTGAATCGAACTCTAATGTGATCCCTGCCATCAACGCTGTCGATGGGTTTAACCCCGCTGATTTCGTGCGTACTACCGTGGGTGAGGAAGGCGAAAACGATCTCTACCTTGATGTCAAATATCGCCTTCTTTGGTTCCGCCTGCACCATCCGAATGGGAAGATCGACCCGGAGCTTATCCGTGTTGATGAGAAGAATGCGATCGTATGCTGCAGGATCTATGCCGATAAGGCTGACCCAGCTGACCAGTTCATTGGGAAGGCGTATTCTCAGCGATTCTCAACGGAAGATCGCTTTGGCGATCGCTTCTTGGAGATCGCCGAAACAGTTGCAAAGGGCCGTGCGTTGGCGGATGCGGGGTATGGTACGCAGTTCTGTATGAATGGTGAGACTTTGGCCAGTATCATCGCGGATGCCCCAATCAAGATGCCTCCCGATGAAGATGCGGGACACCCTGGTAGTGTCGTGGCGAGTTTTACTGCTCAACCGACAGCGGATGCTCCAGTCTTTTCTCAGGCGGCGACGGCACCTAAATCTACTCAGCCTGCTCAGCAGCAGGTTCAGCCGCCTGTGCAGCAGTCTCATGCTTCTGCTCCGGAGCCCCCCAAAACGCTGGATGAATACTTGCGTGTCATGACCATTGAACAGGCCAAAGCCGTTAAGGTTGATTTTGGCCGTTTTAGTGGATGGTCTCTCGGTGAAATCGCTATGAAGAGTCCGGGCGACCTCGCATGGTATGTGAAGAACTATTCCGGCCATAATCTCGCACTAAAAGCAGGGGCTACAAAGCTACTGGAAACGGTAGGCCAGATGGCCAGCTGATTCTTCCCCTAGCTAAGGGAGGTGGTTTAGATGGGCAGAATACCTGATCTGCCATGTGATATTGAGCAAGTGGTTGATCTTCTTGGCATCGAAGTCATACGAGATACCGGGACTCAACTGCATTGCAGGTGTCCATTCTGTGCAGATCGGAAAGCTCATATGAATGTCAAGATCCGCGATAATGTGTTTCGGTGTAACCGCTGTGGTAAAGGTGGGGGTATCCTCCATCTTTATGCGGAGTACTGTGATGTCAACCTCCATACGGCTTACGAAGAACTCTGTAAGATTTTCGGGCCAGATGGGAGCGAACCAGTACACAAATATAAGCGGAAGCCTCGCCCCATAGAGACAGTAGAACTTCCGATTGCCTCAGCTGAGGTACGGGATAATACGTATTCCAACCTTCTCTCATTATTGACTCTATGCCCAACACATCAATCCGCTTTGAAAGAGCGCGGGCTAAAATCAGAGGAGATGGAGCGGCTATGCTATCGAACGACACCCACAACACGTTTGAAACGGATTGTTACAGAGCTGTTGGAGCGTGGCTGCATTCTTGATGGGGTTCCCGGATTTTACTGCCAGAAGGACTCTGGCCAATGGGTATTGGATATCCGAGGCTCAGGAATCATGCTACCCGACCGAAACCTGCTCGGCCAAATTGAAGCCATTCAGGTTCGGCTTGATAAGGTCTATAACCAGAAATTCTATAACCTGACGAGTGTTGACCAGTACTACGGAACACAGTCGAAGTGCTGCCCGCATTATGTCGGCGTTCATGAAGGCGATGAAGTGGTTTGCCTTACAGAGGGAGTTATGAAATCCGACCTTGCCTACAGCTTTGCGCAGGGTTCACCTTATGAGTGTGGTTTCGTGGGCCTTACAGGCATACCGAGCTATTCTCAGTACGAACGAGCCCTTGAAGAACTAGACTCCATTGGCGTGAAGAGGATCAACGTAATGGTTGATTCGGATTATCAGGTCAAAGAGGAAGTTCGGAAAGCGCGCGACCGATATATTGAGATGGGTGCGGCTGCCGGTTTTGAAATGGCACCGATTACCTGGACGCAAAAGCAAAAGGGCGTGGATGACCTTTACAAGCACCTTTTCCGAGACAAATGATTTGAGAGCTGCAGCGAGTTGCTGCAGCTCTCTCCATTAATTTGCAAAATCTTATATGGAGGACGACACATGAGCGTTGAAATATATATTTGTGATCTTAAACCTGAGGTTCAGGAGCAGGTTCTATCTGAGCTCAATTTAAGTTCTGATAAGGATGGAAACTATGACCTATTCCCGCTTTTCGTTGTTGAAAAGCCGGAGCCGTAAAACACTCGGAGATTTGAGGATAACGAACGAGAGCTACAGCAATTTGCTACAGCTCACACATAATTTGCTGAAAGGAACAATAGATATGGAAGTATTTTTGATTATGCCGACCACGCCGGAAGGAAAGGCGAAACTCAGCAAGGAACTGGCCAAGTTCCATGCGGAACAAGCACTAAAGACAGTGCAGAAGTTGCCCTGTCCCACGGAACAAAAGTTGGAGCTTATCGATGCAGTAGTTGAACATTTACGTTCTAAGCAATAGTATCAACTTGTTTATCCGATTTGCTATAAACAAGTTTAAGCCGCCGCCCTGAGTGAAATCAGGGCGGCGGCTTTTCACAATATAGCTTGACGTATGACAAGTAGTGAATTAAGATAATGGGGGAGAATGTACATATGTAGCTTATGAAGGAAAAACAGGAGTTGCCCCATTTGTCATGGTCTGTCCACCGTAATTCTATCGAAATTGGTGGGTCTTTTCTGAAGGCGTATGGGAAATGATTTGGAAAAGGTGGAGCGCATATGAAGATTTTTGCAATTCGAGATGAATCGACGCAGGAGCAGAAGGATCTGGCGTACCTCCTGTATTACAAGCAGGAAAAGCAGTTCTATATTGAGCTGCCTGAAAATGCGGATGCATGGGAAACGCCGCTGTTGCTGGACTCCTTTGTGAAGCGTAGGGAAACCACAGTCAATTCCTATTGGAGCAAGATCTGGGTTCAGCAGCGGATCGTTCCGATCGACCGCCAGAACATCGGTGAGATTCTGCGCGACAATCATCTGAAGGAATATGATGAGTACGAGCTTCTGATGCTGGCAATGGGGCGATGCGCACAGGATGATTACTACCTTGTTCCCATTAACGAGAAGGAGCTTCCGGAAGAAATTACGCGGCGGTTCTCAAAGAGAATTGAAGATGTGCTGCCGCTGGAGAACCATTGCCTGCTGGTATTTTTCCGGGATGGCGTAGTGAAGAAGTGCGATTTGCAGAAGCATTTTGAAAAGACAAGAGCATTTCAGATTCTTCTCAAGAAGCCGGACTATTTTCAGCATGTGCAGATGCAGACGGGCGGATATGGCGTTGCATGGGATGTGAACATGACCGTCTCGGATGCGATGCTCTACCGAATTGGCAAAAGTGTTCCGCTGACGATGGAAGACTTCCGGAACTTTGCCGCGCACAGAATCATCAACGCATCGGAAGCGGCGGAGATATTAGGTTGCTCCCGGCAGAACATCATTGACCTTACAAAACGCGGGAAGCTTCATCCGATCAAAACATCGGAAAAGAGCACGCTGTATCTCAAAAGTGAAGTCCTGAAACGAAACTGGCAGTGAGAATACGTTATACCCCTTTATACCCTTTTGAAAGGGGTATAAAGGGGTATAACGTTCTTTGGAGAACTTTTCAAAAAATCTCATTTGCACCTTTTCAAATGGGTTCCAATCCGTTACAATATATCTAACAACCTAACAATGTAATGCGAGGTGTTGCTATGAAAACAACAGACCAGCCGCAGGTGAAGCAATACGTCATCTATTCCCGCAAATCCAAATTTACCGGGAAAGGCGAAAGTATTGAGAACCAGATTGAGCTGTGCCGCCAATATATTGCAATGCACTTTGGCGAAGACGAGGCGGAGCATGCGCTTGTATATGAGGACGAGGGGTTTTCCGGCGGCAATCTGGAGCGTCCGCAGTTCAAGCAGATGATGAAGGATTCCCAGAAGATTGAGTTCGCTGCTATTGTCGTCTATCGCCTTGACCGTATCAGCCGCAATATTGGTGACTTTGCAAAGCTCATCGAGGATCTGGGTGACCGGCACATTGACTTCATTTCCATCCGGGAACAGTTCGACACGTCCTCTCCAATGGGGCGTGCAATGATGTATATCGCGTCAGTGTTCTCCCAGCTGGAGCGAGAAACCATAGCCGAGCGTATCCGCGACAACATGCATGAGCTGTCCAAGACCGGACGCTGGCTGGGCGGGACGACACCAACTGGCTACGCTTCGGAAAGCTTGTCCAGCGTAACAGTAGATGGCAAGGTTAAAAAAGCTTGTAAGCTCAAACCTATTCCGGAGGAGATTCAGCTGGTAAAGACAATTTTTTCTGTGTTCACGGAAAGTGGCTCCCTCAGTAAAACTGACCAGTACTTATTAGAGCACCGCTGTGTCACAAAGCGCGGCAAGCAGTTCACGCGCTTTGCCATCCGGGCTATTCTGACAAATCCGGTTTATATGATTGCTGACGATACGGCGTATCAGTATCTCAAGGAGAACAACGTAGACCTTTTTGCTGAGCCATCGGAGTTTGACGGTGAGCACGGTATTATGGCCTACAACCGCACGCTCCAACGCCCTGGCAAGGCTACTCAGATTCGCCCGATGGAAGATTGGATTGTGGCAGTGGGGAAACATCCCGGCATTATCTCCGGTGCAAACTGGGTACGAGTACAGTCTATGCTGGACGTGAACAAATCCAAGAGCTATCGCAAACCGCGCAGCAATGTGGCGCTTTTGTCCGGCCTTCTGCGTTGTGGCGAGTGCGGTGACTATATGCGCCCGAAACTGACTGGTCGCACTAATGCTAATGGGGAGTTGATTTACACCTATATGTGCTCCACCAAAGAGCGCAGTCATGGTACTGTCTGTAGTATGAAAAACTGCAACGGCAACACTCTAGATGCTAAGATTGTTGAGGAAATACGTAAGGTTGCCACCGACAAAAAAGACTTTGGCCAGTTACTGTCAAAAACCAAGAAAGTAATCAATGACAACAAAGCAAGTTATGAAGCTGAGTTGACTTTATTAGTGAAGAACCATGCTGAAACAGAAGCCCGCATCAAACGACTGGTGGAATCTCTGTCCGTTGCCAGCGAGACCTCGGCCAAATACGTCATGGAGCAGATCGATGAGCTGCACCGGCAGAGCGAACAGGAGCAGACAAGAATTGCTGAATTGGAAAAGCTTGCTAGGCAGAGTAATGCTCTGAGCCAAAATCTATTTTTCTATAGAGATATGATTGAGTCATTCGCCGAGACGGTGGATTCGACTACTATTGAAGAACGGCGTCGCCTGCTGCGTACTATCGTCAAAAAAGTGGTTTGGGACGGCAAAAATGTCTATGTATACCTCTTTGCGGAGGATGGAGAGCTGAATTTGCCGCCCATAGGGCAGCTTATGTGTCCGTCAGGAGAGGATAGCGAATGAGATTCTGATGTACTTTCGCAGTCGGAAGAAATTACAGGGCGAGGTGTCGCTCAACGATTCGCTCGATTCCGACGCCGACGGCGAGTCGCTCTACCTCATGGATGTCGTCGGCGTCGAGGACACGATGTATTTGGACATTCAGGACCGCGACGACTGCCTGCGCGTGCGAAGGCTCGTGCACGAGTGCCTGACCGAGCGAGAGGAAGAGGTCATCATCTCGCGTTACGGCCTCGGCGGCCGGATGCCCCGCACACAGCGTGAGGTCGCCAAAAAGCTCGGCATCTCGAGGAGCTATGTATCGCGTCGCCGCTAATGTAAGCGAAGCCCGGAAAGCCTTGAAAACCAAGACCTTCCGGGCATTAATTAGTTAAAAGGTAGCGCCGCCGTTATTGTAAACGGGGCAAAAATTTAGAAAAAAGCGGCCATTCATCAAAATCTCTTTACCATGGACACAAAGATTTAACGTTCGAAATCATAATAAAGATATTGTAGAGCATTTTCGGGAGAAATCTCTTCGTTTTTTCGATTTTCCAATTTTTCATCCATAATTAGGACAGAAAGTTTATGTCCCGTAATAGCATCATGAATCGAATCGTTATATGGTGATTTACTGATGAGATCAATCACCTCGGAAAAAAGGATATCCACATATGAATGCAAATTAATTACTAATTCTTGATTCAAATGGTCGTTTGCCTCTGCGTCGTGAATGATGTAATTTCGTGCGCGATAAATGCGGTGCAAGTGCCATTCTATACGTTGTGAATGAGAAATAATTGTGGCCTTTATCCCTTTGCTGTTGTGGAAAAGTTCTGATAGTGTTTTGATTCGATGACGTAGTAATGGAAAAGTTTCTGTCTTGGCATATAGTTCATCACGGTCTGCTTGTGTTGATTTAAACGCTAAAAATCCAAAAGTATGTTCCAAATCATTATTTCCAAATTCGTTATTTGCAATATGTTCAAGGAAAAAAGATTTATCCCATCTGATAATATCAGTCATACAAGTTTGGACTAATTTTTGTATGTAGGTGCTTTTTAGATATGGCAATGTATATGAAATGACATTTCTAATTTTGCTCCGTTCCTTTTTATCATCATTAATGTCTGTTTTCTTTTCTTCAGAGTTACTGTCTTCTTCAACGATGGACTCAAGAATTGACCACAACGACAGTAAGGAATCGCTGGTATTTTCTGAACATATTGCCGCATTGTGAATTTTTGTTATTTTTGAAAAACTAGACAAATTTTCAAAATTTGTAAAAAATGCTTTTATCAAAGTCTCTGCGTTTTTGGTGGAGTCCTCACGTGACAAAGAAGAAACACGATACTTTAAAAGCTTTTTAGGCCGTATGGTCGTAATTGTATTTTGGGCATCTATTACTTGTCCATAAGTTCGTACGGAGTTAGGATCATGCCTAAAAAACGAATAGGAATTAACAACACAAGAAGAAATTGCATTAGCAATCTCAAACGCTGAATACATGTCTAAACTTTCAATGGCTTCGAATTTTAAGATTGTTTTTTGGCGTTTTGTTTTAATGCCATTTGGCACGGAGGAAGAATCGACCATAGAAACTTTAAGATCTGAAACTTCTAGTTTTTCATATAAGGGCAACAAAGAGGACATATCATTTGAATACCCGATGTATACATCATATTTTTTTGCAGAAAAATCAAATTTGTTTAAAAAATCATCGAAACTCGAAAGGGAAGACACTTCTCTGTGGAAAAAAACTTCATGCAGCATTTGATAAATGTAGTTTTCGTTATAACCACAATCCAATATTTCTCTAACAAGTAGAGAAGCCTTGTCGTCTATTTCCTTCTTTTGCCTGTTCTCTGAAATGAGTTCTTTAAGATTCTCGATAATGGAATTATAGTAGGCTTTATTACTAAGTCTTCTTCCTATGTATCGGACGTTTTCATACTGGGTTTTTATATCCCAGGCTGCGCAGTGTTTTTGAAAACGCGTAACAAATTCTTCAGATAGTATACCTTTGGCAATATTGTCAGTCTTGAGTCTATCTACCAATTCATCAATGATATGGCTTAAGTTTTTCTTATTAAGCACTCCGTTCTGAATATCTTTATAAACGGAACAATACTCGCCAGCTAAACCTCGAATTGACAAAGCAGAATAACGATACGTATCTGTTGAATGGTGAAAAAGTAGCTCATCCATCCTTTGGGCGAAAAACAATAGACAGTTAAGCGAAGAATCGTATTTCCACATCGAAAGATTATTTTGTCGCATGTTAATCTCCTTTTCATGAAAATCGTTTAATAGTTTGCGTCTCCATCACAATAAATGACAGTTGATTTTATATGCCCAATGTCCACCTCCACGGAATTTTATGAGTTTACCCCCTGCTGCTAGGTTCGCCAGTATCCGATTCGCTGTTGCAGCAGACACGTCACACAACTCTCGTACATCCGCGTTCATGATATACTCATGGGTCTGCAAAAACTCATCAATCAGTTTCCATCTCATCGCAGCCTTATCCATCTTTCCATCGCTCATTACATCACTCATTTTGAGTGCATCTATGAGCGATGCTTTGATGGCTGAAAGCATAAACTCAATGAACACTGTGGATTCGGCTGCATCGTTGGAAGCGTTGATGGCTGCATAATACTCTGCTTGATTAGCATAGATCATAGACTCCACCGGAAGCCATGTGAAGGCCGGATTCCATTTGGAGAGCAGCAGCGTATGCCACAGGCGACCCACGCGGCCATTGCCGTCCGCAAAGGGGTGAATCAGCTCAAGTTCATAATGGAACACACAGCTTCGGATCAGCATATGCACATCGCTGGTTTTCACCCAGTCCAGCAATTCCATGACCAAATCCGGGACATACTGTGGTAGCGTACCAAAATGCAGAACACGCCCCTCATTGTCCACCACACCCACAGGCCGGGTGCGGAACATTCCGGATTCTTCCACCAGTCCCCGGGTCATAATACCGTGGGCGAGGAGCAAATCATCCACCGAATAGGAATCGAGCTCGTCCAATCGCTCATAGATCTCGTAGGCATTCTTAACTTCGGCAATGTCCTTGGGTGGAGCCAGCACCGTTTTGCCATTCAGCACCGCCGTGACCTGCTCCAGTGTCAGCGTGTTCTGCTCAATGGCCAGTGAACCGTGAATGGTGCGGATGCGGTTCGTGCGCCGCAGCGTTGGATTGGCGGAAAGCTGGTTTGTGGATGTTAGCCGTCCTACCAATTCCGCAATCTCAGCAACCAGGGCAATCATCTGATTGGTAATTTCAAAAGGAGGTTTCTTGTTTTTCATGATGATCCTCATATCAAAACTCTTTTCATGCATTATATCACAGCATCGCTCATTTCATCAATCAAAAAATGCAAATACGACAAAAAGGTCGCCTCATTGGGCGACCGTTCATCGTTCAAGGGAGGATACGGAGTTGGTTGATCGTATGTGATTTCGAGTCCGGATGCTTTGACCAACTTTGTTACCGCACCTGGATCTATAATTTCTCTAACCAAAATAAAGGAGAAATGATATATGGTAAGTGGTCATTTAGCAGTCAAGAATAATCGCTGGTACGCCATTTTATGTTTGCGTCACCCGGATGGACGCAGGCGTGATAAATGGATTGCCACCGGGCTGTCCTATCCCGGAAATAAACGAAAAGCCGAGGTGGCGCTGTTGGAATTGCGGCGGCAGTATTTTAACGCCCATCCATGGAATGCGTCAACGCCGCTTTCTGATTACATTTCCGGCTGGCTCAGAAGTCGGCAGAGGGAGATTGCAGAAACGACATACAATTCTTATCTGCAAATCGCAAATGAAATCGTTCACTATTTTTCGAGCCATGACATTTGCCTGTGTGAAATCAGTCCTCTCCACATTGAGGCCTATTACCAAACGCTATATGAACGAGGCTTGAAGGCCAATTCCGTGTTACACCATCATGCGCTGCTGCATAAAGCGCTGGCAGATGCCACCCGAAGGGGCCTGATTGCCGAGAATCCTATGGAAAGGGTATTACGCCCGGCAAAAGGCGATTTCATCCCCCATCCCTATAGCACTGAAGAGATGCGTGCATTATTTGGGGCTTTACAAGGCCACGAACTGGAGGTGCCCATCAAGCTTGCTGCTTACTACGGTCTGCGCCGCAGTGAAGTGCTGGGTCTGCGGTGGCGGGCAATCAATTTTGAGCAAGGGACGATTTCCATTGAACACACGATTTGCGAAGTGTCCGCAGCGGTATCGAAGCAGAGGATTATCGGTCGGGATACCGTAAAGCGAAAATCCAGCAATCGCACGCTTCCGATGACACCGATGATCAAGGAGCTTCTGCTGGCGCATCGGAGCAAACAGGTCGACTCCGATTACTTATTCACCGATGCCTTCGGAAATGTGATTCGTCCGAACTACCTCTCCTATGCATTTCAGAAAATTTTGAAGGAAAACAATCTGCGCCGTATTCGTTTTCATGACCTCCGGCATAGCAGTGCAGGAATTCTCATTTCCAACCGTGTACCGTTGGTGGAGGTGCAGCAATGGCTGGGCCATAGCACGATCCGAATTACAGCAGATTTGTATACACATCTTGCATACGAAATCAAAGAGCGAAGCGCCGCTGTTATGAGCGACATACTTTTTAATCAGGAGGAATCAACCGATGAAAGAAATTGAAAAATTATTGTCCGCCGTATCACCGCAAGAGCTTGCACGGGCAAACCGGCTTCTGCAAAGCAACCGATTCCTGAGCGCAAAATATTTAGATGATGACGGGCTGCAAACCTTTGAAGCGATGATTGCCCATCAAAACGGGATCCTTATGCCTTACTTTATGACAGGAGATGACCATGCCCTAGTTTGCCAGTGCGGCAATCACGCCGGATTGTGTATCCATAAAATTGCACTGCTGCTGGCGGCGAAGTGTATGGTGGAAGAAAACTGCCCGGATTACCATACAGCCTTGAAACGCAGCACTGCAACCGCAGTAGAACGTGGAATACAAGAAATGTTAGGTGCTTTTAAAACGAATCAACCACAATGAGATATGGAACGGGAAAACGGTGAGGATTCCCTCGCCGTTTTCTTTTAGAGGCAGCACGCAGGAATGCGTGCTTTTTTTGTTGCGCTTTTCATAACTATTACCAAGGAGGTGTGCCATGCAAAATCAAGAACTGATTGTCCGTTGCTTGTTCAAAGAAGAAGGGGAATCCATTCAAAATCTGCTGCTCTCGTCATTTGCCTGTTTTCTTCATCGGGAGCTTCAAAAATTTGCATCCGGCTCGGAGCATCATGTATCCTGTCCATGATGAATGGCCGCTTATCTCAGGAGGTTAGAGTATGTACAACGAGATAAGCAATCCCATGGATTACCATGTGGCACTATACATTCGATTATCAAAGGAGGATGAGAGCGAGGGGCCCTCCCAGAGCGTAACCAATCAGAAGTCCCTGCTGGATGAGTTCGTGAGAAAGCACCGCTTGCAGGTCTATGACACCTATGTGGATGACGGGTACAGCGGTACCAACTTTGACCGCCCGGACTTTCAGCGGATGATCGGCGACATCGAAGCCAAAAAGGTCAATATGGTCATCACCAAAGACCTGTCCCGACTGGGCCGCGACTACATCATGACCGGCCACTACATGGAGCGGTACTTCCCAGAGCATCGGGTGCGTTACATTTCCCTCTTGGACGGTATTGACACCGGCGTGGAGTCCACAGCCAACGACATTACGCCGTTCCGGGCCATCATGAACGATATGTACGCCAAGGACATCTCCAAGAAGATAAAGAGTGTCAAGCGAGATAAGCAGCGCAAGGGGCAGTTTATCGGCGGCAAACCGGTATATGGCTACAAAATGCACCCGACCGAAAAGAACAAGATCATCATTGATGAGGAGGTCGCGCCCATAGTGCGGCGGATCTTTGCCATGGCGCTGGATGGCGTTAGCTGCCGCCAAATTGCCGCTACGCTGAATGAGGAGGGCGTCCCTACACCGGCCACCTACTGTGGCTGGAACATGGGCCGCAAAGGACCCTATGCGGGGCTTTGGAGCAGCGAGCGTATTTCCGATATGCTGCAAAATGAGACCTACATCGGCAATATGGTACAGGGGCGGCAAGTGAAGATCAGCTACAAGTCTAAGAAGTGTTTGCATCAGGATCGTAATAATTGGGTTGTGGTTGAAGATACCCATGAGCCGCTGATTGACGCTGAGAGTTTCCGCAAGGTGCGGATGCTGGTGAACAGCCGCAAACGCACCCGAAGCCGTACCTACGATTTTCTGTTGAAGGGCTTGATTTTCTGCCACGAATGCGGTTATCCCTTGGGCGTGCTGAATCGCCCCAACGCCAAGGGAGAAGAAACACTGTATTTCGTCTGCCGTACCTATCAGCGTTTTACCAAGAACAGTGTCTGCACCACACATTATATCAAGGAAAGAACGGTAACGGACGCAGTGATTGCCAAGGTTCGAGAGGTCTGCGAAGACTATTTGACCGCGGAAGCATTGCTTCCCGCTGCGGAAAAGGCGGTGAAGGAGGCGTCGCAGGAGAGCAAGACGGCGGCGGAGATCAGCGCTCTGCAAAATAAGAGTGCCAACCTTACAGAGCACCTTGACCGAATGTACACCGACCGTCTTTCCGGTTTGTTGCAGGAGGAGGACTTTCAGCGTATCTTCACCCGTATCAAGGACGAACGGGCGCAACTGGAAGAACGAATCAAGGAGCTTCAACAGCAGCAAAAGAACCCTATCAGCCAAACAGAGCGAGCAAAAGACTTGGTGCAAAGATACCTTGATACCGCCTCTGCCAACCGGGAACTACTGGTGAGCCTGATCGAGCGAATCGAGCTGACGGCGGACAGGGAGATCATTGTCAAGTTTCGATTTGCAGAACTTCAGCAGGCGGGATAAATCTAGCCATATCAATGGTTTGCGCCGTTATGAGCGGCGCGATTTTCAAGACGAAATCACTTACAATAGTTCCCGCGCTACGTATCGCGCATCGAAAAGCGCGCGCTGCAAAAGCTGGAGGAAGCCCTCGGTGAACGGGAATAAAAAACGCGGG
>OIXR01000941.1_pt1 | contig 22974 bp, 33 predicted proteins | sample 1587831 | NCBI WGS metagenome assembly OIXR01 (sample SAMN03283263) | human gut metagenome | biome: human-associated habitat; material: feces | host: Homo sapiens | place: USA | collected 2013
AACTAAAATTGCTAAAGCTATAATTGTTTTTATCTTTTTTTCTTCCATAATTAGAACCTCCTTATTGTTTTACTTCTTTCCATGCAGATGGATATTCTTCTGGACTCCATACACAATTATTTAATACACATTCATATTTTTTACCTTTATATGTAACCTTGTCCCCTATTTTGTAAGCATCGTGTGCTCCTAGAGGTTGTTTATATTCTGGATATTCTATTTCTGGTTCTTTTTGTCCGTCTAATGCATCTAGTCTAACGTTGTGTTCCTCTATTACTTTCCATATTTCTTTAAATTGTTCTTGTACGCTTGCATAGCTATTACTTGCCTCTGCATTTTCTCTTGCTATTTGCTCTAATTCTTCTTTTTCTTTCTCTGTAATAGCATTTTCTATCCATATTCTGTTAATTTTATATAAAATATCTTTTAATTCATAATTTCCTTTTAAAATTTCATTTTTGATTATTTCGTACATGTTTACCTCCTAATTTAACATTGCATTAGACAATGCACTAATTCTATTATCTATATAAGTTTTGGTGTCTGCTACATATTTAACTTTTAACTTTGCTTGTTCTGTATTTATATTGGTTTCTAATTTATAAGTTTCTGCGTTTTGTAGTGTATTATAGGCTTTTTGTTGCGCTTCAGAAAATTTTTCTGTTTCTTCTATAAGTAAATTGTATTCTATTACAACTGGCTTTCCTTCCGCCTTTTTATTTGCTAAAAAAGTCTTAAATTCTTGTACTGTTTTAGATGTAGTAGATATGTATACACTATCCCATATATGTAATATTCCTTCTTCTTCTGCGGAATAAACCTTCTTAGCTGGAAAATAGTTAGACATTATATCTAATTCGGTTTTATTTCCTATATCTACCATTTCTCCTTTAAAGCTTAATTGGAATGTAGCATAATTTTCTTTTTGCATTTCTAATATCCATTCTTCTGTTCCGTCTAATACTTTCTGTTTTCTTAGATGGTGTATTCCGTTTTTGTCTATATAATCGCTATCTGCCATTTTTTGGTTTGGATTAATTGGGAATAAATAGTTTTGTCTTCTACTGTTATCCCCATTAGAAACTACTATATTTATATCTTTATCTACATTTTGTATTTCTATAGGTGTTGTACTACTTGGTTCTGCAGATTGCACAGAATTACCATAAATATTAACTACAGCTGGGAATCCACTACAATCTGCAATATTAATAGTAGTTGCAATATTTGTTTCTACATTAATTAAATTTTGTTTAAGCAGTTCAATTTTTTTTCTTTCTTTTATCAATAATTTTTCTATTGTTACCTTTTTTGTTCTGCCATCTTGTACAATAGGTACAATATCATTGTCGTTAACTTCTTCTACTGCATTAAGCTGGGAAATTTTTATTGTTTCACTCATCTTTTTCTCCTTCTATTTCAATTTTTTCTCCCGATTCCGTTGTTAATAACAACATGGATTCTGTAGCTAATATAGGTATTTTGGGATATAATTTAATTTTTAGTTTAAATTTATCCTGAGTATATATTGTAAGTGGCTCTATTGTTATTTTTTTAAATACTGTGTTTTTTTCTTGCATTATAGACACTTCCTCCACTTTCCATTTTTCTTTATTAATATAACTGCATTTTTTCTTACTCCATCTGCTATATAATAACCCAATTGTGCTCTTTTACTTACTTGGTCTGCTATGTAGTAATTAATAGTTTTTTGTTTTCCATTAAATGTGCATTGTACCTTTTTAGAGCTTGTCCAGTCCTGGTACTCGTTATTAGTTATTAATATAAATTCTACAGTTGTTTTATTAAAGCTTGTTAGTGCTTTATATAATTTATCTAATTCTTCTTGTGTAAATGTAAAAGTTAAGTTATTACTCTCTAATTTTCGTCTTTCCGCTATTACTGTGTTTCCTACTTTAACGGTTAAATAGTTCCACCAATTAGATTCATTTGTTTTTGTTATATTTATTACATCTCCAAAGAAGAAATCGTTTAGATTCGTAAATTTAGCAATATCCAGTGTTCTTACTCTATATACAGAAGAATAACTATCTATTCCGTTTACCGTGGCTTTTAGCTGTATAGTATAGTTAGTATTAGGTGTTAATCCTTGTACAGCAAAAGTAGCTTCTTTATTCCAACTTCCCCAATATGGAGTTATATTCTGCCAATTCCCATTATCTAATTTATATTGTATTGCGTCTACTGTTTTATCTAAATTGTAGTAAACATCAAAATGCTCTAATGTCGCGTTTTGTATGTCTACAGCTGTAAAATTAGCTTGTCTTGGAATTTGTGTAAGCCATACATTTGCTCTGGCTTCTCCCCATAAAGGTCCATATCCAGAACCGCTAGGCAAATCTCCAGAAGCTGCAATTTCTATATTTAAACTTCCATCCCAATTATGCGGTATGTTATCTACAGTAGCAGAAACAAGAGCTATAGTAGTACCAGGACTTAAATTAATATTTAAAGTATTGCTAAATTCTCTTCCTGCAATCCATAATTTTTGCGTTTTATTATTCGCATTAGATCTATGGTTATTACATTTAATATAAGACGTAGCCCTAATAGAATTTGTGTTATTCTGGTAATTAAAATTAAATTCTTCCCATTCTATATAGTATTCGTACGCTTCTGGATGCTGAGTTACATATCCATTTATTCTGTTCATATTTTCCTCCTACTATCTAAACCATGTTATAGATAAGTCTCCTTCTTTGCCTTGTGTATCGTCTGGCTCATTCTCGAATATTTTTAATCTAGAATTTAAAAAAAATGCACTTCCATCTTGCACTTTCGCTAACTCCTGCTCTAATTCCTCTAGTTTAATATTGTATTGTTGCTCTATATAATCAAAAATTGTATCGAAATCTAAAAAAGTTCTTCTGTCTTCAAATTCGGAAATTCCACTTGCAGAAGTTTTAAATCTTGCTAATTCGTATTGGTAGATTCCTGCATTATTCTTTACAATATTGTCTTGTCTTAAAAAAGGATAATTGCTTGCATTTTTTATAATTTTATAGCTTGCCTGTTCGAAGCTAGAAGCTGTATTTACTGCATCTAAATTAATTTCCAATACTAAAGAGCAATACTGGTTATCTGTATCTGCTACAATATCTTTTCCAGAGTCTTCCTCTAAAAATCTTCCTTGTATACATATAGCCCCAGGAGCAATATGTATATTGCTTCCTGTAGATGTTATTTTCATTCCTTCTTTATAGTTGTTGCTCACGCCGTTTCTACCATGTAAAAAAGTATTAATAAAAAGAGCAAAAATTGGATGTCCAAAAATTTGCTCCGAAAAAACATGTCCTTTTAGCATTATCTCTTATTCCTTTCTTTTAATAATTTGTCTATAAAACCTATTCTTATATTTCCACAAGTATATTTATACATTTTGCTTCCTTTTACTCTATTTAGTGCAGATATATATGTATCGTAAATTAGAGATTCTTTTGTTTTTATTGTTATAGGTGTTCCCACCTTTAGTTCTCTGTTGTAATAATTAAATGTTACATTGTGGTTGTATATATTGCCTTTTATAACATCTAGCGCTTGTTGTCTTGCATCTTCTATATTTTCTGCATATATAACTTCTGTCTTTCCCTGCGCTCTATCTGAGTCTAGCATATTTTCTGTTGTTGTTCTATCTGTTTTTAGATATAAGGTGTATTTTTGTCCGTCTTTAGTTAGTACTATAACTTTTGCTACAACATCTGTTTCGAAAACTTCCACATAATTAGAAATTGGCTGTGCATTTACGTCTATTAGTTCTTTTTTAGCTTCTTTGTTTTCTATTGTTATTATTAACTTTTTACCTTCTATGGCAAAATCGTAAGATATATTATAGTTTTGTGTGCAATTTGTCATAAAAGTATGCAAATTAAATATATTGTTTTGTACGTCTACTATTGTGGAAACAGATACATTTAATTTTGTATGTGTTTTTATTCTTATTTCCATATATTCTCTGTTTAATAATACGTCTTCGTTGTTTATAAAATTCTTTCTTATTTGTTCTGCAATATAATCTTCTATGCCCACATTCCTAATTATTTCTTCGTCTAATTTTTCTAAAATCCATAGGTTCTGTGGGCTATTGCTAAATTCCCATATTTGTATATTAGAACCATTTGCAACGTTTGCATCCTTTAAATCTATAACAAAATTGGTGTTTGCTAAATTTATAGCATAGATATTAGTATCTTTCTTACTAAACGTCCATTTCTGCGCTGTATTGTCTGTATCTCCCCATGTTTGTATATTTGTGCCATTTTCAAACACGGCTCCCTGTACATCTAGAGCCATACCAGAAACTGCATTTAATATTTTATATGTTCCATCTGCTCTCTTTTTAATTCTAAACTTTTGTGCATTTGTATTATTACTTTCGTACAATTGCAAATTCGCACCAGCTTCTAAAGATCCATCCAAAATATCAAAAACAAAATTATAATTAATTTTACTGTGTATTCTGTAATATCCTTCTTCTACATTATCTGTATTTATTATATTATTATTTAGAATTACATTTTGGTTAAATATATTAGTAATATATTTAATTATGTACTGGTATACGCTAGTGCCATCTTCATTTTCTATATTTTGTATAACACCCCAATAAATAAATTCATTGTTTTCTTTTATTATTACTATATCGTTAGCCTTCGCAGTTGTTTTCTTTAATACTTTTACTGTTGTATTCGCGTTTGTTTCTTCGTCTATATTTATTTCATAGTCTGGCAACTGTATGACATCTTTAACACTAAAATCTCTATAATCAAATATGTACATGTATGTTTCTTCTGTTGTTATTTTAAGTGGTTTTCTCTTTAATATTCTTACATCTATATTTGTACTTTCTGTTTTAGAATCTTCTGTACAGGTAATCTCTGCATTGTATATTCCACCTATTTCTGTCGCTGTTAGTTCTACTTCATATTCGTCTGTGTTTTTGTTATATATAGCATTATATTTTTTATTATTAAATTCTACTACTATATTAGCCATAATCTAAACCACCTTATAATATGCATATACAACAATTTCTGCGCTTAATATATCATTTTCTGCCGATAATATTAATTCGCAAGATTTATTTTGTGGAAATTTAATTACGTTATTATTAGCAGGATTTATATATTCTAAATCAAATAAGTCTGTATATGTTCCATCTGTATTTTCTTTTCTTATATAGAAATCTTTTTCTTGTGTAGAATATTCAAATGTCTCATATTCCTTTAAGTCTACATTTACTAAAACTTCTTGATATATATTTCCTTCTACTTTTAATGTTAGCTTAGGCTTAGAAACTGGACCTTTAATTTTTACAGTTACAGGTGCTGAAACGTGTCCTTTATTTATATATTCCAGTATTCTATTGTTGTAATCTACAAATTTACTATCCCACCTAAAATTCCACCTTATTTCTCTATCTTGTGCAGATGTTGTGTATATTGCTTTATTTTCTTCGTACCACAGACTTAAGCAGTCAAATATCGCATTGCATTTTAGTATTCCATCTATATCTATTTGCCCTTTATCTATTAATTGGATTTTTACATCTTTAAAATATTCTTTTATTGGAATATTTTTATATGGTATTTTATATCCAAACCTTATTTTTTCAGAATTTTCCACATAATCTACAAATTTCTTAAAGTTATCGTAATTGCTAAAATTTGCTATTCCATTAATTTGCCCTTGTTCCATTTTTCTTAAAATATCTATAAAAGAATTTCCTATTTGTTCGTATGTTGTGTTGTACGAATATCCTAATCCGTTTGGCTCAGATAAAAAACAAAAATTGTTTAAATCCATTAAGCTAAATTCTTGTCCTTTTTCATTCAGCAATCTAAATTGTCTTACCATTTTCTCCTCCAGTTCAAAATAAAAAAGAACAGCTAAAAAACTGCCCTTTTTCTATAAATTTAAGCTATATAACTACTCTAATAATAAAATAAAACGGCTTAGAATCTATTCTCGTAAGCCACTTTTTTACCTTATTTATCTGATTTTTTCACTTATTTCTTGCAATAAGTCTATTATTGTTTCTACTATAGATAATAAAAATACTTCTGGAATTATAGCAAATATTATAACAATTCCCGTAACATAGCTTTTTAATATAAACATTATCACTGCTACAATTAATGATAGTATTATCATGGTAGTTTTTGCTATAGAAATAAACTCTGATTTTCTTCTATTGTTATGTACTCTACCTTCCTTTTCAAATTCATCAATATTTACTAGACATTCTGGACATCTTTCAGATTCATCTGGAATTATTTTTTTACAATTTGGACATATCATTTTTTATATTCCTCCTTATTTTTTAGGAGATTTTATCATATTTTTTAAAATTTGTCACTATATTTTTTATTTATATACTTAAAACATTGCTCCAACCTTTCTTTATCTAGCTCTTGCACGTTAAATATATTATTTATATTATAACTTATATTACTTGCTTTTTTTACTTCATTAGTTAGTGCAGACTGTAGTCTGTTTATATTTTCTGGTATATCTATTCCATATTTTATTTTTTTATTAATTTTACTGTATTGTAATGCTTCACTAAACTCATTATTTGCTTTTTCTCCATATTTATTCATATCCTTTAGTAAATCTTTTCCAGCATTGTTCATTCCTATATTAGCTCCAGCGAAATAGTCTATAAGTGCTCTTTCAGCTAAAATTGATGGCGAACCATCTCCTAACCCCTTTCGAAACTGACTATTACCTCTATTACCTATATTAAATAATAAATTCCAAAATGAACCAGAGCTTGAATTTAACCCTTTTTCAGCACCAGCCAAATAATCATCTGAAGCACTTTTACCTTCTGCATTATTATACTTTTCTTTGAATTTTTGAGCAGCTCTATCGCCCAACGACTGAGTTGAATTAGGTAATGTCGAAGCATCAACTGTCCATATAATTGAATTTAATTCATTAGCTACGTCTTCTGGTAGGTTACTAATAGCTTTATTAAATTCATCTGTTGAATAGTCGGCAATATCTCCATATGTTTTAACTATTTCTGGTGTTAAGTCTTGCACTTTTGCTATTTGACTTGCAAAGCTTTGAGCAGTTAATTGTAATTGTTGTTCATTTGCATTGATTTGATCTTGATATATTTGACTGTTTGCTGAATTTCCCGCATCTATTTCCTGTTGTTTGTATTTTTTATAATTTTGAAGTTGTTCTGTATAGTACGCTAATTTATTTAATCCAGATTGTTGAAGGTTGTTTACATCGGATTGGTATGAAATTGCGTTTCTATTAATTAATTCAGCTACAGAATTGGCGGTATTCTCCATTGCTAATTTTTGATCATATTCATAATCTGCTATTGTAACGTCATATTGCTTAACTAAATCTTGTTGCTCTTGTAAAGATTTTGTTAAAGCACCTATTTCTGTAGTTAATTTTGCTCTCTCCCTACCATCTGCAAAAGCAATTTTGTTTTGTTTTTCTGAAATTTGATTTTGTAAATCTAATATTTGTTTATACGCATCTTGTCTCGCTGAAAAAGCTTCTGTATACGCCTCTTCTTGTGCTGACATTATTGCTTCTGCTTTCTTTTTTCTTATTAAATTATCAATTTCACTTTGTATATCCTTATAACCTTGTACTACATCTCCATTTAAGTTTATTTCTGTTCCTAAAGCTTTTGATAATGCTGATGTAACTACTTTAGCTCTTTCTTCATATCCTGACTTAACTTTACCATTTTCATCTGTTATTTTTTGTAACTCTTGCCATAATTCTTCAGTTTTACTTATTTGCTGCATATCGCTGGCAAGCTTTTGATTTTGAGTTTCTATTAATAAATTAAAAGCATCTTTTTGCTTTATAGTTTCTTGAGTTAATTTATTTGCTTCAATAATTGTTTCATGTTGTTTTACTTGGTATACACCTATTCCAACTGCCGCTGCACCAAAAAAAGCTATCGCTCCAGCTCCTGCTACTCCTAAGCCACTTAGAACTCCTGACAATGTAGAGGCTGCTCCTGATGTCTGTACAATTTTAGGAATTAATGTTCCGATTAATTTGCTTAAACTTCCTATTCCCTTGCTTAAAGTTCCTATCCCTGTTCCTAATTTTCCTATTATCTTTACAGCAGGTCCTATAGTTGCAACTAAAGCTACTGTTTTTATTACATTCTCTTTTTCTTCATCGGATAGCTTTATAAATTTATCTACTAATTCTTGTATTTTTTTAGTAAGATCTTTAATATACGGTGCTAATGTTTTTTGTATTGCAATTCCAGCACTTTCTAAACTGCCTTTCATTTCTTCTATAGCTCCAGATGTATTGTCTAACATAGTATTAGCCATATCTTTTGCTGCACCATCTGCTCCTTCAAAAGATTTTGTTAGATTATTTAATTCTTTTGGTCCTCTTTGTATTAAGGATAACATTCCCGATAAAGATTCTGTTCCAAATAATGTGGCTAAAGTATATTGCTGTTGCTCCTCGGATAGTTTTGCTGTGCTATCTTGTAGCATTTTAATAATCTCTGTTAAAGATTTCATTTTTCCTTCACTGTCATAAAAACTTATTCCTAATTTTTCCATTACTTTAGTCATTTTATCCGTTGGTTTAGTTAATCTTGTTAATGCTCCTCTAAGAGACGTTCCAGCTTGACTTCCTTTTATTCCTGCGTCAGACATAATTCCTATTGCTGCTGCTGTTTCTTCTAAAGATATTCCCATTGTATGTGCAACAGGAGCAATATATTTCATTGCTTCTCCCATATCTTCTGTTTGTGCATTTGTTTTTGCTGCTGCTTCTGCAAATACATCCGCAACATGTCCTGCTTTATCTGCATCTAGTCCAAATCCTCTAATTGCACTAGCTGCAATTTCAGAGGCTGTTGCTAAGTCTGCACCACTGGATGCTGCCAAATCTAATAGTCCAGGCATTGCTCTCATTATTTCAGATGTTGTGAAACCTGCACTTGCTAAATTTTCCATTCCAGCTGCCACCTCTGATGCGCTAAAACTAGTAGAAGCACCTAAATCTATAGCCTGATTAGTAAGTTTTTCTAATTCTTCTTTTGTTGCTCCTGCTATAGCCTGCACTCTTGACATCTGTTTTTCAAAATCATTTCCACTTGTTACTGCTGCAGTTCCTATTGCTAAAACAGGTAAAGTCAAAGATGTTGTTAATTTGCTTCCTACATTATCTATCTTGCTTGATATGTTAGTAAATTTATTTCCAAACTCTTCTAGTTTTTTTCCTGCTTCGTTCCATTTGCTTGCTTGTAATTGTAATTGTTTTAATTTATTTTCTGTGCTCACAATTTCTCTTTGAAGATTTCTATAATTTTCTTCAGACACATTATTTGGATTGGCTAATACCTCATCTTGTACTTTTTTTAATTGTTCTAGTTTTTTAGAAGTAGTTTTTATAGCTTCAGACAATATCTCTTGTTTTTGGCTCAATAGTTCTGTATTTTTAGGATCTAGTTTTAGTAAAGAATTTACTCCTCTTAGTTCTTTAGTTAAGCTAGATGTAGCAGAATTTACTTTACTTATTGCCTTTTGTAATCCTGATGTATCTCCACCTATTTCAACTATAATTCCTTTAATACTTCCTGCCATTTTATCCTCCTACATTCTAGCAACTATTTTATTTATTTCTTCTTGTGTCACTTTCCTTATACCATTGGTTGGTTTGCTTGTATCTTTTTGTAAAAATGATATAAATATTTTTAAAATATCTACATATGTTAATTCTTTTAAATCTTCTATTTTTAAACCTATTTTTAATGTTGTAGCAAAAAAATCATGTTCTGGAAATTTCAGTTCTGTTTCTTCTTCGTTTTTTACTATTTTTTTTAGTTCTTTAATAGTTTCTTCATCCACAAAAGTTGTCGACGGCAAATTCCGTTACCTCAACAATCCAATCATCTGTTGTATTGATTCTTTTTATTAATTTAAGCCACTCTTCATATTCTCCAATCGTTGGATTGGCTGTATTGCAGCAAATATAAGCAATCCTCGTTACTGCTTCTATATAGTTATCAATATTTTTAAGCATTAGTCGAGATAACTTTGTTGTTATCTCGACTTCTGTTATCTTTGGATTTTCTTTCTTTAATTGATTTGCCATTAAAGTTTGCATAGTTATAAAATTTTGTATTATTTCAAAATCTTCGAATATTCCTCTATTAAACTTTTTCCTATATTGAATATAAGTTAATGCGTTACAATCTATATCGAACTCTCTGTCACAAATTTTTATTTTTTTCATTTTGCTATTTTCCTTTCCAAATTCAAGATTAGTATAGTCTTGCTATACTGATGGTATCTCTGTTGGTTCATATACTTTGTCAAAGAATTTTTCGTAAATTTCTTTGTTTCCCTCTGTATAAGGTAATTTTACTCTTACATCTCCAGTATCTGTTCTAGCAGATGTTGTAATAGCTAATGTATCTGTATTTGGTGTTTTAGTATCTTCTGTTGTGTTTGCTTCTGTACTTGGTCTAGAAACAGATGTATTGTAATAGCAGAATCTAGTTCCTGTTTGGTCTCCTTCGATTTGATACATAAAAGCAAACGGAGATATTTTATCATTAATATTTTCAACTATTGCTCCATTGTTGTCTTTTCTTTGCCCTAAAATCTCTGTTTCAAATTGTTCAGGCAATTTTGCAACTTCTAAATCTCCGCTATATCCGTTGTTAGCAAAACTTTCCCAAAATTTCATATTATCTGCATAAAATGGTTCGCTATCACCTTCTGCGTCTAAAGATAATGTTACTGCTCCTGGAATTTTAAATGGTGTCCCAAAAGTTATAGACCCTTCTTCTCCTATAATCATTTTTGCAATATGTACATTACTTAAACCAAATTTTACTTTATTTCCATCTTTCATACTTTTTTCTTTCCTCTCTTTTAAATTTCAAAAAAATAACTTATCTGCCAAATTTTTTCATCTGATAGATAAGTTATTTCCGATTTATTCCAACAAACATCATATAAGATTTTGTTTTCTATTGTATTAATTAAATTTAAATCTATATAATTCATAGTTATATCTAGTTGAATATTTCCTATTCTGTGATAAACTTTATTTTCTGCAAAAAAATTAGTTGTTTTTGTTTCTAATGCTACAGCATGTGGAGGGTTAACCTCATCTTGAAAGTTGCCATAAGCATATTGTATTTTTTGTTCTTCAAATCTTTTTGATAATTCTTGTAGATCCTTCATGTTTTAGATCTCCTTATAATTTTTTCTTTTATTTCTTTTTCATACAATTTGTTATATTTTTCTTCTATCAGCTTAATATGCGGTCGAGCTTTTGTATGTCCTCCATTTTTAGTAGCATGTCCATTTTCTAACAAATGAGTTAACTGATAGTTCGTTTTATTGTATATTTCTACAGTATATCTTCTCTTTGACTTTGTATTTTTCTTTCTGCTCCACCCTTTCCAATATGGATTTTTTCTTGTACTTTTTTTACTTGTTTTTCGTTTTGGAGATTTCTTTTTTAATTCTTTAACAGCTTCTTTAGACAGTTTTTCTGTCGTTTCTTTTACTCCATCTTCTATATCTTCAACATAATTTGTTAAATAATTTCTTACTGCTTTAGACAGGTTATCAATTTTTATGGAATTAGACATTATTGATTTTCCTTTCACATACTAATATAAGTTCATCGAGATTTTTCTTTTGAATGCGGATTATCGTATATTTTACGCCCATGTAAATTAGCTCTTGTTCATTACTGTAATTCAAACTACTAATTATTAGTCTTAAGGTAGGCTTATATCCGTTTTGGTTCGCTTGATAATATTCGTTTGCATATATATCTTCTTCATCTATAATTGGTATTTCTTTCTCTTCTATTTTATCTAAAATTTGAATACCGTTTTTATCTTTTTTATATGTTGTAGATAACAACTTGCAACTTACATCACGCATTGTTATCTACCTCCTCATTATTTTTCTTTTGATATTCTTCAGAAAATTGTAGTTCTCTCAAGTTAGATTTATAGCGCTTTAAATATTCTGTTCTTTTATTAATATCTCCATCTCCAAAATGAGCTTTAACATATATTATTATTGTATTTTGTACTAAATCATCTTCTATGTTTTTGTCAACATCTATATCCACTCTTTTTAAGTCTGATATTGCAGATTCAATAAGCATGGTGATTTCTTTGTCTTTTAAGGATGAAGAATCTACTATGCTTAAACATTCTTTAGCAATTTTAAAGAGTTTTTCTAGTTCTTGTTTCATCTACATTCCTCCTATATAGAAGGAGCTGTACTAATGTATCCATTTACAATTGCATCTTTATCTTTAAATTGACAATCTTCTCTCTCAATTCCCTTGAATAATGTTAAATCTTCTTCAAATGCATTTAATTGTCCTATTGCTGCTACATTAGAAGTATTTATTGTTAATTGTTTTCTATCGAAGAATTTGATAGCTTCTTTTAAATCTCCTATAATAAATGGAATTTTATTTGATTCAGTTGGTAAATCTACATTTGGAAGTGATATAACTGGTACTGTTGTTGCTCCTGCTGATAATCTCATTTGCATTGGATTTGCTGGGTTAGGTTGTAATAAATATTTACCCTCATTATCTTTTAATGTGTCTAAATATTGTAAGCCGTCGTCATTTGTAACTATTACAGATGTATATTTAAATGCACTTCCTAATGTAACATTTAAAACTTTCTTAATATCATCTAATCCGTTTAACTCTTTTTCGCTTTGTTTTTTTATTAAATCTAGAATTATTTTATTTCTTGTTACCCTAGATTCATCTCCTAACCATTCCACTATAATGTTTACAATATTTGTGTCAGAGTCTTCTAATAATTCATTTGTTATTGGTAAGTAACCAGCATATTTAGAAATTACATACTCTATTCTTTCAAATTGTGGTGTAGAATTAGATGTTATTTTTCCGCCTTCTCCAACTTTAGTAAATCCTTTTTGTTGACTTCTCTTTTTGAAAGTTCTGCTACCTTTGTTTGTAGAAACAGTTTCAACACTTACTAAATCAATTAAAGAAGCTTTTGCTTCTCTTCTTTTTTCTACCATACTAGAAATATCTTCTGGAACTGTGTATCCTCCGTCTGCTGGAGTTCCTTCATTCATTCCTTTTGCAATATTTCTAATTTCTTTTGCAAATTTAGAAACTGCATCTTCTTTTTCCTCTTTTTCATTTTTGTCTTCTATATTTTTTTCTATTTTAGCAACATCTTCTTCATTTAATTTTGTTGATTCTTTTTCATTTTCAAATAGTCTTTTTTCTATATCATATTCTTCTTGTAATTTATCAATTTCATCTAATATTTCTTTTGCTTTTTCTAAGTCCTTGTTTTCTCCCTCTGTATATCCTTTTGCTAATGCTTGTTTACTTTCAATTTTTGCTAATAATTCTCTCATTTTTTTATTCATAATATTTATCCCTCCAAATTTTGTTTTTCTATAAATAAAAAAGAAGCTATAGTCTTGATTTTTAAATCAATTTCTGCTTCTTTATTATTTTTATTAATTTCTTTAGGCTTTTCTTTGCCTCCATAATTTTTTGTTGTTCCTGCTCTTGGTTGCGCTGGAACTGCTACAAAAGATACTTCGTAAGCTTCTTTTGCTCCATCTAGTGTAAAATAGCAAGTTTTTTTACCTTCTTGTGTTTCATATTCTTTTCCCCACCAATGTGAGCAATAAGTTTTCATGTTGTCTACTCCACAGATAGAACAATATGCATGTTTTGGCTTGCAACTTGTAGATACTTCTTTTTTGATTCCTGCTTTAATCTCAGAAATTAAATCTGTGTTTTTTTCTGTTTTTACCATATAACATTTTGCAATCAATTTAGTGTATATTTCTCCTGTCTTTACTGTTTTACTACTATCTTGTACTAATTCAGTATCATATACTCTCGCTATTTGGTTATCTGCTGTTCTTCTATGGTCTTTTATCATTGTTTTGCCAATGTATAATTTCTTTAGGTCTTTTAGTGCATTTAGATTAAATGGTTCATAGTTTCTGTCATCTAGTTCGTTATCTCCCATAACTAACTTAAATGTAAAAACCTCTTCTGCTTTTAATGGTGTAAGAGTAAATTTATTAATCTTTTTTAATTCATCTTCTGTGACTTCTTGATTTTCTACTCCTACAGCCTTACAAATTACACCTTCTGCAACAATTTTGTCATTATCTCTTCCATCGTTTTCTTTATCCATTCTTTCTCTTCCTCCTTCCTTTCCAAATTTGTATATTGTGAACCTGCTAATTCAACAGGTATACTAGCACCATTTCCTAGTAATTTATCTCCTCCTGGTAAAGAAGGTTTATCTAGTAAAGCTCTTGCTTCATTCGGTGTATATATAAAGTTTGCAACTGCTTGGCTTAATGTTTCTATTTGTGTTTTTAAATCTGCTCTTAATATTACTGCTACATTAAACTTAAAGTAATATCCATTGTCTATTTCTTCTCTTGATAAGAGTTTATAGTTTAATTCTTCTTCGTATTGCTTTAATATGTATAACATTGTATCTACATAGAAACTTAATTGTTGTGCCTCAGAACTAGCATAACTAGATTTTTCATAGTCGCCTATTTGATTAGGTTTTATTCCAAAAGCAGATGCTATTTGCAAAGCACTATATTTTTTTACTTCTATGAATTGGTTATCTGCTAATTTTATATTTAAAGGTGTTAAATTTGTTCCAAATGGTATTGGAATTATACTTTTTACCTCTTTGTCATCTAAGTCGCTTCCTGCAAAATCTTCTATTTTTTCTTTGAATTTCTTTCTGTTTTCTTCTGATAAATCTGCCGTATATTGAACAACTGCTTTAGCCGTAAATCCACTTTTATACATCTGATTTAACATTTTTTGTGCTTTTATATTTCCTGTTACAGTTGTTTTTAATTGTTCTCTAACAGGTATTCCTTTTATTCCGTCAAAGCTGCTAGATGTTTTTAAATGGATTATTTGCTCAGAAGAGAATTTATATAATTTTCCACCATGAGAATAAATGTAATAAACATCTGGTACATCGCTTAATATTTTTTGGTCATCATACCAAATTTCAACTTCATTTGATGGCAAAATCCATAAAGAAGTTTTTGTTCCCGCTCCTTTTATCCAAGCATAGGCATCGCCATAATGATTTCTATTTTGTTCCATTGTTGACCAAAAGGTTGTAGAAGTCATATATGGATTTGGTCTATCGTGTAATGTAAAATAAAGAGGATGTCCCCTTGCAGTTACGACTCCTCCGTTTTCATCATGTTTAAGCAATTTTAATGGTAATTTCCCAACTGATTCGCTTAATACTTTTAAACAAGCAAAATATGTAGCCTCAGATAGCACCTCTTCTTTAGTTCCTTGCAATCCTAAAAAGTCTATTAATTGTTGCATTGCATAATTTTTATCTTGCTTATTGGTTAATGCTTTATATGCATTTTTTACTCTATTTTTTAAATTCACTATTGCCTCCTAAATTTAATTCCAACCCATTTTTTCTAGATAATTTTCCATTTCCTTGTTATAATCTATTTCTTCCTCTTCTCTTATCTTCATCTGTGTTATGTGTGCATCTATCATCGCGTCAACTGGGTCTATTCTTCTATTTTTTGCATTTTTTTCTTTATCTATTTTCTTTTCATCAAAACTATTTTTTACTATCTTAGCGTTAGAAACACTGTAACTTAGCAATTCTTCTTTTTTGTTATATTTTATCTTTTTAGATTCAATATTAAGTTGCATGTCCTCTGTTCCATCATGTAGAAATCTTGCTGACTGTTTTATTTCCAATAAAGGTGCTCCAAATTCTTCTAAATCTTCTAAAAATAAATCTGCATTGTGTGGGTCATATCCTATTGCTTGTAATTTTAAATTATATTTTTCTATAATATCTTTTAAATACTTTATAATAAATTTGTAATCATTCTTGTATGTTGCTTGTCCACCTGTTACAGTTATTAATCCTTGTCTTTCCCATAAGTCATATGGTGCAATATCTGTTCCTATATGTTCGTCTAGTCTTGCTCTCGGCATAAATGAATGTGTATGTATAAAAAACTCTTCATCTTCGAGTGGAATTTCTATTGCGATAGTTGTTAAATCTCCTCCACTAGATAAGTCTAGACCTGCATAACACTTTTTGCCTTTTAAGTCACTTAGTTCTAAATCAGATTCGCAATTTTTCCATTTTTGTGGACTAGTAAATTTATCTTCTGTGTTTTGTACCCATAAATTAAGAGACTTCGTCATAAAGTCTCTTAATTCGCTACCTCCCATGTCTTTAGCAGTTTGCATATCTGTAATTAAATTTTCTAATCCTTGTGGTGTTGCAGCTAAATATGGATTTGCTTTTATTAAATTTTTAGTATCAAATATGTTGTCATTTTCGTCTAATGAATATATATCTACAAAGAAATCATCTGCTGTAGCTATTCCTTTAAGGATATTAATACAATATTGATCCATCTCAAAACAAGCACTATTTAATTTATCTCCTCTTGTAGTAATTATACTTATTAGAGTTTCTTCTAAGGCTTTTGTACCATTATATATAGCTTTATATGTTTTTGCATCTGGATGCTGATGGTATTCATCTATAGAAGCAAATATTGCTCTAAATCCTTCATCTAGTCCACTTTCTTTTGATAAGGCTTCTATGGTACATTGTGTATCTTTTGCAATTATTAGTGATTTATAATCTTTTATATCAAATAATTCTTGTAGGTCCTCATCTGTTTCAATAAATTTTTTCATTTCTTCCCAGGCAATTCGTGCCTGTCTTTTCTTTGTTGCAACCGTGAACAATTTTCCATAATTATATCCACTAAATCCACCTATATATGTACCTTTTATACCGTTTTCAAAAGACTTTCCATTTTGTCTTGCCATTGACTTATATGATCTTCTAAATCTTCTTTTTCCGTTTAATTTTAGCCAGCCAAATGGACAACCAAAATCAAATATCTGTCCTCCTACTAGTTTTACCCTCTTTTTTTCAAATCCTTCTCCTATAGTTAGTGTTTCTGCATATTGTAAAATCCTCTCTGCTTTTTCTGGGTCCCATATATAAGGAAAATCTTTAGTTCCTTGTCTTTTTAAATCTTCAAGATGTCTTTTACATGCTAGAATATGCAATTCTCCCATTTTATTTTCATCTATTGTTTTCTTTGCATATTCTGTTACTCTGTCAATCATCCTAATACCTTAAATTTATCAAATTTATTTTCTGCTGGTATTTCTTTTGGTTTCGGCATAACTAATTTTGCTCTTGAAGATATTGACAAACCTAAATCATTAGCACAAGCTCTACATTGCTTTAATGCTCTATCTTGATAGGTTAAGTACAAATCAATTTGTGACATATATTCTTTTTTCTTTTCTATTTTCCTTGCTCGTGCTAATTTGCTATTTAGATCATTTAGTTCTTTTGTGTAACTAATATAGCTTGAATTTGCAATTAAATAATGCGCTAGACAATCTTCATCCAGCTCTGTAATAATTCCTATATCCAATAATATTTTTGTGATTCTATAAAATTCTTTTTTTTGATCTTCTGTTAAATATTCTGGTGCATTAACATTTATATGGTCTGTTACTATTTCTGATTCTGTTCTTTCTTTAATTTCTGCTTTAGTTAAATGTTTCTTTCCTTTTGCTAGTATTAGATTTATAGGCTCTCTTGGTCTTCCAGCCATAAAATTACACCTCTTTTCATTTTTGTTGTCTTAAAATCGAATTTAGGGATTTTTTTGTACAAAGCTGAGGTACGCACCGTTCTCTCTTAAAGCCTTCAAAACTTTTTTATGTACCCCTTGCCTCTTCTTGTTTTATTTTTTATATATAATCATTGATTCAATTGGTTTTAAATTATATATTTTCTTAATTGATTTGGAGTTGTTTTATTATATATATTTTTACCTTCTAATAGTTCTCTTATCATCTGCTTATAATCTTCTATCTCTTTATCTTTCTCTTTTAATTCTTTCTTTAGTTCTAATCTTGTTTTCTCTGTTGAAATGTCTTTTGCATATCTTAATTCATATGTGCATTCACAATCTCTACAATTGTTATGTCCATCACATTTTGTATTCTTTTTTATTATCACATTCATATAATATATCTATTCTGCTATCATCTATTACATTTATTATTGCACTATATGTTTTCATTTTGCTCTCCTCTTTTTAAATCTATTGTGTATCATATTATGATGATTATGGCATAATGCTATTAGATTACTCCACTCTAATCTTCTTAGCCAACCAGTCGGTGTTTGTATTGGTTCTCTGTGATGTATCTCTTCTGTTAATTGTATTGTATGTTTACCTTTTTTTCTTGCCTCTTCTTGACACATCTCACAATACGGATGCTTAGTCTTGTATGCTTCTTTAAGTAGTTTCCACTCTTTACTATTATAAAAAGTTTTATACTTCTTATCTCTTGTTTTGTTATATCTACTCATACTTTTCTTTTTATTATTCTCTATTTCCTGATCAATTATAGCTTGACATTTACTACAATATCTATTGGGAGCTTGTATAATCTTTTGACATCTAGCACATAACTTTAATATCATATTTATTCCTCTTCAATTTTTATACATTTGTTTTCAAATTTTTTATATGCATCAAAATATATTTCTTTCTTATCTCCATTCATAGTTAATTCATAATACATTCCATCTTTTAAATCTGTACTTAATAATGCTTTACTATTTTGTAATGTCTTACAGCTCCATACTACAAAAACATTAAAGTCTGGAATTGACTCATTTTTATCTAAATGATCTATTGCGTATTGTCTTACTATTTTTTTGCATCTATCTATAAATTCTTCATTACTCATTTTCTACTTTTTCTCCTTTCTTCTTCCTTCCTCTTCTTGGAGTCTTCATATTTTCTTTTAGTTCTTCTTTAGCAGCATCCTTATCTTCTTTTGCTTCTTTCTTTTCATCTTCTAGTTTTATTTCTGTTACTTCTGCTAATCCAGATGCTTCTATCTCTTTTGCTCTTTCTTCATCATTAATCATATATATATCATTTGCTTTTATATTTGCATTTCCTTCATGATTATATTCAACATTTCCTTTACCTTCATTGTATTCTTCTATTAGCTCTGGTCTTCTATCTATATAATCTTGATTTGCAACTACTTTATACATATTCTTGCTCCTCTCTCTTTCTTTATTTAGTAATTCTATCCATTCCTCTTCTTTACATTTTTCTTTGTATTTAAAATTGTTAGGAATATTGTTTACTATCTTATCTATATTTAAATTACTTAATTCCATATCTAGTATGTATCCATTTTTGCCTTCTTCAACACTTTCATAAGCACTAGGAAAGTTTGTGCATAATACTGGAGTTCCATATTCTAAACACTCATTAATAAAGTAACTATATCCTTCTGTATCAGATAACTGTACTCCATAATCAGCTTCTTTAATATAATCCCAAAAATCATGGCTTGGTTTCATATATACAATTTCTTCATAACCAAATGGCTTTTGATTGTACAAGTTTAAATCTGTAAATATGGTCCATCTAAATTTTATATTTGCTTTCCTTAATTCTTGTGCTAATTTAAGCATTCTTTTATAGCCTTTTTCTTTGCTTACTCTAGTAGCACTTATTAATTTTAATATTGGTCTTGTTTCTTGTACTTCATCTAGAATATTGTAAATTCTCGTTATCTTTTCACTTGGATATAATTTTTTAAAAACCGTACAAATATAATTAGATACTCCAACGTGCTCTGTTGTTTTATGCCATTTGTTATAATTAAAGTTTACTTCTTTAGCTTTTATATAATCTGCATGTACCATTTGAATATATCTTCCGCTTTTTGCTATTACACTTTCTGGATATTCTCCCCATGCAGATGCACAAATGCAAATATCACAAATATATTTCTTGTTAGCATCATATTTTTCTATATTTTTTACATTCTCTTTTATTCTCTTCAAATTTTCTTTATCTGCTACACTATATAAAAATGTTATATTATAATATTGTCTTAGCTTTTTAGTAAAGTTATATACAAATGTATCTACTCCACCAAATCTCAGTAAGTTGTTGTGATATAATATTATGTTTTTCATTTTGCCTCCTCTTTTGCTTTGCTTTTTAGTGTTAATAAGTATTTTTCTAATTCTTCGATAGCCTCTTCTAATAATATTATTTTGTTAAGAAGTTCTTTTTTGTTTGTATCTGTAAATTTAAATTCACCTATTTCTTTAATTTCATTTATATTTTCTATACAGTAACTTATTTTTCCGTTTGTTCTATAAACTTTAAATAATCTTCTTATTTTATCGTTAAGTAATTCTGCTTTTATTTCTTCTAACGTTTTGTGTGTATTTACTATAATAAATTTAGAGGTTTGTACTATATTTTCTTTACTTTCTTTTAATTTATTAATAGTTTCTTCTAAATCTTCTTTGTCTTGTTCTGTTAATTCTTTTAATATAGTTATACTGTACACTTTATCATCTATTATTCTTTGCTCAATCATATTTATATGTTCCTCTTATTTTGTTTATTATTTTCTTTATAAAGTTTAATGGTGTTTTCTTTGCATATTTATATTTAGAAGTATGTGAGCAAACATTTTTCCCTTTGTAATAGTATGAACAAATCATTTTAGCACAACCTTTATTCTTTCTAGGATCACACGTATATAATAGTTTAAAATCTAAATAATGCTTATTCATTCTTTATTAAATCTCCGTTCTCGTTAAACTCGTATTCTACTTTTTCTGTAAAATGTTCCTTGTTGTGGCATGGTTTGCATAAGCTTTCTAAATTCTCTATATTAAAGAATACATTGTCGTCTTCGTAGTTCTCTTCTGTTACATATTCTTTATGGTGTACAAAATACGCAGGAACATATTTTTCTTTCTTTTCGCATCTTTGACACATAGGATTTATTAGTAACTTTTGTCTTCTTAACTTCTGCCATCTTTTACTTTTGTACTTTCTTGCAATTAATGGATTATCTCTTTCTGCCATAACTATTCCTTTATTGCAGTTTCCTTTTCTATTTTCTTTGTAGCTGTTTCTTTCTTATTTTCCACTAAAATAGCATATGGTTCTCCGTTACTTCTTTTAGCATTTAAGATTTCTTCTGCTCTTTTATTTGTAAATTGTTTTATCTGTCCTGCTTTATAATCTTCTCTTGTGTACTTATCTGGAACATCTACTAAAAACTTTAGCTTTTTCATTTTAGTCCTCCTATTTTTTTGCGTTCGTCTTTTTTCATCTTTTCTTTAAAACATCTATTATAATATTTACATTGCTCACATTTTCTTTTCATGCATTCTTTCCAATTTATTTTATCTTTCATATATGTTTAGTACCTTTATTAATAAATATAAAATAAGTATTTTCATTTTTTTCTTACCTATCTGGCGACAAACTATGGATTCGAACCATATACCTTTTTAGGTACGTACTTCTTAGCAGGAAGCCTCCAGACCTTCTGGATTAATTTGCCATAAAAAACAAGCTACACTAGGAATAGCTTGTTACGATTATATTTACATTTTAGAAAGGAGGTGATTTCTTTTGGAATATATCACTTTTTTACCTAGCATAAAAAAAGAGCAGATATTTAAAACATCTACTCTTATGGTATGTGATTGTTAAAGTACAACCACATAAAACTTAATTTAATTTAAGGAGCACTTTTTTTGCAATTTGTTTTTTATTGCTATTATAATTATAAAACACCATTTTTTAAAAAACAAGTGCAAAAACCATGCAAAAACCATGCAAAAACCATGAATTTTTAGACACCTATATTTTTTCGATTTTTTTAAGTGCTTTTTGAATAATTCTTTTTATTGCGTCTGCGCTCCTTGTTTCTTTATAAATTTGGTAATAAATTCTATTACCTATATCTGTATAACTGCATTCTTCTATATATCTTGCTATTAGCAATTCTTTTTCTTTATATGTTAATATTTCCAATCTATCTTCTACTATCTCTATATCTTTTCTTATATTTATTACTTCCTCTTCTAGCTTAGTTATATCCTCTTCTAATTTAATTCTTCTAGCGTCTGTTTTCGCTATGCTGTTTCCTGTCTTATCTGTTATTGCATTTTTTGTATGTATTCCTTCGCTATTATAATTTATTCCACTTACAGTTGTATCTACTTCTAAATTCTTTAATTCTATTCTTTTGTTCTTTAATTCTTTTAGTTTAATTTTTATTTTTACTTTGTTCTCTTTGTAGTTTTTTAATAAATTAATTAATATTTTATTTTCCAATCTTTTGTACCTCCTACAAAATTTATATTATTTTCTTTAATTCCTCTTCTAGGTTTAATTTCTTTTTATCTAATTCTGTATTATTTTTCTTTAAATCTTCTATCTTCTTATCTAGTTTTATAAAATAACTTATAGGTTTTGAGTTTATGTATCTTAATATTATTTTGTAAATATCCTTTTTCGTTATATTTGGATGTGGTGTATAAGTAAACTTTTTAATTTCTATATCACTTATCTTAATCTTTATACTTGTTGTCCATGATATATCGAAAAATCTCCATCCGTCTGCTCTAATTGATTCTGTGTTGTGTTCTATAAAATAACTTAAATTATGTTTTAATCTTGCATTTATCTCATCTATTTTTCTTTCTAGATAAAATTTATATAAATCCTCTTCTGCAATTCTATTTTCTTGTAATTTGTCTTCTATATTTTCTACTCTTTTTCTTAAATTAAACATTTACATTTCCTCCTTATTTATAGAATCTTTTAAATTCTTCTATAGTTTCTATTATTTTGTATTTTGTTCTTGTTACTTCTGCTTTGCTAGTCTTATTTTCTAGCCTCTTCTTTAATACATTATCCAATATATTTAAGTCTGCTCTTATCTTTTGTATTAGTTCTTTTTCTTCTTCTGTTAACATTAGTTATTCTCCAATCTATAAAAATTTCTTTCGTATTGCTCATA
>OIXR01000950.1_pt1 | contig 22818 bp, 17 predicted proteins | sample 1587831 | NCBI WGS metagenome assembly OIXR01 (sample SAMN03283263) | human gut metagenome | biome: human-associated habitat; material: feces | host: Homo sapiens | place: USA | collected 2013
TGAATAATATTTAAATATTAAATTTTATATCTGATACTCAAATTATCCAGCTTTACTCATCTCAGAAGATTTTTCTCCTAAAAATACATCTCTTATGTATTCTGTCGATATAAGGATATGCATATATTTCCCCTTGTATAATAGTCTTAAGCATCCGATAGTTACGTTCTTTCTGTCTTTGGTATTCGCCACTCCATTGTTTTTCTTTACCTCGTCATACAAATCGGATATACTCTTCTTACACATGTCTAAGAACATGCTTATGTATCTGTATATAGTGGATTGAGATATTTCACGCATACCTATGCCTATGAGCTTCTTATTCAACTCATTAAGAAGGTATGCTACATTGAACTTAACTGTCTTTCTTTTAGTTACCTTGTATATGTGATGTACGTTTCTGGTTCTGGCTCTGAATATTATTTTGGAAAGGATTCTCACCCTATCAAGCTTCCGGCTTTTGTTAGCCATTCTTCGTCTAGAATCCGAATCAAGATTCTTATCAATGCAAGTGTATATGGATTCTCCTTTCTTTACAAACATATCCTTTATCCTTGGGACCTTACTAGCCTTATACTTGTATTTTACGATATCTGACAATGCTATTCTGATCTCTCCTTCAGCCCAAGCCTTTAGACTTATAAGTTGGTAGTTTATATCTTCGTGAGAATCTCTTAATACATGTCGGTAGCAGAAATAAGCGCATCCATCCGATAGAATATCAATAAAATCATTGGTATTGATCTCTATCTGATCTCTGTTTCCATCTTGCATCCTTTTTCTTAGAAACACATGTTTGAGTACGTTTATGATAATAAGATATATCATTGCCATCTTACATTCATCGCTGATCCGGATTCCCGATCCATGATACTCCTCATGTTTCAATGAATATTTTATGGCTGTCACTTTCTTGCCTTCCTTATTAGTAACAGGCTTAAAATCAACTGGACATATAAGTGATCCGGCTGGAAGTTTTACACATCCTAGCTCATCTTTCTTGGCCTGAATATTACGTGGAATATACTTTTCGGTAAGGATCTTATCGAAATTTGATTTCATTTTCTGTAAAAGTGCTATCTTTGTTCCAGACATTTTGAGTTTTTGCTGCGAATATACAAGTTTCATCAATACGAAACAAGTTATTCGGATGGATGGGTAGCCTGTGAAGGTCGCCCATTTGTTGTTTAATGAGGGTAGGTTATGTCCGTAAAACGTTGAGCGCGTGAACGATGGTTTTTCTCAACCTACTTGTTACGCGCGCGTTAATAGGTATATTTATTAAATATAATTAACTCTATAAACATATACTACTTACTAATATCTCTATCCGTACACAGAACCTCTCCTGACGTCGAGTTCCTGTGTACTCCATTAAAAGTCTCTATTTAATAAAACATTGCTTTTCACTGCCAAGGTATGGTGCCGTCAGGCAGGATACCGCAGGCTAAACATGGTAGAAGCCGTATCCTATACCGGAAGCCGGTACCCCGGTAGGGGGATCGGGTGGAGCAAAAGCCAAAGAAGAAAAAGCGAGGTCATGTGCGGTCGCTCACGCTCCGGCCGTCCGTATCTTCTACGGCAGGCCCCATGCCCTAAGGCCTCCCATTTCCCCTTGGCTTTATATCCCATAACATAGCAAGAAGGAATCCAAAGAGAAAAGGGGTGGTCATGTCCCTTGAGGCAGGATAGGGCTGTCCACCGCCGCTCGGAGGCATGTATGGTCTGTGCTCCACTGGCCTCATTGCCGTGGCTTACGGTGGACTTATCTGGCTTTCCTCCGCCACTTCCACCGCCTTTTCCTATTTGGATGTTCTTAAATACATGTTAATCAGCATATATTATGTTGATTATGGCATAATTTCTTGACAACGATATTTTTTTTAAGTAGTTTTGCTGAAAACTAATTTCATATGCCGGAACAGAGAAAAGCTTTCGTATTCGCATTGCCTTACGATACTAGGTTGGATATGATCCAGCAGTTCTTAAGGATATACAACGGCTATCTGGATTCTAGGGGTAGGAGCTTGATTACTGAAAGGACGATAAACTTACTTTCTTTCTACATCAACTACGGATACTCTGATGATACCAGGGCTAAGTACATGGATTGTCATGGACAGAAGGAATCTTACGTCGCTGTCCTGAACAACGAGCTTAAACGTGGGGGTTTTCTGGTGGACAAGAAGAACGGGAACTTCCGTACCCGTGAGCTGTCTATTGAGATGAGAAGCTTACGTAACTATTTTATTCTTGACGGGGAGGGTGATGATACCCGTGTAATGGGGTTTGTGTTCAAGAGAAACAAATTGGATATTGATGGGTAGGAATCTTATTTCATTCGATAGGGATATTGTGGATGAGGTGGTAAGAAGATCTGATGGGAAGTTTACCAAACAACAGGTAGAGTGGTGCATGAAAGCATCCGTATCTTACATCCATCACCTAGCTAGGTATACTGACAATATATCTATCAGAATCCCGTTTATCGGATACGTTATATGCAATCTCCGAGAGATGCGGGTAAGGCGTGATAAGATACGCCGGATATTTGTCAAGGAAGGTAATCGTTATCCGGATGAAAGGATGCCTATTGAACTTGATTGTCTGGATAAGAAGATTAAGGCGATAGAGAATATGGAGGGGTTGAAGAACGGAGATCCTCTTATACGTGATAACCATGAGGCCATGTATCAATGTCGGTATGGAATGACATGGGAACAATTACAGGATTTTCAACAAAAACAATTTAAGAAATAATATGCAAACAATCGGTAAGGCCCAAGTAATAGCCCAAGCTTGGGAAGACAGTTTATTGGGTAGGATTCCTAAGGATGAGAAGGATTATCCGGAGTGGTACAAGAATCGTCTTGATTTATGCAAGAAATGTCCTAAGAACTCTTCTAATATAGCTTTCTTTAAGTTACCAGCTAAGGTATTGCTGCAAAGATTGATGGGAAGACAGGCATGCTCGTTGTGCGGTTGCTTTATCAAGGAAAAGGCTTGGATGAAGACCGAGGTATGTCCGTTGAAGTTCGTGGAAGGAGAGAAAGCCAAATGGAATGCTATGGAGGTGATAACGGCCGATCATAACGATTTTAATATCGAGTGCCCTAACGATTCCTTTGATATAGGACTTACGGATGACGAGAGCGAGTTTTATCTAAATATTTTTGATCAGAAAATAGGTGATAAGATAGAAATCGTGTTATTTATCACCCATAAAGATGGTTTCCATGTCAAGGAGCATCATCTTGGATGTGGATGTATGGGAGACGTGTCATATAACAAACATCCTGACAATGAGAATAGAACTATATTTAGGATGACGTTAGATACCTCAAAATATACGGAAGGTCATTTTGAGAAACATCTATCTCTTATGGGTTATACGAAGGATGATCCTGAACGTATTTTCAAACATTTCCCGCTACGTATTATAGGGGAAGCTTATAAGTAAATACTATGCGAAGTCCTGTAAGAAGTAAGATAGATGATCGTATCCATGCTCTTATTGTCATGGAAGTCGGTTGCCGTGAGTTACCCGAATATTCGCTGGGTGATATACTTTACTCCGCTTTAAGGAGAGTTGCTAAGGCTAATGGTGGTAACGTACGCTTCTTGCGGGATATTAGCACCAGAGATTTATTAAGAATAATAGATCAGAGTATCAGTGATGAGATTGAGTTAAACAACAATGATTATAATGCGTAATATGGAAGATAAAGATATAAAAACAGAGATTAGAGATTATCTTAAAGAAGAGGCGGATACCCATATAAGGCATTGGATAGCCATAAAACGTGAGAGCAAGCGTCTGTATAGCGATATTGAGGATAGGACTAAGAAGATAGCCCTTAAATCATCCTCGTTGATAAAAGAGGATGATTTTGTAGTTCTTCATGAGATGACCCATAAGATACAGATGTTGAATATAGAGGCTGTAAAAGTCAATTCTAGGTTGATGTTCATAATCCAGTTGGCTACCAGCTTCGGTATGGATCTGGATTTAGATACGACATATGCGTCCACCGCCAAGAGCATTATAGAAGACAGAACGTCTGGATTCGTGTTTTATGATGACAAGGAACGTCTGAGATACGCTGACAAGGAGCTTGAGGATATGTTCCATGACATGAGCGTGACGGAAGTAAGTAAGATCGGGGTTGTTCAATCTTATAAGCTTCTTATGAAACAGTATAACGATTTTAAGGACATGAAAGCCAATGCCACAGGGAAGACGAAAGCCGACGAGTAAGGATGTTGATCGGGTTAATGACAATCTTGAGGTCATATCCAAGGCCGTGGATGATGCCAAGGCTTATATTGATAAGCATCCTTGGGACAAGGAGAAGCCTGAGGATATGGCAAGGGCATTTGACTTCATATCAAAATTAATCGATAAGATAAATACATGGAATGATTCTTATATGGAGAAAAGTGGGATCATGGATGTATATAGGTCTGTAAGCAATGTCCAGAAAAAGGAACGTAAGGGTCAGGTTTCTGGTGGAATCGAGTCTGTTTTAAAGGATATTATGAAATGAGTCTAAGTACGAGTCCGGAATTTTATGTAAACATGAAAAATCCTCCTGTATGGAACGATCTGTTCGGTTGGGAGGATCAGGATGACGATGTTAAGCAGTTCTTTACAGAGGAGGCTTATAAGGTCAAGAACGGGATAACTATCAACGGTACATTCATACCGCCATGGCTTTATTGGCATGTTAATTTCTTTCCCGTATTTCAGGATCTTCCAAACGGGGAACGTGTGCCGGCGATCAGTCGTTTGCGTGATAACGAATGGTTTTTCGCCGAGATGTACCAACGTGCCCGTATGGAGAAGAAGGGGTTGGGGATGTTTGGTACTCGTCGTTTTGGCAAGGCTCTTCTGGACTCGGAGCTTATATACACTCCTTATGGTTCCAAGAAAATAGGATTCGCCGACATAGGAGATATCATATACGGTGATGACGGGAATCTTACTACCATAGTGGGCATATATCCTCAGGGATTCGTTGATACGTACAAAGTGACCTTTGAGGACGGTCGCAGCGTGGTGTGTTGCGGGCAGCACCAGTGGAAGGTCAAGTATCATGGTGATTATAAAGTCATGAGTACTATGGGTATTATCCACTCTGACTTCTCTAAAATGACTATAGATATGGGGGAGGCGGTTGATTTTCCTGAGCGGCGTTGGCTGATATCACCCCAGCTCATGGGGTCTATGGTCGCCTCCTTCCTTTGTGGCGCTACCGACAGGATCTTTGAGCTAAGCAAGAAGGAGATGGATGATGTCATTTATTCATCCAAAAAACAGAAAGAGTTGTTTATAAGCTCATTCATGAAGATAGCTTGCGGCATAAGTACTGGTGACGATCGTTTTAAGGTCGTTTACAAAAGTGAGTATATTATATCCTTCGTAAGAAGAATATTCTGGTCTATGGGATATTATTGCGTCATGGATGGCGATGATATGTATATATCCAAGACCCATAACAGACTTAGGATATCCGATATAGATTATTACGGGAAGTATAAGGCTACTTGTATTGAGGTAGATAATAAATCTCATCAGTTTCTTACTACCAATTTTGTCGTATCCCATAATACGACCATCATGTCATCACTTCTCCAGATGAACGCTACCATGACGATCGGGCTTAGCCATTCCGTGGTAGGTTTCAGCGATAGCGATTTATCTAATATAGGTGAGTATTGTGAGTATGGTCTTGATCATGTGCATCCTTTTTTCAGGATCAACAGGACCAAGACCGACTGGAGTTCGGGCGTTACATTAGGCAAGAGGATGTCCAATGGCGTACGTGATATCCATGCCATTATCTCTATAGCCAACATCAACATGGGTAGGAAGACCTCCACGCAGAAGACGGCTGGTTTGACACCGGCTACGGCTATTTTCGACGAGGTAGGTAAGGGACCTATTAAGAAGCCGTACACGGCCGCCATGCCGTCCTACGACACTCCTTACGGCTGGCGTCTCAGTCCTATTTTGGCTGGTACCGGTGGTGAGGTGGAACTATCCAAGGACGCTCAGGAGATGTTCTCTGATCCTGATACATACAATCTTCTGGTCATGGACTGGGATATTTTAAATCGGAGAGCTATGAAAGGGAAAACATGGAAAGAACGGAAATGGGCGATGTTTGTCCCCGGTCAGATGGCTAACTCCGGTGTCAAGAGAACGATAGGGTTAGGTCATTATTTGGATAAGCCTGATGATAAGAAGCTTAATAAGATCAAGATTGACGCCACGGATTTTGAAGCCAGTACCAATAAGCTTAACGAGGAACGGAAGAAGTTATCTACGAAAGATAGGGTAGCTTATACCTCTCATACCATGTTCTATCCATTTACGATCGACGACTGTTTTTTAAGCTCGTCCCAGAACCTATTCCCGGTCGAGTACGCTATCAAGCATAAGAATGATCTTCTTGAGTCAGGGCAATATAGCGGCATGCTGTGTGATGTTTTTCTTGAATCGGGGAATAAACTTGGTACTACTAAATCGAATAAGCAATTGGCTGGTTTTCCGTTTAGCGGTGGTGTTATTGACGCTCCTGTCCAGATATTCGAGATGCCTCGATCCAATAGGTTTGATGATTTTATATATGTGAGTGGTAGCGATCCCTACAAACAGGCTAAGTCGGATACGCCCTCATTAGGTGCTTTTTATGTATTCAAGAGACGTGTTGGTATCCGAGATCCTTATGCCTATAGAATAGTTGCCTCTTATGTATCTCGTCCATCATCCATAGATCAGTTTTGCCGTACGTGCGAGGTGCTTCAGAAAGGATATGGTGCTATATGTCTTATGGAGAACGCTGACCAGATGTATGAACAGTACCTTAACCGGAAGAGTGGTATGCCTGCTTCTTTTTTCTTATTCGCTGGTGAGGCAATAGCCAATAAGTATGTGAAGGCCGGCTCCCGGCAGAACAGCAAGCTGGGGCTATACCCGACCCCCGGCAACCAGAACCTGCTCTTCTCCTGCGTGGTGGATTATTGCTGGCAGGATTTCGTTGTCGGTTATGATGATCAGACTGGTCTTGATATAACTGTCAAGGGTATTGAGCTGATCGATGATATAGCCCTATTGGATGAGATAATACAGTATAAGTCCGGATTGAACGTCGATAGGATAATAGCCTTCGGGCATGCGTTGGTTCTCGCCAGATATTTTGACGATAACAATTACATGCCTAAATCGAAGATCGAGGAGATGAATAATGCCCGCAAGGAAGACGCTTATAAACACCATGAGGTATATGCCTCTGCCTTTGGATCGGTATCTATAGGAGCTTTTAGGTAAATGAATGTCAATTAAACGCCTATCTTTGTTGTAAATAAAATTGAATAATCATGGAAGTGTTTAATAGAGATCATTCTTTTCCAGCAAAAGGAGCGTTATTAGGATTACCTCCTCAAGCTATTTCCACGAAGAAAAAGAACAGGAAATGGAAGGAGGATTGTATGGACGCTCTTGAGACGATAGGGTTGAAACAGTATGATCGCAACCAGATGTACCGTGACTATTATCTGATGGCGGATGGTAAGTTATCTTTTATGGAGATGGCGGATGTCATCCCTCAGCTAAGGAACGTGCAGAAGCTAAGGAGTGATATAAGAATCCCTTCTTTCTTGAAGCATTATGATATCATAGGTGGTATCGTAAACGCTTTTGAGGGATGGCTTACAAACCTACAGGATAAGTATACTGTTAACGAGGTAGGGGATATGGCTATAAGTGAGTATGAGGATACGATGTCAAACTTACTTCATCGTCATATACAAGAACAGTGGGATATTATCGTTAATCAGCGTCTTGTGGAGGCAGGACTTGATCCGACGTATAATGAGTTCAACTCCGAGGAGGAACGTCAGGCTTATGTTCAGCAAATACAACAGGCCAAGGCGTCTATGACCCCTGATGATATCCAGAGGTTCATGAGTGCAAGATGGAAGACGCAGGCGGCGGTATGGGGGGATCATACGATCGAGGCTGACCGTAGCCGGTTTTATATGGATGAGCTTGACAGGGAGAATTTCCGGGATCGTCTTCTTAGCGGAAAGATGTTCCGGAATCATTTCGTTGGCTTCGACTACTATCGTCCGGAGGTATGGAGTCCGATGGAGGTTTTCCATCCTGATGTGAAATACCCGCAATATGGATCTTATGTAGGTCGTCTTCATTATTACGAGGGTGTTGAGTTGATATCAAGATACGGCCATAAGATGACGGCTAAGGATAAGCGTCGGATTATGGGAGGTGATGATGATTATGAGGGATGGGTATCTAATGACGGTACTAGGTATGACTGGAAGAAAAAGAAGCCGTCTATTACCGGTATGTATGAGAATGAGGTTATTCCATGGAAAGGATACCATGACTATGAGTCTATAGTTGCCGCTGAGGACTATTATGGTGTTCCGATGGGCGAGTACCACACCTTCGGGCCGGACGGGGAGGAACACACCCAGCCCCGCTTCTTGCCCCGCTTCCATCCATTTGGCTATTTTAACTCTGACATGTCCAATGGCAAGAGATATGAGATAGATTCCCGCCTTTTTAGGGTTATGGAGGGATATTGGGTATCCATGAAACCGGTATTCTTAATAACTTACATGACGGAGACTGGGATGGTGGATCAGGAGCTTGTTACCGATGAGCTGCTCCCGGAGTTCTTGGAGAAGAACGGTATAAAGAAAGTGAAGAGGGTTATGGCCGAAGCCGTTGGTGATCCTGAGGTGAACACCTATATCTTGGAGTATGTCCCTGAGGTTAGGTTTGGCGTTAAGATCACCGGAGGTAATTTAATGGATAAGCCTATATATATCGGTGGGGATCCAATACCTCATCAGATACATGGTGACAGCAGTCTGTATGATTATGTCATTCCGGTTTCTGGATTTATAGGGGCCAGTCTCGCTGATCGCATACAACCGTTCCAGATGATGTATAACCTTGCTATGAATCAGCTATACAATAACGCCGAGAAGGAGATCGGTAAGTTCTTCTTAGGCGACCTGGGATTCTTGCCTACGGAATATAAGGATATGATGGACAAGAAGGGTGCTTTAGCTACTTTTATGCAGATCGTTAAGTCTGTATCGTTTATGGGTGTAGGTGGTAATGATACGAATAATCCTTACCAGAATCCGCAGATGAGTAGCATATATAACCAGTTTGGTGTATATGATCTTACTAATACGGATCAGATAAGATCCCGTATGGAAATGGCTTCTTACGCCTATATGATGGCTTATAGGATGATAGGTATATCCGAGCAGGCAATGGGTCAGTCAACCAGATACGAGAGTTCTACGGGCGTAAAACAGGGGGTTAACGCTACCATGTTACAGACCCAGACTTACTTTAATGATTTCGATGACTTCAAGAAACGGACATTGGATATTCATCTAGCCGTGGCTCAAGTATGCCAGAAGGAAGGATACGATTGGACCGTGATGTACAGGAACAGCGATCTTTCCTTGGCTTACATCAGTCTTACGGATAATAGCTTGTCGTTACGTCATCTTAATGTTATGGCTGTCTCTAATTCCAAGAAACGCCTGGAATTGGAGAATTTGAAACAATATATATTACAGACAAATACGTTAGGTAATGACTTACTTGATATCACTAGGATGATGAGCGCCAACTCAACGGCTGAGATGAATCAGATCGGAAGGGACGCTAGATCTTACGCCGATCGTGTAAGGCAGGAAGAATACCAGAATCAACAGCGACTTGTCCAGCAACAAGCAGAGGCCGAGCAACAGGCACGTAATGATGAGCATGAGAAGGATAAGGAGCTGGCTTATATCAAGGGTAACTTCGACTTAAGGGGTAAGAGCATAATGGCCGCCGGTCAAGCGGCTAGGACCGAGAACAACTCTGAAGGCATGGATTATGTCGAGGCTATGGCTGATAGGGCTTTAAAGGAAAGGGATCTTGATATCAAGGAAGAGGAGATGAGAACCAGACAGGCTAACGCCGAGGCTGAGCGAAGATCTCGTGAGGAGATAGAGAAAAAGAAGTTGGAATTAAAAGAAAAGGAGATAGACGCTAGAAACAAACGTTCTGATACAGATAGGTTTACGTCGATAATAAACAAGAATTGATTACAAGTTTTGTAAATATTTTTACAAAATCTGTAATCATTTTGGCGTAAAATTCTGTCATATACTATAATGGGTTTGATTTAATTGGTAATTGGATTAATAATACTTTTGTAAAAAGCAAAAAAGGAAATTGTATGAATGACATGGGTGATTTCGCTAAGGGTTTTAAGACCATGAGTGTCGAGGAACTTTTTTACCGTGGTGACGGTGATGGCGATAAGAATAATATCGAGGGTAAATATGATAAGGATGGTAATCCTATAGGTGATACCAAGGAAGAGCCTGCCGACGGCGGAGCGGCTGACGGTGGCGGGGATAAGGGCGGCGATGCTACCACCCCAGACCCTGATTCCATTGGCGAAGGCGGTACTGATGATAATAACGTGGTATCAGGATTTAACGGAAAATCTTTCTTGGAGAAGATGGCCGCAAGAGGCATCATCGACAGTATTGATAACCTTGATATTATGGTAGATGACAAGCCAGTCAATCTTTCTACTATCACTAAAGAGGATGATTTACTCGATATAGTGGAGGGATTGATCAAGGACAAGGCTGATGAGTTGTTGAAAGACAAGGTTGATACCGGCTCGATGTCTGATTTCATGAAGAAGATGATAGAGGTGGATAAGGCCGGTGGTAACGTTGGCCAACTATTAAGCCAATATCAGAGTATTCAGGCTCCGTTGGATAGCCTTGATATGAGTAATAAAAATGATCAGCTTGCGGTTATCCAGCATTATTATAAGATGTTGGGTATGCCGGAAGACGAGATAAAGGATAATATGGAGATGATGATCGGCAAGGGCGATGAGTTTATTGAGTCCAAGGCCAATAAGTTCCATGATATCCTGAAAAAGGAGATGGATAACCTTATCGAGGAGGAGAATAAAAAATCCGAGAAAAGGAGACAGGAGTTAGTTGAGCAGATGAAGATCTATAAGAAAGGTCTAAAGACATCTATAAGCTCAGGATTCCAGTTGACTGACACGATGATAGGTAAGGCTGTCGATTTCGTTACAAAGCCGATAGACAATCAAGGTCATACGGCTATAGATAAAGCTTATTCGGAGGCTATCAAGAATCCGGATATGGCCGCTGATTTGGCCTTGTTCTTGATGAATAAGGACGAGTTCCTTAAACAGAAAACCAACAAGGCTAAGATGGAGGTTAATAAGAAGACCATCACTCTTCTTTCTGGCAATAAGGGAGGAAAGCAGAATAAGACTAATATCGATAACGATACTATAGAAGCTAACTTCCTTGATCTGAGTGGATCAAAGAGTGTATAACGTTTAAATATATTGAAAATGAATCCGTTTCTTACAAAAAGTTTCCCGGCTACCGTGAATGGCGATAACGTTATTGCCTTTACCGATGCCAAGAACTATAAGACTTCGCTCGTAGAGCATAACTTAGGCTCATTGGCGAGCTGGTATTATGAGGATCCTGATAAGAATCATCTGGGTCTTTTGAATCTGTTCTCTAATATCGCTAATTACCCTGTACCGATGTATATGGGTATGATCAATAACGGCGCTACGATCTCCGTTAACGGTATTGGAGCCTCTTTCCGTTATGATTTACCTGTTACAAAAACATTCGCTGTCGTTACGGCAGAGGATACATCAGGTCACCACCTGAAACCTGGTATTGATGGTAGCTTGTTTGATATCGTTTTGAACACATCTGAGTTTACGGCTTATGATGTTATTACCTACGATGCTGCTAACGGTTGTAATATCCTTATCTCAGGTGAGATCCCGTCTAAGACAGAAGGTGACTTGACACGTTATTGGTGTCGTGTTATTGGTGGTAAGGCTAAATACTTCCCCAAAGAGAAATTACGTCCGGGTATCCGCTACTGGAAGATCGGTCATGCTCTTGGTGAGTACAGCACTCAGTTCTCTAAAGTATCTGGAGCTGACAAGGCCGGTTCTATGACTTGTGAGTTCCGTTTAGGGAACCACCGTGGTGTTGAGGGCGAGACAACTATGTACGCTGGTATGAAGTCCATGCAGGCCGCTCAGAATAGCACTTCAGAGTTCGTGGAGACCGCTCTTCGTCGTATGAATGCTATGAGAAGCGAGTATGAGGGCAATATTCCTGATTTGGCTATTATCGGTAAGACTGTTAATGGTAGACTTGATTTGCGTACGGCTAAGGTAGCGTCCACGCTGGAGGTATTCTGTATGGCTGAGTTGGTTAAGCTGGAAGCTAGACAGTTGATGTGGCAAGAAGGTGGTATTATCATGGATCAAAATGGTCCTATCCATTTGAATGAGGGTATCTACCGTCAGCTTCGCCGTGGTTACACTATCTACTATAGCCGTCCGATGGGTATTACTAAGGACACGCTTATGGCTGCCGCATCTTATATTTTCCGTGGACGTCAGGATCTTCCTATTACGGAACGTAAGATTAAGTTCAAGGTAGGAGCTATGGCTATGATCAATTTAGAGAAGTTGATCAGGGAATCGTTCTTCACTACCTTGCAGAACTTAAGCTGGGGTATGGGAAGCGATAGGATGTTGCCTTCTAACCCTATCTCTGGTACTAATGACGCCATGATCTTAGGTCCGGTTCAGGTTAAGGGAGCTTTCATCCCGGGCATCGGTAATGTTGAGTTCGAGCACGATCCTTCTTTGGATTACGCTGACATGACAGATCGTAGTGAGTTAGTGAATGGTATGTATCCTAGATCCTCTTATTCTTGTATTATTGAGAATATCACTGACGCTGGATCAACTAACGCATATTCCGCTATTCCTAATACGGCTAACGCTAAGTTAGGTAATATGAATAACAACGTATTCTATATCAAGCCAGAAGGTGTAAGTATGTGGTGGGGCTATGAGTACGGTCGTTGGGCGCACAAAGCCAACGGTAATGAGATCGTATCATCCTTGCCGGGCATGAAAGAACAATTCTGGTGCCACTCCGCTTCCGCAGCATGGGTTATGGATAACAGTAAGTTCTTGATTATCGAGCTTCAACCGAACTACTTCGGCTAAGTTTTTTCATATATGTAATTTGGTTTTTAGAGGGGAGGATATTCCTCTCCTCTTTTTTTAAAGTAACGCAAAAAGGAAATGAAAGAAATTTTAAAATCAAGGAAGGTGTTGGCCGAGGTAAACGGTTTCAATATCATGTCAGATACCTTATATGAGGTTGTAGGCAAACACGATGGAAGTGCTCCTCAGGCCTTTCAAGACGCTAATATAGCTAAAGCTCCGTTCCCGGAGAACGCCACTCACGTATGTTGCCCTTGGGATGATTTCTCCAAGGCCTATAACACCGGTTTTTATCCAAGATCAAGATGCTATAATGGTCTTGACAAGAATGAGATCGATAAGCTCGTCAAACAGCGGGTAGATAATATCATGAAGCCTTTCGAGGAAATGTCGCAGATGGATCTATCTCAAACCAATTTAGAATTTTGGGATGACGCTAAAGATAAGATCTTCATGGGTAAGGTTTATAATACGGCTAATACCGTAGATCTATTTTATTTATATCTGGCTGTATTTTCCGGCATGTTGACTCCTCAGGAAATGGATGGCGATCCTGTCTTCATGAACTCCATGTTCTGTTTCGTGGAGAAAGACAATATGAAGGATTTCGTTCATCAGCGTGAGATCAATAAGATGAACATCAGCTATAAGTTTATCAGCGCTCTTAAGAAAGGCGGCGACGATCGTCAGGCTGTCATCGATCTTCTTCTTTACATCGGTATCGTAACTCGCCCGGATTTCACGGAGGATGAGTATTATACAGGATCTCTATCAAACTGGATGAATGAGAAGAAGACCAATGTCGATTATCTGCTTGATATCTGGGATCGGTCATTGGAAGGTGATTTCAAGGAAGTTCTTGAGTTTTACCGTATCGTAAACGTCCTTCAACGAAATGGTCGTATCAATATGACTCCATCCGGATTACAATATAATGGCCAGATCATAGGACCTGACGTTCGGACATCCGCTGAGTTCTTGGCTACCAAGAAAGACTTTATTAACATAAAGGCTAATGTATTGGATGAGTATGAGGAGATCATATCTATGTCTAATATCGATAATAAGTCCAAGACCAAGAAGGTTAAGGATATTAAGAAGAAGGATGACGTAGAGGAAGGTGATAAGGTTAAGGAGGAATGACAATGACAATCCAAGAAGCGTATCTAAGGTCTTTGCAGAAGAACGAGCAGAATCTTGCCAATGGCGGGATTAAGCTTGATCCGGGAAGGTTCGTGCTGTTGTTCAACGAGGCCCAAGACCGGTTGGTTAAGTACTATCTAAATAGGAAGGATGACGAGACTATACGCTCCATCCAAAACCTTCTTGTTTATTGGATGTCGTTGGATAATGCGGGTAGGATGGATGACCCGGAGTCTACGTCCTTTAACTTACCTGATGACTATCTATGGTTCTCTAACATAAAAGGCGTTTTCTCATACAAAGGGTGTGAGGCCACTGATTTCGTTATGTGGGAGGCTAAGAACGAGAATATCCATGAGCTTCTTGGAGACGAGAATAACCGTCCTTCTTACGACTACCGTGAGACATTCTACTCCATAGGGAACGGGAAGGTCGTGGTCTACGAGTCAGGCTTCCGTACCGAGGAGGTTAAGATGACGTACTACCGCCGTCCTGTCAGGGTGGACCTGTCGGGGTATATCAACGCCGCCGGTATCCAATCCACGGACATCGACCCGGAGCTGCCCGATTATCTTGTGGAGGAGATTCTGAATATGGTCGCCAAGCAATTCAACCTTAACGAGAATGAACTAAGTAGATATAGGATGGATAAGGATAATGTGGCTTCCTTTAAATAAACACCGTTAGTTTGATCATTAAGCCTACTCGGAAACGGGTAGGCTTTTTGTTAACTTGCTTTAATTATCTATGACAGGATTTTTCGATCCCCATCTTTTCTTCCACTTCATGCCGAGATAATTTATTATTCCGTCAAAATTAGAAACGATTCCACTTTCTATCATATCGGATATATATCCTTGTGTCATTATTATCTCCTGCATTTGCGTAATCGAGGCATAATTCCTTATGCCCTCTTCATGCTTGCCGAACACCACGTAATTTATGCCTTTGGCTATCCTTGATATATATCCCTTGAAATCATCATTCGTTATATTATCTCCTAATAAGGATCTTATATCTCCGCTCATTTTTATATACGTATCTCCCGCTATATTCCTATTCTTTACGAGGCCGTCCGTTAGCCATATAACTACCGTGGCGTATATTTCAGGATCCAACTCCATGGCTATGGTGATAAATACGTATGGATCTATAAACCATTTTTGGGCTCCTCTACCTCCCTTCCTATAGGCTAATCCCGCTTTTCTAAATTCTTTTAGCGTAAGGTTCTCATAATCCAGCTTGCTTTTGATATTATCATTGCCGTATCCAAGCTGGCTCATTAGGGCTTTTATCTTCTCCTTGAACCCTTGCTGAGACAATACGTCATTAATTTCCCTTGATGATAATCCCATGGATTCCCTTTTGCTCTTTATTGAACTCATAGCCTCAGTTATACATACATACCCATCCTTGCTCATTATGGATATCTGATTCCCTAAAAGCATCCTGCTTTCTGATTTTAAAATCAAATTTGATTTCATAACTTTATATTTTTAATTTATACTACATCGTGAATCGGTCTGTGATAGATAGATTCACGATACAAATATAATTAAATGGGATTTGTTGCCAAAATATATTATAATATATTGATACATAGAATTATGTGAATGGGATTTTTATTGCATTATTATATAATCGGATATTATTTTTCTGGATTCGGAGAAATATCCGACTCCAGAAAGTAGTTGATTATAAGATACTTACTATAAAGATTCTTGTCCTGTTTTTATGGATATATGCATTCTAATAGCATTTTCAGTATAACATGTTTACAAAAAATGTAATATGGCTGTATTGTCATATATTCCCGACTATGTTTTATTGAGGTGATGTTGTTTATGATTATGTTTGCGTTAGGTAAATGATTTTTAAACTAAAATATTAATTATATGTTGCACAGACCGCAAGATCGGGTACTTTTCGTATCCCCACACGCTAAGATGGTGGATGTTGATTCCATCTTCTTGAAGGAAGGACAGATCGGTATTTACGATACTAAAGATACTTCCGAGAACGGTTGTAAGGCCGTGATTGATTTTACCGGTAAGCCTCGTAACGACAAGCGTTATGAGATCCGTATCGGTCGTAATGAACAAGCGGCTTCCCGCTCTATCTATGATAAGGATTTTTCCACGCCGTTATTCTCTTTGAACGAGATCACGGAGATCTACGCTTCTTGGCCGAAGAAAGATCATGCTTATGTCGATGATGTTATCTTAGGATACAATGGTGTTTCTGATGACACTGCGTTCTCCGTTTCCAAAGGAGACCGTATCGCTATTCGCTTGGTCCTCGCTGGTCGTGCCTTCGAGCTTCTTGGCTATGAGGAGGGTCGTGTAGAGATCAATGACGCCATTCTTTTGGATGATTGTGATAATACGCCAAATCAATGCGAGGAGTGCGATCCTTGCGAGGAGGTTGATTTGTTGCCCGCCGTATTGAAGTGTATTGAGCGGATGAAGAATCAACCTATTGCTGGTGGTGGTAAGTTATCTGATTATATCGATATTACTCCTGTTACAAGATGCACCAACGAGGCTACGGAGCCTGAGACGGAGGACGTGAACTTCTATTGTATGGAGGTATGTGATACTGGTGATGATCTGGCCTTGGCTGAGGTTCGCGCCCAATATCCGGGGTTGAAGATCGTACGAGAGACTATTGAAGGTAGCATGTCACGTTATAAGGTTATGAAGAAAGGGGCTAAACCTGCTGACTATACTCAACGTCTGATCTCTATCATGAAAGGATGCGAGGAATGCCCGCCTAGCTATACTGAGGTTAAGGGCGGATACCTGTATTCCGTTTCGTTGGAGGATGATGGTGTTGATATGTCTACTACGGTAGAATCTTTACTTAACGTGGTAGCTGATACGGTTAATAAGATGAGCCAGATCAAGGGATCGGGTTTGTATATCGCCGCTACTTCAAAGAAATTGACGGATGAGGAGATTTCTACTTTCGTGGAGGCCAATCCTACGGCTATTATCTACTATGTGGCTAAGACATCCGATATGTGTGAGAATCCTACGGTTCGTACCGCTTCTTGGTCAGCTTGTGGTTCTTGCAAGGTATCCACCGAGAAGTATTATATCACGATCCCGGATGATGAGTGCGGGAACAGTGCTTTGGAGGAAATCAAACAGGCTTTCCCGGAACTGGAGATCACTGACTACGGTACTCCTGCGGCTTGCCAGCATAGCTTCCAGACAACGGTATATACTAACATGTTGTGTGATGAGTGCGACAAGGTGTTCGAGGGATTCTTCACCAGCAAGGCTCCGGCGTCCTACCGCAACAGTATGTGGAAGAAATTGGAGTCGGCTCAGGAACTTGGCACGAATTGCAAGTGCGGTATCCGTTTCCGTGGTAAGGAAATGTTATTATCTCCGTCAGAGTGCTTGATGGATAAAATGACTTATGTAGAGGATAGCGTTGAGATCGTTGGCGCTAGCGGCGGTTATCCTGATTCTCTTGACGAGGGGTCTCCTATCTGGTGGGATCAACTTCATTTCGAGAGACTGTCCAGCAAAGCGCCACGTACTCATGTCGGCGGTAATATGATGGATGACGAGTTGAAGGGCTATGCTCATTTCAACGGTTTCCCGAAACATCAGGATTTCATGGGACGGACGTTCATGAATGAATACAGCCGTGTTGAACAAACAGCCCAATACGTGGACTTCCAGATCACGATTAATCCTCATAGATACGCTCAGGGATTCGGAAAAGTTATCGCCGATGATCCGGTTAATCTGATCTTACGTGTACGCTATGGCGCTCATGAGGGTGTTCAGGAGATGATCAATATGATCGGTGCTGCCGCTGGTCTTGGTCCGGCCATCGTAACTGAGCCGAAATAAAGAACCTTTTTTGCGTTCATATATTTCCTAAAGGGGAGAGATTCAATTCTCTTCCTTTTTTTTTGTTATCTTTGAGGCAGTAGAATTAAAATATGATATTATGTCTGCGATAAATGAGTATTTAAAGAGACTGGCTTCCATATTTGGTAGCATGGGTTTCTCCGTTCCGCCAGATGACTTCTCAGGTGTTGTTATAGACGGAAAGACGTATCCGGTCATGATGAGGAATGACGGGTGTTACGTGTACTTCGATGATAAAGGAGTAAAGAGACTTGTAAGCGATGTCCCTAAAAAGGACTATCAGTTCATTAACATCAAGGACGCCCGTGTGTCGATCGTCAACCAATGTTATCGTACTCCGGGTGGTCAGGTAGAGGCGCGTATCCATACCTATATGAATAATAAGGGAGAGATACTGGCTGAGAAGATATTTATCATCAACTCATCGGATATCGATACTCCCATTGGCACGGAATTGGATAAGATTCCTGCCGAGTGGGTGGCTATAGATTGTGGTATAGCGGAGATGACCGATCGGGAGTTGATATTCGTAAGTAAATGTTACGCCACGGAAGGGGGCAAGGTCCAGATCGAGGGCGTTGAGTCGGTAGACCCCCGCCTGAACCCGGAGGTATCCCATTATGAGGTGGTGAATACGACTGACGATAGCAATCCTATCGGTACGGAGTATGATAAGATACCCGATACATGGAGTCGTATAGTATGTGATTTCCCGGACATGACCCAAAGGGAGATAATACCGGTGCTTAAATGCTTTGATACCGGAACCGGAAGGGTGCAGATAGAGGGATATAAGATATTTGATTACGAGATGGGTACCAGAAAGGAATGGTATCGCGTCAAGCAAAGTACCGATCCTGAGAATCCTGTAGGAGGATTCATCACCAGTATAAGCGATGACTGGGTTGAGGTCGTTTGTGACTTCACGGATATGGAAGATAGGATGCCTATTGATATCGAGGAGTGTTACAAGACATCAGCCGGAAGCGTACGCATGAGACATGTGGTGTCTTATGACGGTGATCTTGGGAAAAGAAACCAGTTCTGGGAGATTGTGGACTCGTCTGATAATGGGTATAGGCTAGGGAGTAGGATAAATAATATTCCTGCGGATTTTATCCGTGAAAGGTGTGGTCTAGAAAGGTTGGATGATCGTATTACCAGAAATGCGATAGAATGTTACTCGACACCGGGAGGATCGGTAAGGATTAAATCCACTTACGTTATCAACCCTTTAAATCATGTTAGGTCGTATAATCATCATGTATTGAGTTCTACGGATAATGATATCCATGTTGGTACTCAATATACCTCTTTGCCATCTAATTTCGCTCGTATCGAATGCGAGGAGCCGGATTATATGGATCGACTTATCGATACCACTGAGACTTGTTATGATACCGGAAAGGGTACGGTGAAGATCAGGAGACAGGAGTCGTTGAACGGAAATCTGGATGTAAAGACTTTCGACTATAAGATCGTTGAGTCTACCGACCCCGATCATCCTATCAATACTACCCCTACGCAGACGGTTATTAATGGCTGGACGGTTATCAGTTGTGATCTTAATATCATGGGCGTGGATGATTGTTATGAGATCGGTGGTCATAAGATACATTTGAAGGGATTCAGGACAGTCAATCCGGCGTTACAGGATATTAAGTCTATATTGTATGTCGTGTACTCTGATCATCCTGATTACAATGTAGGTGATGAGCTTACGTCTATACCGGATGGGGCTAAGGTGACGATCTGTGATTATGCGGATAAGAGCCAAAGACATATGGTTCCGGTGCGAGAGTGCTATGAGGTGGCCGATGGCCGGTTCTATGTGGAGGGGAGCCGGTTGATTGATAACAATATGGTCGTAGAGCGGACGTCGTTGATGGTGATGGAGTCATCCTCCCCGACCTACCCTGTAGGGACCACGCTGACCGCCATTCCTGTTGGCGCTACTATCGTGGCTTGTTTATGTCAAACCTGTTAATATCAAGGCTATGGTTAAGGTATGTAATGATTATTATATGATTGACGCCCTAGCCGGCGGTGAGGTCATAAGGAAAAGGAAATATCGTCGTGAGAATACGATGATCGGATATAAGTGGTATGATTATAATGGAATCGAGGTAACTGACCCCATTGAGATATCACGTCTTGACGGATTGGCTACTAAGCATCAACGTGTTGATGAGGCTTATGATGATCATGCTATTTTCATGTCGTCAACCAACTACGTTAACAGCGTTTCCGGTATACCTATGGATAAGCATATGGTTGTCGTTGAATGGAGACCGGATAGCGAGCAAGGTTTTGTCACCATGGCTCATAATGAGGGTCTTGACGGGGATAGCTATTATATAGTTATTATCAATACCGGAGATAAGCAGGCTACGATCTACACCCCCGTAGATCCCGAGGATCCAAAGGACGGTACCTCTAGAGCGGTTGATGGTGATAATATCTCCGTTGGCGGATCATATGTCTCTATATCCCCCAAGCAAGTAGAGAGGATAAGGGCTACCTTTCGTGATGGCAAATGGTATTATGAGTTAGTTGCAAAGACATATCCCAGTAATACCGGAGGAATTAAGATCGGGGATGTCGATTATGTTACTTTCAGGTATTTATGGGATGAGAGTTCGGGAAGGGATTTGGATACGATGACGGAGGCTCTCAACTCGAATGTCCCGACTATCGATAATCTTGGTGTTGGTTATAATGGTCCCGGTAACGGTGATGAGTCCGTAAGGAGCGTGCTTAAATGGGGTGGTGATAACACCGGGTCTGGTAAGGAGTGCGTTTGGATGTCGGTAAAGGATCTAAGGGCGCAGCATTATTCCACATTGCCGGATGAGACGCAATTCATGGCTTATGCTACATGGTTCGCTTCTATAGGTACAGGTAAGTGTTCTTTTGAGCTTGTGGGTTACAAGGGCGGTACTATGAGCCAAGACGGATATAATTTTATAAATACCGGTGGATCTGTAGTATATCAAAATACGTATGATTTTGTTTGTCATACCGGCAAAGGTTCATCTACGTATAAGACATCCTACGAGAAGGTGGCTCGTGTTACCTATAATAAGCTCACTAACGAGGTTTATATGTCCATCGGTGACGCTATAGATCAGGAGGATAATTATGATAAGCTGGAGCGGGAGATCAATAATATAAAGGAAAGACTTAGCGATGTCGAGAGCGAGTTGGCTGTCGTAAGACGTATAGCCGAGGGCAAGAACACGGCGTATATCTTTGATACGGTCGATGCCATGAATGAGTGGCTGGCGGTTCAGGAGAACACGGCTAAGCTCCGTATTGGCGATAGCTTTTGGATTCGCGAGTCGGATGTCCCTGATTATTGGTGGGATGGGAATCAAGCTCTAGAGCAGGAAGGTCCGAAGGTTGATTTATCTCCTTATTATACGAAAGACGAGATTAATAATATTGTCAATGATATCTATCAGAAGATAGAGGATAAGAGTACGTCTATTATCTTCGATACTTATATCCAGATGAAGTCTTTCGTGGATGATCCTACCAATGCCGACAAGCTTAAGGAAGGTACCATCCTGTTGATACGAGAGAAAAACGTACCTGATTATTATTACGATGGTGCTGGGATAGTTAAGATGGAGGCCGATGTAGAGCAATGTCTTTACGTTACTTTGGCTAACAAGCCTACGGAAAGCACTATAAGTTATACTCAAGATCGGGAGGTGACTAATTTCGCTCCGGGTGCTATAGCTAGATGGGTTGACGCTGACGGCAATAACGTGTTTTATAAGCTTGTTGAGATAGTAGGTGGTAAGGCTAAGTGGATTACCCTTATCGATACTAAATACGGCAATGTGACGCTACAGAGCACTTACGACAAGAATTATGAGATTGTAAATATCGTATCTGGGTCTAGGTTACAGGCTATAAATAGCGAGAAGAATGATATCAAGTTCGTTAATAGCGCTACGGGTAACGTGACTGTCGTGTTGAATGGTACCGTATCAGGGGGAGCCAAGAAGCTGGTGAGTATGCTGGCTGTGAACGAGGTAGTCTTGACCCCCGGAGCGGCGGTGTCGTTTACCCGGAACGGCGATGAGTTCGTGCTCACCGAGTTGTTTGGCGTTACTATCTTCCCCGATCTGGCGGATGCCAATCGTGAGGGTGAGTGGGTCATGAGCGTAGGCGCAACTGGTAAACCGATCCTTATGGAGGTAAAGGAGATGCGTAAGTGGGATGAGAGCATAACCAAGGAGCTTACAATAGATGAGCTTAACGAGAAGTTCCCTAACGTGGATATCGGATTCGCTGTCGTATGCAAGACCATCAACAAGGTATATGAGATGGTTAACGGATACAAGGAATGGGTGTCTTATGATATAACCTCAATAAATTAATGGTATGGCTTTTTTAGCAGGATACGACACGGTAGCGTCCTATGTCACGTTTATAGTGAATGAGGACAGGTTCCCTTGTTATGATGGTAAGGGCGCTGATTATATACCCGATCCGATAATATCAGCGGATGCCTTTAATCGCAGTCTTAGGTTCTCGACAAGAAAGCCAGGATTCGTGGACGTTGATTGGGGGGACGGGACGAAGGATCAATATCCTTTAGTTAAGGTATCTGA
>OIXR01000970.1_pt1 | contig 22474 bp, 16 predicted proteins | sample 1587831 | NCBI WGS metagenome assembly OIXR01 (sample SAMN03283263) | human gut metagenome | biome: human-associated habitat; material: feces | host: Homo sapiens | place: USA | collected 2013
CGCCGGTGGTGCCGGACAGCGCCTCGCCGCAGTAGCCGAAGATGAAGATGGGGTCGAGAACGATGTTCACGACAGCGCCCACCAGCTGGCTTATCATGCTCAGATGGGTGCGGCCGGTGGCGGCCAGCAGCTTCTCGCCCATGGTCTGGGTAAAGAGGCCGAGGCTGAGCACGCAGCAGAGCTGCAGATACTGGATGCCCTGCCGGGCGATGTCCATGTCCGAAGTCTGTGCGTAGAAGTAGGGTTTCATGCAGGTGAGGCCGATGACGAGGAAGACGGCGTAGCTGCACAGGGACAGGAAGATGCCGTTCTCGGCGGTCTGATTGGCCCGTTCCTGGTTCTTTTCGCCGAGGCTCTTGGACAGCAGGGCGTTGACGCCCACGCCGGTGCCGACGCCCACGGCGATCATGACGTTCTGCAAAGAGAACGCCAGCGAAACGGCGGTCAGGGCGCTCTCGCTGACGTGGGACACGAAAATCGAGTCCACCACGTTGTAGAGGGCCTGCACCAGCATGGATACCATCATCGGCACGCTGAGCTTGATGAGCAGAGGGTTGATGTCCATGGTACCCATGATGTTTTCCCGCTCACCGGCGGGAGAGGATAAGGACTGCTTGTTTTCCACGATTTCTCCTTTTGATGTTGATAACTTGGGGATGCAGAGTTCTTTTATGCCGCAAACGTGGGCAGAGCGCAAAAGCACCCCACCCACGCAGCATCATTATTTATTTTTCCCCCTCCGGGGCGGCGGGCATCAGCCCTCCATGGCCTTCTCCTTGGCCTCTGCGGCGGCAAGGATCATGTTCACACAGGCGTCATGGCCCAGTGCGGCGTTGATGGCGAGGTCATAGTTGTGGGCATCGCCCCAGCGGTTCTGGGTGTAGTAGTTGTAGTAGGCAGCACGGTTGCGGTCGGTCTTTTCGATCTCTTCCTTGATGCCCTTCTCGTCGTGTGCTTTGACCAACGGGTCGGTCTTGGCCAGCTCACGCCGCCATTCCACCGGTGCGTAGATGAACACGCGCAGCACATCCTTGCGCTCCCGCAGCACATAGTCACCGCAGCGGCCCAGAATGACGCAGGGGCCTTCCTCGGCCAGCTGCTTGATGATACGGCTCTGCAGGATGAACACCTGATCACCCAGCGGGAGCTCGTTGCCCATGGTATACAGGCTGTACAGCAGGCTGTGGGTGCGGCGTTTTTCGCTGGCGGCTACGGCTTCCTCCGAGAGGCCGGAGTGCTTTGCGGCCATGGTGATCAGCTCCTTGTCGTAGAGCTTGATGCCCAGTGCGTTTGCAACATCCTCTGCGATGTAGTTGCCGCCGGTGCAGTACTCACGTCCAATGGTGATGATCGTTTTTGCCATAATGTGTTCCTCCCTATGTTGTGGTTTCTATCCCGAAAAGCGCTTTGCGCTGCCGGCTCAGAGGCCGGACTGCACGGTGCTTGGGTCCTGTTGGGGTGCGGCAGGCTCTGCCGCGGGCTTGGGGGGCGCGGGGAGACGGACTTCCGCCACCCGCATCCGCCCGGTCTGGTCCACCGCGTATACGCTGCAGCGGCCGCCTGCGGCCAGCTGTTCGGGCGGGAAGAGCAGCCCGCCCTCGGGCGTGCGCTCCATCCGGCGGAAGGTGCGGTGGGCAGTGGTGGCGTGGGCCACGCCATCGTGGACGGCGTAAGCCGCCCAGCCGGAAAAATCCTCCGGCAGCGGGTCCTGCTGGCCCCGCTGCTCAAAGAAATAGCTGCCATCCTCGGCGCGGGTCAGGTCGCATCGCACCCGGTTGGGCAGGTCGGCGGCCACTTCCCGCTGCTTGGGCCGCAGGGCAATGGCCCGGCCCGTGAAGTATCGCATAAAATCCGTCAGCGCCATGGTGCAGTTCACGGCACCGTCGCTGTCGGCAGTGGGGTCGTTCAGCAGCACGAAATCCGCCAGAACGGCATCATCGTGCCCGAAGCCCCGTAGGCCCATCCAGACCCCCACGGGGTCCCGCTGGCCCCGGATGCGGCGCTCCACCCGGACTGCGATGGAGCAGTCATCGTGGATCTGGGCGCGCAGGTCGGCCAGATCCATCCAGGCCTGCCAGCAGGGGTAGCCGCAGCAGCCCGCCGCCGCAGCTGCAAAGGCGGCGTTGCCGGTGGAGCTGGTGGCTTTGTCCTCCATGGCGTAGGCCACTTCCTCAGGCAGGATATCCTCGCCGTAGCTGTTCATCAGGGCCGCCATCACAAGGGGTAGGTCCATCTCCCGGCCAAAGCTGGGGTCGTGGGCGCTCAGACAATATTCCGGCAGGTAGAGCCGCCGGTTCAGCGGGTGGCCGTTGTGCTTCTCCCAGGCAAGGGGGCGTGCGGCGGCGGCCAGCAGCCGGACAGCCGGGGTCGCCTTGTCATCGTTGGTGGAAAGGTTCACCTGCAGCTGGATGCCGGTGCCGCCGCCCGGCGTGGCAACGGTGACGGTGTCCCCCATCAGGAACACCAGCCCGTCCTCGCTCTGGGCTTTGATGCTGCAGCGGGGGTAATCCGGTGCCCACTTGCCAAAGCTGAGCCAGCCGGTCCAGGTGTTCCCGGCATAGACCCGGCAGCGCACCTCGACCATGGTGTTGTGGGGGGCGCTGGCGTTCCAGCTGACATTCAGGTTGCAGAAGGCCGGCATGGCGAACTCCGGGGTGGTATAGCTGCCGTAGGGCAGGTAGCGGCCGGCGGAGGAATCCAGCACCACCGCGCCGCTTTCCAGCGCCACATTGTCCAGCGCGCCCCGGGAGAAGGTCTCGGTGCCGTGCAGCACCAGATTGTTCCGTTGTTCCATCCGCACTTCTCTCCTTTGCGCGCTTTGGACGGCGCAGTGTTATTCTTCGGGGGTGTCCTCGCCGCGCTCGGCACGCAGCTCCTTTTCCAGCTGGGCATCGTGGAGCTTCTGGATGCTCTCCTCAATGTGGAACACCCGGTTCAGGTCGCCGTAGACGATCTGGCAGCAGATCTCGCACTGGAACCAGAAGCCGAGCACCAGCATCAGCAGCAGGCCCAGCGGCATGCACAGGATCACCAGGCCCCAGAACAGGATGGTGACCAGCGCTGCGGCCAGCGCGTGGGGCAGGAACGCGATCATGCAGTTCAGGCTGTTTTTCAGCGTCAGGCGCAGGGGCTGATCCAGCAGCACGATCTGGGGCCACATGTAGGAAAACAGCATGTGGAACAGCACAAGGTTCAGCACCGTGGCCACCCACATGGGAACGCCCACGTTGGTGCCGTGGTACAGCATGTTGAAGCAGAAATAGACCAGGAAGATCTGCACCGTGACGACCACGCAGTACAGGATGCCGGGCAGGATGCTGGCCTTGAAGTTCTGCCGGAAGGCCCGGCGGTAGGTTGTCCACCAGTAACCGGCCTCGTCACGCAGGGCGCGCAGCACCGTGTCGTACATGCCGGCCAGCGCGGGGCCTGCAAGGATGCCGCCCGCAATGGCGCTGACGATCATTACGGTCAGGTTGTTCATCAGGAAGCCGATGTACACCAGGCAGATCACCGGCAGAAAGCCGATGCAGGTGAGCAGGTTTGCAAGGAACATGCTGCTCATATCGCGGCCCACCAGCTCAAAAAAGCGGCCTATGCCCTTTTTGCGGGGCGTGTCCTTTTCAACGCCCGGCCCGTCCTTGAAATCTTTAGAAGAAGGAAATAAACCCATTTGTTCCGGAATACCTCTCTTTTGTAATGGGCAGCAATGCCATTGTGCTACCTTTCTGTTTATAAATATACCCGGATTTTGTGGATTTTGCAAGCTAAAAAGCACGTATTTGTAAAAAAAGTGTGTTCTCTCCCATTTTGTCCCAAAGTATGTTACAATGATACTGGCCTTTTTGGCCGGAAGGAGGAAAGGAATTTGAGCATTTTACGCACCATTGCGTTATTCGTTTATCTGTTTGGCTATATGATCGTGCACTATGCCACCCTGCGCCGGGCCGAGCGTGCCCAGGCTGCCGGGGATCTGGACACGGTGGAGCGGATCGTCAAGGCCAACATCCCCCGCTGGAGCCGGGGCATCCTGCATGTTACGGGGGCCCGGATGACGGTGGAAGGGCAGAAGAATATCCCGGCGGGGCCCTGCGTGTTCGTGGGCAACCACCGCAGCTACTATGATATCCCCATCCTGCTGACCGCGCTGGACGCGCCCCACGGCATTCTGGCAAAGGAGGAGCTGGAAAAGATCCCCCTGCTCAACCGCTGGATGAAGCTGCTGGGCTGTGTGTTCGTCAAGCGGGATGACATCCGCGCTTCCGTCAAGGCCCTGAACGATGCCACCGCCATCGTGGAGAGCGGCCGGAGCTTCGTCATCTTCCCTGAGGGCACCCGCTACAAGGGCGAAGAGGGCGGCGCGGGCGAGTTCAAGGCCGGTGCCTTCCGCATTGCCATCAAGACGGGGGTGCCCGTGGTGCCGGTGGCCATCTCCGGCGCGCGGGGCCTGTTTGAGGGCCACGGCCTGCGGGCCACGCCCGGCGATATCCGGGTGCGCATCCTGCCCGCCATCCAGACCGCAGGCATGAGCAAGGCTGAACAGAAGCAGCTGCCCGATGCCGTGCGCCAGACCATTCTGGCCCAACTGTAAGGAGAACTATGGCAAGCTATCGTTACGAGCGGGACATCGACCCCGCAGACCTTGCCCCGCGGGCGGAAAAACAGTATACCCGCAAAGAGCGCTGGGCCAACTGGTGGGATTATAACCTCAAGTGGGTCCTCCTGATCGGCATTGCAGCGGCTTTTGTGGCTTACAGCTTCATCGGGCAGTATTTCTTTACCACCAAGCCCGATTATAATGTGGCAGTGGTGGCCCCCTACTACCTGCCGGATGATACCGTGACCGCCCTGCAGGAGCAGCTGGCCCGGTATGGCGAGGACCTGAACGGCGACGGTAAGACGGTCGTGACTCTGAATGTCTACACGCTGGATTATTCTGCCGGGGATACCCAGACCGAGAGCGATGCCTACCTGACCATGGCAGGCACCACCAAGCTGGCCACGGATGTGGCGGGCGGCCTGAGTTCGGTGTTCCTGCTGTATGACCCGGCGGGCTTTCAGGAGAGCACCGGCTCCCTGCGGTATCTGGACGGCACCCTGCCCGAGGCCGGAAGCGACAGCGACTGGTGGAACATGGTCTACCGCTGGACGGATTGCCCGGTGCTGGCCGGGCTGGACCTGGGCGAGTACCGTGCCGACACCACCCACGCCCAGGGCGGCGACAGCCAGGCCTATCTCGCGGATTTCTACGTCGGGATGCGCGGGGCCTGGAACACCGGCACTGAGGAGAACCTTGCGGGCGGCGAGGAGCTCTGGCAGGCACTGACCGCCGGGGCAGTCTCCACCGTGGAAGCGGAGGGGTGAGCCGATGCGGTTCCGTATCCTGCGCCGGGAAAAAGGCGCGCCCCGCCGCCCGGCCCCCGCGCCGGAATCGCCTGCCGCGCCCGCTCCGCCCCGTGCCGCTGAGCTGGAAAACCCCTATGGGAGATACTATGGAACGGCGCGGAGCCGGGAAGATCTGAAACGCTGAAGAGGTGCTGCCACGGGCGGCACCTCTTCAATTCTATTCGCTTCTTGCAGGTGCTAGTTGAAAAGTTGTCCACCCTGAAACCGCGCGCCCTTTGTTGTTTCCGTGTCCGAGTTATGGTATACTAATCCAGTATCACGAAATGCAAAGGATGTGGAATGATGGACGCACTGGAACAGGCCCGCCGGGAGATCGACACGGTGGATGCCCAGCTGGCTGCCCTGTTTGAGCGGCGGATGAAGGCGGTGCTCAGCGTGGCGGAATACAAAAAGGCCCACGGCCTGCCCATCTTTGATGCCGCCCGCGAAAAGGTGGTGCTGGACAAAGCCGAAGCGCGGATCGGGGACCCGGCCCTGCGCCCCTATTACCGGGATCATGTGCAGAACATGATGGACGTGGCCAAGCAGTACGAGGCCGAGGTACTGGGGCGCAGCCGCGCCGCCTATCAGGGCGTGGAGGGTGCCTTTGCCCACATCGCGCTCCGGGCGCTCTTTCCCCATGCCGAGGCTGTGAGCTGCCCCACCTGGGATGAGGTGTTCGATGCCGTGGAAAAGGGCGATGCCGCCCATGGCGTGGTGCCCTTTGAAAACAGCCACGCGGGGGATGTGTCGGCGGTGCTGGACCTGTGCTACAACCACCCCGGGCTGTGGGTGGTGGATGTCTACGACCTGCCCATCTCCCAGAACCTGCTGGTGCTGCCCGGCACCCAGCTTTCCGACCTGACCCGTGTGTACAGCCACCAGCAGGCCATTGCCCAGAGCGAGACCTTCCTGAAGCAGTTCGGCCTGCCTGCCACGGCCATGCCCAACACGGCCATGGCGGCAAAGTATGTGGCGGAGAGCGGCGACCGGACCAAGGCGGCCATTGCCAGCGTGGAAACGGCCGCCCTGTATGGGCTGGAGGTGCTGGTGCCCAGCATCAACACCGACGGCGACAACACCACCCGCTTCATCGTCCTCAGCCGTGAAAAGCCCACGGCGGGCAACCGGTTCTCCCTGCTGTTCACGCTGGACAACAAGCCAGGCAAGCTGGCCGAAGTCATTCAGGTCATCGGTGCCAGCGGCTACGATATGGAGTCCATCAAGAGCCGCCCACTGCCCCACGTCCCCTTTGATTATTATTTTTATGTCGAGCTGGTGGGAGACCCCGCCGCCGAAAAGACCGCCGCGCTGCTGCGCGAGCTGAATCATGTCTGCCGCACGGTACGGCTGTTAGGAGTGTATACGAAATGAGCGATTTCATCGGGACAAAGCTCACCATGAATCTGGGCGAGCGCAGTTATGATATCATCCTGAAAAACGGTGCACTGGAAAACCTGTACCAGTTTGCCCGGCTGGACCGCAAGGTGGCCGTTGTCACCGACAGCGGTGTGCCTGCCGAATATGCCCAGCGCGTGGCCGACCAGTGCCGGGAATCCACCATCATCACGGTGCCGCAGGGCGAGGCCAGCAAGAGCTTCAAGATCCTGGAAACGGTGCTCCGGCAGATGCTGGAGTTCAACATGGGCCGCGGCGACCTGGTGGTGGCCGTGGGCGGCGGCGTGGTCGGTGATCTGGCCGGATTTGCCGCTGCCATCTACATGCGGGGCATTGATTTCATCAACTGCCCTACCACCACCCTTTCCATGATCGATTCCTCCATCGGCGGCAAGACCGCTGTGGATCTGGGCGATACCAAAAACATCGTGGGCGCGTTCTGGCAGCCCAAGCTGGTCATCGTGGACCCGGCCACCCTTTCCACCCTGCCCCGCCGCCACTACATCAACGGTCTGGCGGAGGCGGTCAAGGCGGGCCTGCTGGCGGACCCCGAGCTGTTCGCCATCTTTGAAAAGGGCGATATCGACACCCAGATCAACGAGATCATCTACCGCAGCCTGCGGTTCAAGAAGAACGTTGTGGAGCAGGATGAGACCGAGCGCGGGATGCGCAAGGCCCTGAACTTTGGCCACACCATCGGCCACGGCATCGAGGCCGTCAAGGGCATCAAGGGCCGCCGCACCGTGGGCCTGTTCCACGGCGAGTGCGTGGCGCTGGGCATGCTGCCCATGATCGAATCCAAGGCGCTGCAGAAGCGGGTGCGGGCGGTCTACCGCCGCATTGGCCTGCCCACCCGCACCACCTATAACAAGGAAAAGGTGCTGGCCGAGATGCTGCACGATAAAAAGGCCCAGGGCGGCCAGATCACGGTGATCAAGGTGCCGGGTCTGGGCTGCTGGCGGGCCGAGACCATCCCCGTGGAGGGCCTGCGCCCCCTGCTGGGTGTGGAGGAGTAAGCCATGAAAAACACCTTTGGCAGCGACCTTTCGCTGACCATTTTTGGCGAGAGCCACGGCAGGGCTGTCGGCGCGGTGCTGGACGGCATGGCGGCGGGCGTGCCCGTGGAGGAAGCCTTTCTTGCTGCCTGCATGGACAAGCGCCGTGCCCGGGGCGACGGCCTTTCCACCCCCCGTGTGGAGGGGGATGCGGTGCAGTTTTTGTCCGGCGTGGTCAATGGCCGCACCACCGGCACCGCCATTGCCCTGATGATCGAAAACCAGAACACCCGCAGCGGCGACTATGCCAAAACAGCTGACCTGCTGCGGCCCGGCCATGCGGATTACACTGCCTACGCCAAGTACCACGGCTATCAGGATGCCCGGGGCGGCGGCCACTTTTCGGGCCGCGTCACCGCCGCGCTGGTGGCGGGCGGCGCTCTGGTGCTGGGGGCCCTGAACCGGGCCGGGATCGAGATCGTGACGCACATCGGGCGGTGTGCCGGGATCAGCGATGCCCCCTTTGCGCTGGATGATCCCGCCGCGCTGGCGGCGCAGGCCGAGGCACTGCTGAACAAGTCCGAGGGCTTTGCCCTGCTGGACGGCAGTGTGGAGGAACCCATGAAAGCCGCCATCCGTGCCGCCGGTGCCGAGGGCGACAGCGTGGGCGGTGTGCTGGAGACCGCCATTCTGGGCCTGCCCGCAGGTGTGGGCGAGCCCTATTTCGACAGTGTGGAGAGCAAGCTCGCTCACCTGGCCTTCTCCATCCCGGCGGTCAAGGGCATCGAGTTCGGTTCCGGCTTCGGCTTTGCGGACCAGAAGGGCTCGGAGGCCAACGATGCCTTCCGGATGCAGGGGGAGCGCATCGTCACCGCCACCAACCACAATGCGGGCCTGAACGGCGGCATCTCCAACGGGATGCCCGTGGTGTTCCGCACGGCGGTAAAACCCACCCCCAGCATCTACAAAACGCAGGACACGGTGGACTATATCGCAAAGAAGGACGCGGAGCTGTCCATTCAGGGCCGCCACGACCCCTGCATCGTGCCCCGGGCCGCCATTGTGCAGACCTGCGCCGCCGCGCTGGCCGTGGGCGACCTGCTCACCGCAAAATACGGCATGGCCTGGATGGAGGACCCCACCGGCTACCGCAAGGAGGTGCTGTAAATGGAATACGGACTCATCGGCGGGCGGCTGGGCCACTCCTACTCCAAGGTCATCCACGAGATGCTCTGCGGCTACCGGTACGACCTGTGCCCCCTGCCCACGGAAGAGGAAGTCCGGGCCTTTATGACCCGGCGGCAGTTCAGGGCCATCAATGTCACCATCCCCTATAAGCTGGTGGTCATGGAGTACTGCTCCTACATCGACCCCCACGCCAAGGCCATCAACGCCGTGAACACCATCGTCAACAGGAACGGCCTGCTCTACGGCTACAACACCGATTACCCCGGCTTCTCCTACCTGTGCGATGCACACGGGGTGGAGTTCAAGGACAGGACCGTGCTCATTCTGGGCACCGGCGGCACCCACAACACCACCTGGGCCGTGGCCCATGACCGGGGCGCGAAACAGATCTATACCGTCAGCCGCCATCCCGACCCCGAAAAGGGAGAGCTGACTTATGCTCAGGCCCTGACCACCGGGGCGCAGATCATCATCAACACCACGCCGGTGGGCATGTACCCCAATGTGGGCGTGAGCGCTCTGGATATCACCTCCATGCCCGGGCTGGAAGCCGTGATCGATGTTATCTATAATCCCGATAAGACCGAGCTCATCCTCCGGGCCGAGGAGCTGGGGGTGCCCGTTGCGGTCGGCGGTCTGGAAATGCTGGTGGCGCAGGCAGTGTATGCGGCAGAATTTTTCCTCGACCGCAAGTTTGAGGATGCTGGTGCCGAGATCGCCCGTGTGACCAGCGAGCTGCGGCGGGAACAGCTGAACATTGCCCTCATCGGGATGCCCTCCTCGGGCAAATCCACCCTGGGCCGCGCTCTGGCAGAACGGCTGGGCAAGCGGTTCGTGGATCTGGACGAGGAGATCGTCAAGGCCGACGGCCGGAGCATCCCGGACATCTTTGCCGCTGAGGGGGAGGCAGGCTTCCGGAAGCTGGAAGCCGTGCAGACCGCCCGCTTTGCCCGGGAGAACCGGCAGGTCATCTCCTGCGGCGGCGGCGTGGTCAAAGACCCGGCAAACCTCCGGGCGCTCCACGCCAACGGTATCGTGCTCTTTATCGACCGGCCGCTGGAAGATCTGCTGGTGGGCGGAGGAAGGCCCCTTTCCACCAGCCCTGAGGCCCTGAAAACCATGGAAGCCCAGCGCCGCCCGCTCTATCTGGCGGCAGCGGATGCTGTGATCCCCAACAAGACCACCCCTGCGGATGCCGTGACGGCGGCAATGGAGGCGCTGGATGAAATTTTTAGTCATTAACGGTCCCAACCTCAACCTGACCCAGTTCACGGAGCCGGGCATGGAGGGGCAGATCGATTTCAATACACTGCTGGATTATATCGAGGCGGGCTGTGCCCAGATGGATGTTCAGGTGGACTTTTTTCAGTCCAACCACGAGGGTGACCTCATCGATGAGATCCAGTCGGCGGCAGGCCGGGCCGATGGCATCATCCTCAACCCGGGCGGCTACGCCTATTACAGCGTGGCCATTCTGGAAGCGCTGCAGGTGTGCGGCGTGCCCGCCGTGGAAGTGATGCTGGCCGACCCCAGCGGCAAGGAGCCCTTCCGCAGCGTGGATGTGATCTCCTTTGGCTGTCAGGGCCGCTTTGCAGGCGAGGGGGTCAGCGGATATCTCCATGCCTGCGCTTACCTTGTGCAGCTGCTCCGGCTGGATGGCGGCGCGCAGACGCACCTGGTGCAGTAACAACCCTCTCAGTCTCGCATTCGCTCGCCAGCTCCCCCGAAGGGGGAGCCCTTGGCAAGTAGGGCAGGCTGTGCAGCAAAACTGAAAGCATAGAGACAAAACAGAAGGGAAAAGAAACAAGATGATCATTTCGACCAAAAAAGGCACCCCCAAGGAAGAGCTGGAAAAGATCGTAGACAAATTCGAGAAACAGGGCCTGGATGTGACCCTGATCACCGGCAAGGATTACAATGTGTTCGGTCTGGTGGGCGATACCACCAAGATCGATGAGCGCGACGTGCTGGCCAACCCCTGGATCGACAACGTCACCCGCGTGTCCGCCCCCTATAAGCGGGCCAACCGCCTGTTCCACCCTGCTGATTCTGTCATCGACTGCGGCGGCGTGAAGATCGGCAGGGGCGAGAAGATCGCCGTGATGGCAGGCCCCTGCAGCATCGAGGGCGAAGAGCAGGCACTGCGCATTGCCAACGGCGTAAAGGCGGGCGGTGCAAGCCTGTTCCGCGGCGGCGCTTATAAGCCCCGCACCTCTCCCTACTCCTTCCAGGGTCTGGAGACCGAGGGCATCCTCGATATGGTCAAGGCACGGGAGGCCACCGGAATGCCCATCGTGTCCGAGCTGATGAGCGAGGACCGGATCCCGGAGTTTGAGGAATATGTGGACGTGGTACAGATCGGTGCCCGCAACATGCAGAATTTCCAGCTGCTCAAGGCCGTGGGTAAGATGCACAAGCCTGTGCTGCTCAAGCGCGGCCTGTGCAACACCATCGAGGAGTGGATCATGTCCGCAGAGTATATCATGGCCGGCGGCAACGAGCAGGTCATTCTCTGTGAGCGGGGCATCCGCACCTTTGAGAAGTACACCCGCAACACCCTCGACCTCTCCGCTGTGCCCATCATCCACGAAAAGACCCATCTGCCCATCATCGTGGACCCCAGCCACGCCACCGGCAAGGCCAATCTGGTCGAGCCGATGATGATCGCCGCTGTGGCCGCCGGTGCCGACGGTCTGGAGGTGGAAGTCCACTATGATCCCCGCCACGCATGGAGCGATGGCGCACAGTGCCTGACCCCGGATGCCTTTGCACAGGCCATGGCAAAGTGCCGTCAGGTCGCATGGGCCATTGGCCGGGATATGTAACACGATGAACGGCCTCACCCTCTCAGTCAAAGCCTGACGGCTTTGCCAGCTCTCCCAAAGGGAGAGCCTCTGGCGAAACCACAGACCTTGCGGTGGACTGCCAAGGCCTCGCCCTTTGGGAGAGGTGGCAGCGCAAAGCGCTGACGGAGAGGGCGAGCCAGGTAAAGTAACACGATGAACATTACGATAAAATCAAGCCGGACGGTGGGCGGCAACATCGCCGCGCCTCCCAGCAAAAGCATGGCTCACCGGGCGGTGCTCTGCGCGGCGCTGGCAAAGGGGACCTCCCATCTCCATCATCTTGCTTTCAGCAAGGATATCTCCGCCACGCTGGGCGCGGCGGCCCGGCTGTGCGCCCGTGTCACCACCGGTGAAAACGACGCGGTGGTGGAGGGGCTGGGCCGCTTTCTGCCGGTTGATGCCCCCGTGGACTGCTGTGAGAGCGGCAGCACCCTGCGCTTCCTCATCCCGCTGGCCAGCCTGACCGGGCAGGAAGTGACTTTTACGGGCCGTGGGCGGCTGATGGAGCGGCCCCAGTCGGTCTATAAAACGCTGTATCAGCAGCAGGGCCTGCGTTTTGAGCAGGGCGCGGACCGCCTGACTGTGGAAGGTGCCCTGACCCCGGGCGAATACGAGCTGGCGGGCAACGTGTCCAGCCAGTTCATCAGCGGGCTGCTGTTTGCCCTGCCCCTGCTGGGCGGCACCAGCACCCTGCACCTCATCCCGCCTGTGGAGAGCCGGAGCTACATCGATATGACCCGCGCGGTGCAGCACGCCTTTGGCGTGGAAAGCCGCTGGCTGGATGAGAACACGCTGGAAATCCCCGGCGGGCAGCACTATCTTCCCTGTGATTACACCGTGGAGGGCGATTACAGCCAGGCGGCCTTTCCTGCCGTGCTGGGCGCTGTGACCGGCGGTGTGGCCATCACCGGCCTGTCTGAAGAGACCTTGCAGGGCGATGCCGCCATTCTGAAGATCCTCCGGCGGTGCGGTGCAAGATTCACCCGCACCGGGCAGGGCGTGGTGTTTGAAAAGGCCCCGCTCCACGGAACGGACATCGACCTTGCCGACTGCCCCGACCTGGGCCCCGTGCTGATGGTGCTGGGCCTGCTGTGTGAGGGAACCACGGTCATCCGCAACGCCGAACGTCTCCGCATCAAGGAGAGTGACCGCATCGAGGCCATGGAGACCGAGCTGCGGGCCTGCGGCGGGCAGCTGGAGAGCGAGGGCGGCACCATTACCATCCATGGGGGTGCCGGGGCGCTCCATGCCCCGGAGCAGCCGCTTTCCGGCCACAACGACCACCGCGTGGTGATGAGCCTTGCGGTGCTGGCGCTGGCCGCCGGGCTGGCCCTGCCCATCAGCGGGGCCGAGGCCATTGCCAAGAGCTGGCCGGATTTTCTGGAAGCCATCAAGCCTTTGGGCGCGGAGGTGGAACATGTTGGATAAATCAAAGCGTTATCTCATTGTGGGCCTGGGTCTGCTGGGCGGCAAGTACGCCTTGGAGCTGAGCAGGGCCGGGTTCCATGTGGACGGCATCAACCGCAGCGAGGGTCATCTGCAGTATGCCCTCGACCACGGCTATATCGCCAGCGGCAAGACCCACGATTTTGAGGATCTGGTGCGTCAGGCTGATCATATCATCTTTGGCTTGTACCCCACGGCCCTGATCGAGTGGTTCCGGACCTACGGCCACCTGCTGAAGGAAGGCTGCATCTTTACCGATGTGTCGGGCGTAAAGACCGGTCTGGTGGAGCCCATTCAGGCCATGTGCAGGCCGGGCGTGGAGTTCATTGCCAGCCACCCCATGGCGGGCCGTGAGACCTCCAGCGTGGAGCACGCCGCCGAGGTGAATTTTGCCCCGGCCAACTTCATTGTGACCCCCACGGAAAAGAACACCCCGGAGGCCATTCAGTGGGCCAGGGAGCTGGCCGAGGTGCTGGGCTTCAAGCATATCTGCACCCTGACCGTGCAGGAGCATGACAGGATGATCGGCTATGTCAGCCAGCTCTGCCATGCCATCGCCGTCAGCCTGATGTGCGCCAACGACAATACCTCGCTGTGCGAGTACACCGGTGATTCCTTCCGGGACCTGACCCGCATTGCACGCATCAACGATAAGATGTGGGCGGAGCTGTTCCTCTGGAACAAAGAGAACCTCATCTCCGAGATCGACCAGTTCAGCGGGGCGCTGAACGAGATGCGCAACGCCCTTGTGGCCGATGACCGGGAAAAGCTGGAGGAGATGTTCCGCCTGTCCACCCAGCGCCGCGCGGCGTTTGATAAGAAAGCGCCGTAACCTTTTCAGCACACAGCACTGCTGTTTTTTTCCGGCTCCCCTGCTGGGAGAGCTGGAATCGAGACTGAGAGGTTTGGCACAACACGAAAAAATGAGGTGTACCGAATGCCCAAACAGGAAGGCCAGAAATCCAAGCTGCTGGCGCTATTGCGCATTTTTGAGCAGCAGACCGATGAAAACCACCTGCTGAACGTGCCGCAGCTGGTGGAGCTGCTGGAGGCGCAGGGCATCCGCTGTGAGCGCAAGAGCGTGTACAGCGATATTGAGGCACTGGGTGCGCTGGGCTATGACATCAAGCTGCGCCGGGGCCGGGGCGGCGGGTATTTCCTTGCCAGCCGCACCTTTGATCTGGCGGAGCTCAAGCTGCTGGTGGATGCCGTGCAGGCAAGCCGGGTGGTATCCGGCACCACGAGCAGGCGGCTGATCCACAAGCTGGAAAAGCTCTGCTCCAACTACGAGGGCAGCCAGCTGCAGCGTCAGGTCTATGTGGAGGGCCGCCCCAAGACCGACAGCAAGAGCCTGCTGTACAGCATCGATGCCCTGCACGAGGCCATCAACAACGGTAAAATGGTGGAGTTCCTCTACAGAAAAGCCGACAGCCGCGAGAAAGAGAAAAGGACCGTCAGCCCGTGGCAGTTGGCCTGGGAGAACGGGTGTTACTACCTCATTGCCTTTGCCGATGAAAAGGGCATCCGCCATTACCGGGTGGACAAGATGAGCGGGGTCCGGGTGCTGGATGCGCCCCGGCGGGGTCAGGAGCAGTTTGCGGATCTTGACCTGCCTGCCTATCTGCGCAAGCACTTTGGAATGTACGGCGGGCCGGAGCATCGCGTTACCCTGCGGTGCACTGCGGATCTGGAAGGTGCCATGCGGGAGCGCTTTGGCGCAACGCCCGTGTTCCTGCCCGAGGAGAATGGCTGCTTCCATTTTGATGTCCCCATCTGCGTCAGTGACCAGTTCTATGGCTGGGTCTGCGGCTTTGGCGGCAAGATAGAAGTGGTCGCCCCGCCCGAAGTGCGGCAGGGAATGCGGGAGATGACCGCCCGGCTGGCAGAACAGCATCAATAACAAAAAAGGACTGCGAAAGCAGTCCTTTTTGCGTGTTTACGGTTCCTTCAATTCCAGATCACTGGGCAGGATCAGATCCAGCGCGGCGGCGGGTTCGGCGACAAGGCGGCGGCTCTGGTGGAAGATGGCCTTTTCCAGTGTGTTGCGGGCAAGGCGGCCATTGCCGGCGGTGCGGGCATCGGATTCCTGCCAGCGGGCATAATAGCCCAGCAGGGGTTCGGCGCAGCTTTCGGCTAGACGGTACCCCTTGTTCTTTGCCTGAACGTGGGTGATCTGCAGCAGCTCCTCAGCGGTGTAGTCCGGGAACTCGATCTTGTTGGGAAAACGGCTGGCAAGGCCGCTGTTGGCGGTGAGGAAGGTCTCCATCTCCCTGGTGTAACCTGCCAGAATGACCACCAGCTCATCCCGGTGATCCTCCATCCCCTTCACCAGCGTGTCGATGGCTTCCAGCCCGAAGCTGTCCTGCTCGCCGCGGTAAAGGCTGTATGCCTCGTCAATGAAGAGCACACCACCCAGGGCGCTCTCAATGACGCTGTTGGTCAGGGGGGCAGTGTGGCCGGTGTAGCGGCCCACCAGATCGGCACGGGTCACCTCCACCAACTGGCCGCCCTTGAGGGCACCGATGGCTTTCAGATACCGTGCCACCAGCCGGGCAATGGTGGTCTTGCCGGTGCCGGGGTTTCCGGTGAAGATCATGTGCATGGACAGGCTGGCCGTTTTCAGCCCGGCAGCGGCCCGGCGCTGCTGCACCTGCAGGTTGTCGGCCAGACCGAACACATATTCCTTGACCGGGGCAAGGCCCACCAGCTCGTTGATCTCGGCGCGGATGGCATCCAGCGCGCCGGTGTAGGCGGCGGGCAGCAGGTCGAACAGGGGCTGGTCTGCGCCGTCGTTCAGACGGAACTGCACCCCTTCCGGCCCGGCGGTCAGGGTCACGGTGCCGGTAAGGGTTTCATCGGTCCGCAGGCAGTATTCGCTCAGGGCACGGAAGATACGGTCACAGCATTCGGCCAGCCCGGCGGCACCCTTCTGCGCGGTGCACTGGGCTGCGACATAGTCCCGCACGTCGGCCCCGGCGGAAAGGGTCAGCCCCAGCCGGGTGCGGATCTTCTGGGCCAGCGCGTTGAGCTGCTGTGCGGCAAGGGCGGCCAGGTCCTCCCGGGTGTAGGGGGCCGTCTCGCAGACATCCCCCAGTGCCGACACCAGCGCCGCGCCGAATTTGTCAGCCAGTGCCTCCCGGCCCTTGTGGGAGTAGAAGATGAGGTATTTGCCGCAGGGGTCGATGCGGCTGACGGCTCCCGGGGCAAGCGCCGTGCCGGCATCCACAAGGATGCCCTCCTTGTTTACGAGATACCGGCTGGACAGGGGGGCACTGCCCTTGACGGCCAGATCAGACAGGGTCTTCAGAAAGCCGGGATAGCAGCTCTCGTAGTGCTCAAAGGCAAGGATCTCCCCGGGCGCGTGCAGGGCGGCGTAGAGGTCCTGCAGGAAGAGCTTCTCGGCTCCGGAATTGGGGTAAAGGGCCAGATCCAGTGTGGCGATCTTGTCGCTCTGCAAAAGGCCCCGGGCCGCCATGCAGCGGGCAGTCTCTTCCAGCGCGAAATGCCGGCCTGTGCCTGCCCCGCCTGTGAGCAGGATGACGTTGCGGGCGGCGGGGGCTTCGGTGCCCAGCACAAAGGGGCGGCGCATGGCCCGCACCACGCTGTCCACAAAAGCATCCTGCCCCAGCACCGTCTGCTTGACCTCGGCGGCAAGGCCTTCAAAGCTGCCCAGGTGCTCCGGCTTCACGTCGGTGGTGCCCCTGGCCAGCAGGCCTTCGTCCTCCATGTCCCGCAGCATCTGGCGGCTGCTTTCCAGCGCGGCGGCGGTGGCATCGCTCTGGGTTTTGAGCTGGGCGTTCTGCTGCTTCAACAGCTCGTCCAGCCGTTTCTGCTGTTCCAGAAGCGCCGCGTTCAGGTCGGGCAGGGCGGCGCTGCCGCCTGTTTTGGGTGCAGAAGCGCCGGGGGCGGCCTTGAATCTGCCCCCCGGGCCGAACACGCCGTTCATCAGACTTTCCCAATCATCGGTGTATGCCATAAAACTACCCTCCGTGCAGTGTTTTTTCTTTCAGTATAGTGGAGTCTGGTACGTTTTGCAAGGAAAGGGTTGAAATAAAGGACAAAGTTCGTTACACTATTGTCAAACGAAAGGATGGATTGCCATGGAGCCAAGAACACCTGCTGAATGGAAGACGCTGTTTGAGAGCGAAGCCTTTGCCCGCCAGACGGAATACTACGGCCCGCTGGGGGTGGAGTATACCCCTGCCGGGACGCACCTGCGCCTGTGGGCTCCCACGGCAAAACAGGCAGCAGTGAACCTGTACCGCCGGGGCACCGGCGGGGCCTGTGTGGGCACCCTGCCCCTGCAGCAGCAGGACAAGGGCGTGTGGAGCATCTATCTGCCCGGCGACCAGCACGGAAAATACTACGATTTCACCCTTACCACCCCGTTTGGCACCTGCAATGCAGCGGACCCCTACGCCCGCTCGGCAGGGGTGAACGGGGTGCGCAGCATGATCTTTGACCCGGCCCGGGTAGACCCGCAGGGCTGGGAGCGGGATGTGCGGCCGGTGATCCCACCGGCCCGGCGCAGCATTTGGGAGGTCAGCGTCCGGGATTTCTCACAGGACCCGGCCAGCGGCGTGCACACAGCCTGGCGGGGCAAATTTCTGGCCTTTACCCAGCAGGGCACGACCCTGAGCAGCGACGGCATCCACCCCACCTGCCTGAATTATCTCAAGCGGCTGGGGGTGAGCTATGTCCAGCTCATGCCCATCTTCGATTTTGGCAGCGTGGACGAGAGCCGCCCCCTGACCCGGCAGTATAACTGGGGCTACGACCCCACCAACTTCAATGTGCCCGATGGCAGCTACTCCACCGACCCCACCCGGGGTGAGGTGCGGGTGCGGGAGTGCAAGCAGATGATCGCGGCCCTCCATGCGGCGGGCATCGGCGTTGTAATGGACGTGGTGTATAACCACATGTATCGTTCCGATAATGTGCTGAACCGGGTGGTGCCCCTCTACTATTTCCGCCAGAACGACGACGGTTCCCTCTCCAACGGCAGCGGCTGCGGCAACGAGTTTGCCTCCGAGCGACCCATGGCCCGGCGCTATCTCATTGATTCGGTGCTCTACTGGGCGCGGGAATATCACATCGACGGCTTCCGGTTTGACCTGATGGGCCTGTATGACGTGGAGACCATGAACCTCCTCCGGGCTGAACTGGACAAGCTGCCCGGCGGGCGGGATATCCTGATGTACGGTGAGCCGTGGCAGGGCGGCTGCAGCGCCCTGCACCGGTACGAGGCCAACAAGAACAACCTGAATATGCTGAACGAGCGCATCGGCATCTTTTGCGACAACACCCGGGATGCCATCAAGGGCGGCTGCTTCGATGCCCGGGAGCCGGGCTATGTGGAGGGTAAGCCCGGGAGTTTCTGGGATATCGGTGCTTCGGTGGCGGCGTGGTGCCGCAGTGAAAAGCTGCCGCCTCACGCCCCGGGGCAGATCATCAGCTACATTTCGGCCCACGACAACTTTACCCTGTGGGATAAGCTCCTGATGGTGCGCTACGCCCGCCCGGAGTTTGCCGCTGTGGACAAGACCGCGCTGGCCCAGAACCGGCTGGCGGCGGGCATCTACCTGACCAGCATGGGCCTGCCTTTCTGGCAGGCGGGCGAGGAGTTTGCCCGCACCAAAAAGGGGCAGGGCAACAGCTACCACTCCAGACCGGCCCTCAACCGGCTGGACTGGCACCGGGCCGAACAGTTCCACAGCCTTGTGGATTACTACCGCGGGCTCATTGGCCTGCGGGCGGCGTTCCCCCGGCTGGGCGCGCTGGACAAGGCCAGCCCTGCCGCCATCGAGTTTTTCCCGCTGGAACAGCCTCTTGTGGGCTGGCGACTCCCCGCCCAGTGGGGCGACGGCGCGGCATGGAGCGCCCTGTGCGTCTACTATAACCCCACCGAGACGGCGCAGGTCGTCACCCTGCCCGGCGGCAGCTGGAAGCTGCTGAGTGACGGCATCTCCTCCAGCCTGTGGCGGGGCAGCAGCCGCATCTGCACCGGCCAGACCGTCCTCCTGCCCCTGAGCGCCACCGTGTTTGGGCAGGTATAAAAATACGGTCTGCCGTTGCTTGACAACCTGCAATTGAAAATCCCCTGACCAGTTCAACGCCGGTCAGGGGATTTTTGATTTATTGATCAGGAAAAAATTGGGGAGAATCAGGAGTTTTTCTGTGCCTGCTGGGTCTGGGCGTTCTTTTCGCCCAAGGTCAGGCTGACGGTCTGCATCTGGCCTTCCCGGGCCACGGTGATGGAAAGGGTATCACCGGCGGCATGCTGCTGGATCAGGGTGCCAAGGTCGTCCTTCTGGGCAATCTCGGTGCCGTCGATGCTCACGATACGGTCACCGGTCTTCAGACCGGCCTTGTCGGCGGGGCCGCCCTGCACAACATCCACAACGTAAACGCCGTAGGCAGTGACGTTGAGCTGTGCGGCGGTCTGGGCATCGGTCACAGCCAGATAGGTGATGCCCATGTAGGGGCGGCCGGAGACATAGCCGTTCTCCAGCAGATCCTGTGCCACCTTGATGGCATCGTTGATGGGGATGGCAAAGCCCAGACCCTCCGCATCGCTGGAGGAGGACTTTGCGTTGACCAGACCGATGAGCTCACCGTTCATGTTGAACAGGCCGCCGCCGGAGTTGCCGGGGCTGACAGAGGCATCCATCTGGATCAGGGACATGGTGTTGGTGGAGCTGGTGCCCTGGATGGTCACGCTGCGGTTCAGGGCGCTGACGATGCCGCTGGTCACGGTGCCGCCCAGCTCACCCAGGGGGTTGCCCACGGCCATGACGCTTTCGCCCACCTTCAGGTTGTCGCTGTTGCCCACAGTGGCAGGGGTCAGGCCGGTAGCATCGACCTTGACCACGGCGATATCACTGGTGGTATCCTCGCCCACCAGCGTAGCGGGGTAATCCTTGTCGCCGATGCTCACGGTGATGTTGGATGCACCGCTCACCACATGGGCGCAGGTGAGGATATAGCCGTCCGAGCTGATGATGACGCCGCTGCCGGCGCCGCTCTCCACCTGACTCTGGCCGTACCACGACCACTGGGAGTAGACCACCTGCTCGGTGGTGATGACCACCACGCTGGGGCTGACCATCTCGGCTACCTGTGCGGTGCTCAGGCCGGTGCCGCTGGTGGCACTGATGGAATTGCCGGTGCTGTCGGTGCTGCTGTCAGAGCTGGCCGGGCGCTCCACCTGCTGGATGACCACCTTGCTGCCGCCGCCGTATTTTGCACCCACAAAGCCGCCTGCAAAGCCCATAGCTGCTGCCAGCACCAGCGCCACGGCGCTGCGTGCCAGTTTTCCGCCGTTGAGCTTCTTCTTGCGGCGAGGCTTTTCCGGCTGCGCCGGGGCGCTGTACTGCGGCTGCTCCGGCGGGAACGGCGGCACGCTGCCGCCATCTGCCGGGGCGGTATCGGCCGGACGCACAGGCTGTGCTTCCGGCTCGTTATACTGGTTTGCCGTATTCATGCCGCTGCTGCCCACGTTGGGGTAGCCGGTCTCGTTATTGGAAGCGGAATAATCGTATTCCCACTTGTTCTCGTTTTCCATGTTACTACATCCTTCCCTCAAAGGCCGGTCCGCAGGGACATCTGTTCCTTTGAACTGTCCCTATTGTAACTGTCAAATGTGAAAATGAATCGCTTGCGCCGTGAAGAATATGTGAAATGCGGTCCTGTTTTTCCGCCCTTGACAGCAGCGTTTCTGCTTGCTATTGTAAGGGAAGAACATCGACCCGTCAAGGAGGAGCTTTTTATGGAACTGCACCGTACCGAACAGGGGTTTGCCCTGTATAAAGAAAAGGACTGCATCGGAGAGTGCCGCCTTTCTCCCGCCCCCAAGGGCGCACAGCTTGCCGCCCTGTGCATCCTGCCCCAGTGGCGGCGCAAGGGCTACGGCTCCTACCTGTTAAAAGAAGTATTGCGCAGCTTTGGCGGCTATGACCGGGAAGTTGCCACCGTGTTTACCGCCCCGCTGCCGGAAAACGCCGCTGAGCTTGCTTTCTGGGGCAAATTCGGCTTTGCCGCCGAGGGCGGGCAGCTGGTGCGCCGCCGCACCCCGGACCTGACGGCGGTCAAGTTCGTGCAGGACTTTTTAGCCGCCCGGCTAGTGCACCCGCAGCTGTGCGTGGACGCCACCTGCGGCAACGGCGGGGACACCGCCTTTCTGTGCAATCTGACCGCCCCCGCCGGGCGGGTGCTGGCTTTTGACGTGCAGCCCGAAGCCATCCGCTCCACCCGCACCCGGCTGGAACAGGCAAATGTGCCCGCCGAACGGTACAGCCTTATCTGCGGCAGCCACGCCGACTTATTACAGTATGTGCAGCCCAGCACTGCCGATGCAGTCATGTTCAACTTTGGCTGGCTGCCGGGGGCGGACCATGCGGTATTCTCCACCGCGCAGAGCAGCATCCCCGCCTTGCAGGCGGCGCTGCAGGCGGTGCGCCCCGGCGGCATCGTGAGCGCCATCCTGTACAGCGGGGCGGTCATCGGCTCGGACGAAAAACAGGCGGTGCTGCGTTTTCTGCGGGCACTTCCACTGAAAAGTTTCACCGTTCTGGTGTGTGATTTTGCCAATTGGGCCGAAACTGCCCCTCTGCCCTGCCTGATCCTGAAAAAATAACGAAAACCCTTGCATTATCACGCGTTTTCGTATAGAATAAGGTGCGTATGTGTAAAAATGCTTCTTCCGGCATCGCACAGTGATGCCGGAAGAAGTTCCATCCATTTCAGGAGAAATATCATCTATGACAAATCGTGAAGAGATCGAACGCCGCAGGACGTTCGCCATCATCAGCCACCCCGACGCAGGTAAGACCACCCTTACCGAAAAGCTGCTGCTGTACGGTGGAGCCATCAATCAGGCTGGTTCCGTCAAGGGCAAGCAGAGCGCCAAGCACGCCGTGTCCGACTGGATGGACATTGAAAAGCAGCGTGGTATCTCGGTCACCTCTTCGGTGCTGCAGTTCAACTACGCTGGCAAGTGCGTGAACATTCTGGACACCCCCGGCCATCAGGACTTCTCGGAGGATACCTACCGCACCCTGATGGCGGCAGACTCTGCCGTCATGGTCATCGACGCCGCAAAGGGCGTTGAGGCGCAGACCATCAAGCTGTTCAAGGTGTGCACCCTGCGCCACATCCCCATTTTTACCTTCATCAACAAGATGGACCGCGAAGCCCGCGACCCCTTTGAGCTGATGGAGA
>OIXR01000991.1_pt1 | contig 22117 bp, 16 predicted proteins | sample 1587831 | NCBI WGS metagenome assembly OIXR01 (sample SAMN03283263) | human gut metagenome | biome: human-associated habitat; material: feces | host: Homo sapiens | place: USA | collected 2013
TATGTCTGATCAGCTATTGGATCCGCAGCCGGTAGTTTTCCGTAAATAGTAAAATATAATGTTTCCGATCCTTTATAATTGCCGATTCCCGTGAGCTCTGCACGAGCTTCACCAGGCTTTTCATTATTAACATAGGTTACCGTATAATCTTTCCCCCGTACCAGTCCGTCAATTACCACTTCCGGTTCCACTTTTTTTCCTTTAAAGGTGGTTTCCAGGTAGGTTTCATTATTTTCCGCAAAATAGCACACATGCATTCCATTTTCATCTGGCGTAATCTTGAAACTCCGCTCTACTGTACCGCAGAAAATATCTTTTCCCGTGATCTTTACAGTCGCAGTTCCTGCATTGATGTTATTTTCATAAGTTACTTCATAATCGGAGCCCTGCTCAAGTTCCGGTGCGGATTCACTGGATTCTATTTCAGGTTCATGGCTTTTTCCATTATATTCATATTCTGGAGTGATCTGTTCAAACCATTCATTCTGAAGCGGTATCCGGTTGTCTGCTGACAGCTCCACAAACATGTAGCCACGGTCCTCTGCGTATTTCTGAAGTGTAGAATCCTTTTTTCCCGCGATCAGTGCTGAATCCCTGAACGCATCATCCGCCCAGATAGTATCTGTGCTCAGTACTCTTATCCTGCACTCGGAAGACAGACGAAGTCCATTTTTCCCAACTGATTTTACAGATGCGGGAATTATAATATCGCGGATCCCTGAACTGCTCTGGAATGCATATTCACCGATTTCTTCCAAGCCTTCGTTCAGGACAGCTTTCGTAAGCGACGAACAGTTTCCGAAAGCACCTTCTCCAAGGCTTCTGACACTTCCCGGTACTGTTATGGAAGAAACATTTACACAGTAATAAAAAGCATAGTCTCCCACGCTTACAGTTCCATCCGGGATCTGGTAATCTCCGGAACGTCCGGACGGAAACACGATCAGTTTTGTGCCATCCTTGCTGAATACCACTCCGTCTTTTTCAGAAAAATACGGATTTTCCGGATCTACTTTAATTTCTGTCAGACTGGACTCAGACAAGCCCTCCACAAAAGCAGCCAGCCCTATAGATGACACATTTGGGGGAATCGTAACAGATTTCAATTTCTCACAGTTGTAAAAAGCATTCTTTTCGATGGTTGTAAGCGAATCCGGCAAAGTAACAGACTCTATATCAGAAGCCTGGGTGCAATACTGGAAGGTACTGTTTCCAAGAACCGTTACTTTTCTTCCGTCAATAGTATCCGGAACTACGATATTTGTATCTGTCCCTTCATACTGATACAGCCTGAGTGTTCCATCATTCAGGATCTCATAAGAATAGTCATAGTCCATTTTGGACAATTCATAATGTCTGGGGGCATTTCCCGTATATCCACAGTCAACCAGATATCTTTCGCCGTCAATGATGACTACGGAGTTCCTGTGACCGCTTCCCGCCCCCGGATCATTTGCCGCATACCTTGCATACACGGTCAGTCCCAGTTTTTCGCACATATAGTTCACTGCGCTGGTATTGGCCCAGCAGTCTCCGCCGCCATCCAGCATCAGGCCTGTATAGCCGGAATGATACTGACTGTAATTGAAGTTGTTGGCAAGCCATCTGGCGATCGTCTCAACCTTTTTATAATCGGACATTTCCGCAGTAATATTTTCTTTGAGGAATGTATCCATTTTTTGTTCTGCGTAATACTCCGCATAATCTTTAAGTATGAATTTATAATAAACGGTACTGTTTCCATCCTGTACAGAGATCAGGGTCTCTCCAAACATGTATTCCCACTGGCTCTTTACGTCATTTCCGTTTTTGTCTACATAGGTTACATACTGCATTTTAGGAGTAACAAGACCAGTTTTGCTGACTTTCGCAGTATAACCAGAAACAACCGTATATACCGGATTTTTGCCGGATGTCTGGATCTGATAAGATGTCTGCATGGTATCCGGCATGGAGATCACACTGCTGTAAGTATCATTCATCGCATACAGATATATTTCTGTGCTCTCCACATCTGTTTCTTTTTCGGAAGTGCCTGCTGCCGGAATATTATCTGTGAATATATCTTCCTGCTGCTCCTGGTTTTCTCCGTCACCAAAAATTTCTTCCGGTGCCGCAGCCTCCTCTGTTCCTTCTGCTTTTCTGATGACCGCCGAAGGTTCTTCCAGAGTTGATTCTCCTTCAGAATCCTGTTGTATTTCCTCACTCTCTGAGCTTTCAGCTTCATCCGTTTCCGTTCCGATATCTGATCCCGGAAACTCTTCTTCTGTAATCTGATCTGTGCTCACGGTATTATCTTCTCCCGCGATCTGATCTGTGTTTACGGTATTTTCTGATTCCTCAGAATTCCCGTCATCTGTAAAAGTATCAATGGCGTCTGTTATATCCGTCTGTGCGTCTGTAAAATCTTCGGCCGCCACCGGTCCACATGGAACAATAGACAGACATAATGACAGACCAAATGCTATCAATTTTTTCGGAAATTTCATTTCGTACCTTCCCTTCCGTTTTTATGTAAACCGTTTATATGTAAGTTCTGTTTTTATTATAACGCAGCCCCGTTTTTTCGCAAACTGCAATAATGTCTCCAACTCTGCAAAAAACCGCTGTGATCTTCATTTTAGATCACAGCGGTTTATGTTTGATTATCGGAACATCAGACTTTCCACAATTTCAGCATTACTGTTCTTTCCATTTGGGCGGAATACATTCAGTTCAAGATGTGCATATGTATAAGTCACATCCACGCCATTTCCATCCAGAAAACAGCTTGGACTACTGGTTGTACGCTTCTGATATTTACCAAGCATTTTTTTGATAGTTGCTGCTTTTGCATTCATTCTGGATGCTTTTCTGTATTTTGCAGTTCTGGCTTTATCATATACACCCTTTGAATTAAAATAATACACCTGCGGAACTCCATACGTGGAAGTTTTTCCACCGCGAAGTCCTGTTACCATATGTCCAAGATAATCAAATCCATAATAATTATTGCCGATTTTTCTGACAAAGGCTCCATGTTTTCCACAGCTGGATATGCCTGCTTTATATGCAGCTCCGGTCTTTCCGAAATAATAGCGGTAACTGCTTTTTCCAGTCTTAACAGTACGCCATTTGTTGCATAGCTTTTTACCATTTTCATAAGCATAATAATTGCCTTTTATCTTTTTCAGCTGTGTTTTCTGCGTTGCTACTGCCGCCTGTACAGAAACAGGTTCTGAGACCGAAATGAACGGCGCTGTCGCAAAAATGATGCAGATCATAATTACCAGAAATTTTTTTAATCTTTTCATAGCTTTCCTTCTCCTTTACATCAGAACTTGATCTTCTGAAGGACATAGTAAGCCGGACGTGTTACAGCATTAAATAATCCACCGTACATATTGTCATAATAGCGGCCGTCGATCATTACAAAACCATGGCCTTCCGGAATAGTGATAACATATGGCTGATATCCCAGTTCTTTTGCCACGGCTGCAAAGGAACTGGATATTCCGTAACAATTTCCTGTCAGACCGTTCCGGAACATCTGAAGGCCATACTTGTAAACCCATGTGGTGGTCTGGAATTCTTCTTTTGTAGGACTCATATTTCCCACAAAACGATTATAGCCTACAATGTAATTAAAGCATGCACGAAGCTTCTGTTCCTTTGTCATATTTGCTGTTGTATGCTGTGCAATGAATTTTTTTGCAGCCAGCTTGCATTTTACCTGATCCATATTGGACGCATATCCGTCTTTTGTGCATCTGATCCCGCCAACAGTTCTGTTGGCAGCACATTTTCCGTCTCTGTATACGTAATACATCTTTCCGTTGTACTCATGCCATCCTACAGATACAGGAGTTCCTTTGGAAGTCACAAAATATCTGTTGTTTTTTACTTTCTGCACAGAGCTTTTTTTCGGAGCAAGTCTGCGAGCTTTTTCATCAAATACATAATATGTATTTTTTATTTTAAAGGTTCCGCTTTGTGCTGCATATCCGTTACCCTTAAACCAGTAATATCTGCTATTGATCCTTTTCCATGCATTCTTCAACGGTTTATTTTTTACATAATAACGATATCCGCCTTTTTCTTTAATAAAACCTTTCTTAGGTTTCGGAGTTGGTGTTGCGGTAACTGTCACTTTAGCAGTCTGTGTTTTCGTTTTCTCTGCTGCATAGCTGTTCACGCCTCCAAAGGTTATGAGCAGCGCTGCCGCACAGACAACCAATACAGTTCTGCACAATATAAAACGCTTTTTCATTTTCTCTTACCTTTCCTTCCTTTATTGATCATATAACGTTTTTATTATAGTACGCTTTACCATTTTATTCCAGTAAAAAGTTCTGTCAAATATCGTGTTTCCCATCCTTGCCGCACAAAGTAACATGCTGAATATACAAAAAGAGCCACCCTGATGTGATATTTTACCACAGACAGCAGCGGCTCTGACGTGTCAGTCTTTTATATTGTAATCAGGCGAATATACCCAATCCGCATTCGATCAACCAGTTTTCTGGCTGGATACTGCCAACACCACGTTCTACTGTGATGCTGCATGCTCATATGCATTCTGTATTCTTACAGAATATCGATATGCTCTCCTGCAAGTGCCTTGTTCATGCTTCGTACTGCGCAGAATTTACCGCACATGGAGCAGGTATCATCATGCTCCGGTTTGCGCTCGTTCCAGATACGTTTTGCTGTTTCCGGATCCATGGCGCATTCCCACTGTGCCTCCCAGTCAAGCTTTCTTCTGGCATCTGCCATCTTGTCATCGATCTCACGGGCACCGCGGACACCTTTGGCAATGTCTGCTGCATGAGCTGCGATCTTAGATGCCATGATTCCCTGTTTTACGTCCTCAAGATTCGGAAGTGCAAGGTGCTCGGCCGGTGTTACATAGCAGAGGAATGCTGCTCCGGACATAGCAGCTACTGCTCCGCCGATCGCGGATGTGATGTGGTCATATCCCGGTGCAACGTCAGTTACGATAGGTCCTAATACATAGAACGGTGCACCCTGACAGATGGACTGCTGTACTTTCATATTTGCCTCAACCTGATCAAGCGGCACATGTCCCGGTCCCTCAACCATAACCTGAACGTCCTTTTCCCATGCACGTTTGGTCAGCTCGCCAAGACGTACAAGCTCCTCGATCTGGCATACGTCTGTTGCGTCAGCCAGACATCCCGGACGGCAGGCATCTCCAAGGGAGATGGTCACATCATACTCGCGGCAGATATCCAGGATCTCGTCGTAGTATTCATAGAACGGATTCTCCTCACCGGTCATGCACATCCATGCAAATACAAGAGATCCTCCTCTGGAAACGATATTCATTTTTCTCTTGTGATTACGGATCTGATCGATGGTCTTTCTTGTGATTCCACAGTGAAGAGTTACAAAGTCAACACCATCCTGTGCATGGAGTCTGACTACATCGATAAAATCTTTAGCTGTCAGCGTATCAAGATCTCTCTGATAATGGATAACGGAATCATAAACCGGAACGGTTCCGATCATTGCCGGACACTCGGATGTCAGCTTGCGTCGGAACGGAATGGTATTTCCGTGGGAAGAAAGATCCATGATAGCATGGGCGCCCATGTTTACAGCTTCCATTACTTTCTGCATCTCTACATCGTAGTCCTTGCAGTCTCTGGATACACCAAGGTTTACATTGATCTTGGTGCGGAGCATGGAACCTACGCCCTCCGGATCGATACATTTGTGATTTTTATTTGCACAGATCGCCACCTTACCGGAGGCTACCAGCGGAAGCAGTTCCTCTGTTGTCATGCGTTCCTTCTTAGCTACGATCTCAAGCTCAGGTGTGATGATGCCTTTACGGGCTGCCTCCATCTGTGTACTGTAATTTCTCATGTAAAAAAAATCTCCTTCCATAAATTCTTTGTGTTTATACAACAAAAAACCGGTTGCTGCAACGCATACGCATCACGGCAACCGGCTCTTACTCTTACGTACTTAATGAAAATCTTCTGTACTTCTGATCTTCTGTGTCTTTAAGAATCCTTCGTGCATATGTCCCTACGTTGGCATTATCCAAATCAGGTTATGGGTCAAGACATTTACAGTCTACTCTCAGCTCGCTTCAGCGGGCCCCCCTGTTTTCATATGTTGGGGACGTTTGTTCGTCCATGTGGTTATTATAGTATACCGGCTAAAATTTGTAAACCACAATTCTGCATTTTATGACTTTTTCTTTCGACAGAATCTGCCATTTTATCTCTCAAACTCCCCCGGATCTTTCTTTACAGACATTCTTCCACAGCTTTGCTGTTCCCCGTCAGGAGGATATCCGCAATCCGCATTCACTGCTTATTGCTTTTCGCAATTACAGCAGTCGATTTCCCTGATCCGATCAATCTCTGCAAGGTTTTCTGCACCTGCACGGCGGATCCCCGCAAAAATGGAACCCGCAATATTGTGCCATACACTGAAGATCGCGCCCGGAAGTGTTGCAAGCGGATTGGCTGCAAAATTAGCTGCTGCCAGTGAGACAGCAAGGCCACTGTTCTGCATGCCTACCTCTATAGCTATAGCTGTTGTTCTGGAATACTCCACATGGAAGATTTTTGCAGCCAGAAATCCCAGCATCATACCACAGAAATTGTGGATCGCCACTACTCCAAGCACCAGAACTCCACAGCTTACGATCTTCTCTGCATTTACAGCCACAATTCCTCCGATGATCATAACAATAGCTACAACCGACACCAGCGGCATAACATCGGATACCTTATCCACATGCTCTCCCGCAAGGCTCCGAAGAAAAACTCCCAGGAGAACCGGGATCAGAATTACCTTTACCACAGAAAGCACCATGGCCCAGAAGGATACTTCCACCCAGGCTCCTGCCAGAACATATACAAGAAACGGTGTCATCAGCGGTGCTGCCAGTGTGGAAACTATAGTCATTCCCACAGAAAGCGCCACATCACCTCCTGCGATATAGGTGATCACATTGCTGGCTGTTCCGCCCGGACAGCATCCCACCAGGATCACTCCCAGTGCCAGATCTGCCGGAAGGTTCATCACTTTACACAGAAGCCAGGCGATCACCGGCATAATGGTATACTGAGCCACTGCACCGATCACCACTTCTTTGGGTCTGGAAAAAATTGCCCGGAAGTCATCCAGTTTTATGGTCAGACCCATACCAAACATGATCACTCCCAGAAATACAGACGTATAGTTCGTCATCCAGGAAAATCCGTCACGCCAGAAAAAAGCCAGGCAGGAAAAAGCGATGATAATGATCCCGATGTATCTGGATGCAAGGCTGCTGATAATTCCGATTTTCTTTAAAACTTTTCCCATACATTATACCTCATAGCTGAAGTTGTCGATCAGTCTTGTTTTTCCGATGTAAACAGCCATTGCTACAAGAACGCTGCGGTCAGCTTTTTCCACCGGCTGCATGGTAAGTGCATCTACCATGGATACATAATCGATCTTTGCCAGAGGCTCTGCTTCGATCACTGCTCGCATTTTTCCGAGAAGCTCTTCTGCCGGGATTCCTGTGTGAATGGCTTCCTGTCCGGCTTTTACTGCCTTTGACAGGCAAAGAGCTGCTTTTCTCTCTTCAGGGCTTAAGTATGTATTTCTGGAGGATTTTGCAAGTCCATCCTCCTCACGGATGATCGGACAGCCTACGATCTCAATATCGAAGTTCAGATCACTCACCATTTTGCGGATGATGGCCAGCTGCTGTGCGTCTTTCTGTCCGAAATATGCTCTGTCCGGTGCCACAATGTGGAACAGCTTGGTCACAACGGTACACACACCTTTGAAATGGATCGGACGTGTTTTTCCGCAAAGTGTCTCTGACAGAGTATCTATACTTACAAATGCGTGGGGATCATGATACATCTCGGAAGGCTCCGGGCAGAAGATCAGGTCTGCTCCCAGACTTTCGCAGAGTTTGCTGTCACGCTCAAAGTCTCTCGGGTAGGCTTCCAGGTCCTCGGTAGGACCGAACTGTGTAGGATTGACGAAATCGGATACCACTACGATATCATTCTGCTCTCTGCATTTTTTGATCAGGCTTGCGTGTCCCTCATGGAGAAATCCCATGGTTGGCACAAGGCCTACTGTTTTTCCTTCTTTTTTCCACGCTTTGATCTGTTTTCTTGTTTCTTCTACTGTTTTTGTTACCTGCATTGTGCTCTCCTCTTTTCCGGTTCTGGAACCGGTTTTCTTAATAGATTCGAGATAGCCTCTTTTCTGAATTCACCTTCGTCTTATTATCTTCCTGATCTGCGTCAGGCCATATCCTTCAGCAGTCCGTGTTTCTCATAATTGGTCACTCTGCTGATCCTGTTCTCTTCATCTACAAATACAACTGCAGGCTTGTGAGTACGGGCTTCTTCCTGCTCGTACTGTGCGTAAGCCATGATGATGATCTTGTCACCGGTGCTTACACATCTTGCTGCTGCTCCGTTCAGGCAGATCATACCGCTTCCGCGTTCTCCGCAAATGGTGTATGTCTCGAAACGGCTGCCGTTGTTCACATCTACGATCTGGACCTTCTCATATTCCAGTATCCCGGCAGCTTCCAGCAGTTCCTCATCCACAGTGATACTTCCTACATAATCCAGTTCCGCCTGGACAACGGTTGCTCTGTGGATCTTTCCTTTTAACATCTCTATTGTCATCTTATATAAGTCCTTTCCTGTAGGGAATAACTTTCAAGTGGATAAAAACATCCGCTTCCGTATTTAATAAAAAAACGTCTCGGGGTACACTTCGACCCTGAAACGCTTCTGATTGATTCCCTGTATATTGAGTCCTGTTTTTTATACACGAAAAGCATGCTCTTCAACAGTTGCTCAAAATTCCCATAACTGTTGTAACGCCTTCGTTATCATCGATACAGGCTCGTATCTTTTATAATTTTCATATATCCGTCCGTTCCCGATCCCGGGTTCCGGCTGGCTATTTTTATATAAGATTCCAGTGATTTCAGCCAGAGTATAGTTTTGAGTCCAAATACTATCTCTGTGGGGTATTATCACACCCCGGCACTGGTTTGTCAATAATTTTCATATTCTCTATTATCGTGAATGGCAGTAATAATCCCAAAACCAGTTACTTTCACCAAAAAAGCCCTCCCACACAGCAATTTCTCTGCCATGTGAAAGGGCTTTATCTTTCTTCCTTTATGCATATTATTTATGAATATGCACATCCAGCTGCTTATAAGGAATCTCAATTCCATAATAATCAAAATCTTCCTTGATCCTCTGGTTCAATCTCCATCTGGCTGCCCAGTAGCGGTCGGTATCTACCCAGACACGAAAGCCCATGATCACAGAGCTTTCTGCCAGCTCATCTACGAATACCACCATCTCTTCGTCTTCTCTTGTATCCGGATCTTCGGTGAGGATATCTTCCAGGATATCCTTGGCCTTCTGGATATCTGCATTATAAGAGATCCCCACTTTGATCTCCAGCCTTCGCTGATCCCTTGCTGTTACGTTGGTGATGGTCGCATTGGAAAGAGTACCGTTCGGGATCACGATGTGCTTGTTATCAATGGATAACAGCGTTGTATAACAGATCTCGACCTTGGCTACCGTTCCCTCGCTTCCGTCCTGTCCGTTAACGATGATGTAATCCCCTACCTGGAAAGGCTTGAACAGAAGAAGCATCATACCTCCTGCCAGGTTGGCAAGTCCGCCCTGGAGGGCAAGACCCATAGTAACACCTGCAGTTCCGAGAAGTGCTGCCAGAGATGATTCCTTTACTCCAAAGCTTATGGATATGTTAAAGATCAGGAGTATGTAAAGTACGATCTTGACCAGTGAGGACATAAACTGTGCCACTCCTGTATCCAGCCTGGATTTTGTCAGTGATTTCCTCACAAACTTTACGATCCATTTAATTACCGTGCTTCCTACCCAGAAAGCAACAATAGCCAGAACAACCTTGATTCCGAATTTCGTGATGTCCGGCAGATAATTTTCAAACATCTGCCTGTACTGGCTTACCTGATTTCCGACCTCCTGCACGGTCTGTACAGTACTATCCAAATATAATCCCTCCTGTCTGATCGATCATTCGATATACATATGCGGATCGATCTATGAGCTTCAAAGCTTATTTCTGATATAAGCATTTCCTATAATCCGCATCTGGTAATATAATAATACAGCAGTGGTTTTTCCCTGTAAACCTGATTTCTCCGGTTCTATAAAGTATAGGGTATAAACCACTGCTGTATTTCTGTTATAGCTTTATTGTATATCTGTCCGGTAATCCGCCGCAGAATGCTGCTGAATATACATTACTGTTCACTCTGTTCTCAGTAACACGCCTGGCGATGCACAGAATTTATGCTGATCGCATAAATTCGCGCGGTATGTCTCGGATTTTCTCTTTATTTACTGATTCCCTTCATGGAAAGGCTGATACGTTTTTTCTTCATATCAACACCAAGAACACGGACATCCACGATATCTCCCACACTGACTGCTTCCAGCGGATGTTTGATGAATTTCTCGCTCATCTCGGAAATATGGACCAGGCCATCCTGATGCACACCGATATCCACAAAAGCACCGAAGTCAATGACATTGCGGACAGTTCCCTTGAGGACCATGCCTTCTTTCAGGTCCTTCATATCCAGGACATCGGTACGGAGGATCGGTTTCGGCATCTCGTCACGTGGATCTCTGGCAGGTTTTTCCAGTTCCTTTACGATATCACGTAAGGTTGGCTCTCCAATCTCCAGCTCCTTTGCCAGTTTTCCGTAATCGCGGATCTGCCCGGAAATACCGGTAAGCTTACGCTCTGCCACATCTTCCGGTGTGTAGCCCAGCTTTTCCAGGAGTTTTTTTGCTGCGTCATAGCTTTCCGGATGGACACTGGTTGCATCCAAAGGATTTTTGCCTCCTGTGATCCGTGTGAAACCTGCACACTGCTCAAAGGCTTTCGGACCAAGCTTTGCAACCTTAAGAAGCTCTCTTCTTGTCTGGAAACGGCCGTTTTCCTCACGGTAGGCTACAATATTCTTTGCGATGGCCTTGCTGATTCCGGAAATATACTCCAGAAGGGATGCAGATGCAGTATTCAGATCCACTCCGACCTTGTTTACACAATCTTCCACAACGCCGTTAAGGGCTTCTCCCAGCTTTTTCTGGTTCATATCATGCTGATACTGACCGACACCGATGGATTTCGGATCGATCTTTACAAGCTCTGCAAGCGGATCCTGTACACGTCTTGCGATGGATGCGGCGCTTCTCTGTCCAACATCGAAATTCGGGAATTCTTCCGTAGCAAGCTTGCTTGCGGAATATACAGAAGCACCTGCCTCGTTGGTGATAACATACTGGACCTTTTCAGGGATTTCCTTAAGAAGCTCCACGATGATCTGCTCGGATTCTCTGGATGCCGTTCCGTTTCCTACAGAGATCAGTGTCACATGATATTTGCTGATAAGATTTTTCAGGGTTTCCTTTGCGGCACGAATCTTGGTCTCATTGGTTGGTGCTGTGGGATAAATAACTGTGGTATCCAGAACCTTTCCGGTAGGATCCACCACTGCCAGCTTGCATCCGGTACGGAAGGCAGGGTCCCAGCCAAGAACTACCTGTCCTGCAATTGGAGGCTGCATGAGAAGCTGCTCCAGATTTTTGCCAAAGACATGGATGGCACCGTCCTCTGCTGCCTCTGTAAGGGCGCTTCGGATCTCACGCTCAATAGCCGGTCCGATGAGACGTTTATAGCTGTCCTCAATGGCTTCTTTCAGAACAGGTACAGTGTATGGATTATCGCGGACGATCACCTGTTTTTGAAAATAACGGATGATCTCTTCCTCAGGTGCAAGGATCTTCACAGTAAGGAATTTCTCTTTCTCACCACGGTTCAGAGCAAGGACACGATGACCTGCAAGCTTTTTCACCGGCTCCTCAAAGTCATAATACATCTCGTATACAGACTGCTCCTTCTCATCTCTTGCGGTGGAACATATAGTTCCCTTATCCATTGTTCTCTTACGGATACTGATACGATAATCTGCTTCATCAGAAATGTGTTCTGCAATGATATCTCTGGCACCGCTGATGGCCTCTTCCACAGTTTTGACTTCTTTTTCCTCAGAAAGAAATGCTTTTGCCTCTTCTTCAAGAGGTTTCTTCGTCATCTGGAGAAGGATGATGTCGGCCAGAGGTCCCAGACCTTTTTCCCTGGCGATGATGGCACGTGTACGGCGCTTCGGGCGGTACGGACGGTAAAGATCCTCTACCACAACGAGTGTCTGCGCTGCCTCGATCTGTTTCTTCAGCTCCGGAGTCAGCTTGCCCTGCTCCTCGATGCTGCCCAGAACCTGAGCCTTTTTATCCTCAAGATTTCTTAAATAAGTAAGTCTCTCATTAAGATTACGAAGCTGTTCATCGTTCAGTGTACCGGTTGCTTCCTTACGGTATCTGGAAATAAAAGGAATGGTGCAGCCTTCATCGATCAGCTTAACCGCTGCCTCGACCTGCCATTTCTCAACGTTCAATTCTCTGGTAATTACCTGAATAATATCCATTTTTATCTTTCTCCCGTTGTTTCAAATTTGCCTGAGGCTGCTTTTTCCTCTTTACACAGCTTCTGACATTTATCAAAGATCAATCTGTGCGATCACGTCCTTCAGAGCATTGGCGCTCGCATGAAGCTTCTCTGTCTCCTCCTCGGTCAGCGGAACACGAACGATACGTTTTACACCTTCCGGTCCGATAGAAGCCATGGTACTAAGACATACGTCTTCAACACCGTACTCTCCGTGAAGCATGGTTGATACACTGACTATTGTATCAGATGCTGCAAGAAGAAGCGAGCAAAGTCTGCAAACAGATACGGCTACCGCATAAAATGTAGCACCCTTCTTGGCGATCACAGTTGATCCTGAAGTATGAACATACTCCAGAACCTCTTCTCTGTCAAGTGGCTGCAGATCTTTCTGATCCTCATGAACGATCTTGTCAAACTCATCAAGGGTCGCACCTGCAACAAAGGCTCTGGACCACGGTACAAAGGAAGTATCTCCATGCTCTCCGAATACATAGGCGTGGATGTTTTTCTCAGATACACCGTAGTGCTGAGAAAGTCTGCAGCGGAGACGGGCCGTATCCAGGGCGGTTCCGGAACCAAGGATCTGATTTTCCGGCAGTCCGGAAAGCTTTGCAAATGCATAAGTCATAATATCACATGGATTACTTACGATAATATAAAGCGCTTTGGGAGCCACCTTTACGATCTCCGGAGTAATACTCTTCATAATGTTGACGTTGGTCTGTGTCAGCTCGATGCGAGTCTGTCCCGGTTTTCTGGCAATACCGGAAGTGATGATCACAATGTCAGAATCTACAGCATCCGGGTAATCTCCTGCCACGATGGAGATCGGCTCACGGAAACTGGTTCCCTGCTCAATATCCATAACCTCACCTTCAGCCTTATCTTTGTTAATATCGATCAGAACAATCTCTGATGCAATACTCCTCTGTGATAAGGTATAAGCGATAGTTGCTCCTACACTTCCTGCTCCGATGATCGTAATTTTACTGCTCATATTTGTTCTCCTTTCAGCGTTGTTTGTCATTTTAATAACAACTTTAATTACACACATTCAAACATAACATAAAACATTGCCCTGTGCAATAAAAATTTTATTGTATTTCTCAGGTTAATTCCCGCTAATTTGCATTTCAAATTATTTAAACCGATTATATTTTCTGATATTTTCCATATTATTCTGTATACATTCCTGTTATTTTTTTATCGATTTATAGAAGCAATTTCAGAAACCTAGCAAAAAACCTCTGAACTTCAAAAAAAATCAAGAAGTCCAGAGGTTTCTTTCACCTCTTATTATTGGCTTAGATTCAGATGTTTATAGCTGCTCCAACGTTCACCCGGTTAATTCTTTGCCTGGGCAAGGGCTTTTTGTGCAGCGTCCAGGATCCCTTCGGAAGAATATGTGGCTCCGCTGACAGTATCGATTCCATCCGCCGACTGGTTTGCCATGATCTGAGAATAGATCGTGCTCCATGCAGGATCAAAAAATTCCGGTGTATCCTGATTTGTCTGCTCAATGGATACGATCTGGCCTCCTGAGATCGTAATTGTCAGATATGTTTTTCCTCCATATCCAAAAGCCGAGCCTGTATACGTTCCATCTCTGTACATTCCCACCGGTTCCGGTGCTTCCGTTGGCTCCGGTGTTGCATCCAGCTCATCTGTCCCTGGTGTTGGAGTTACATTGGGTTTTTCAGGAACCGGCGTCACATCCGGGTCGTCCGGCTCCGGCGTCGGGGTTGCTGCCGGCGTCTCTGTTGGCTTCGGTGTGGCTGTTGGTTTCGGCGTTGCCGTAGGTTTCGGTGTGGCTGTTGGCTTTGGTGTCGGTTTCTTTGTCGGAGTTGGTGTCGGTTTCTTTCCATACTCCGGATTGATCGCTTCTTTAAGAGCTTTTTTTACAGCGTTGAGAATTCCGTTGGAGGAATAGGTTGCTCCGCTGACTGCATCAATATCATCTACAGAATCCGTACCAATGATCTGTTCCTCCAGCACGCTCCATGCTTTTTCAAAAAACTGCTCCGTGTCCGTATTTTCCTGTTTCAGGGCTTCGATCACTCCATCCTTGATGGTCACAGTTACCTTCACGTCTCCATTGAAGCCCTTTGCCGAAGCTGTATATTTACCGTCCAGATATTTTTTCGGACTGTCCGGATCTTCCGGTTTCTTTGTAGGAGATGGTTTTTTTGTAGGTGACGGAGCTGATGTCGGAGTTAGTAAAGCAGTTGCCGCAGGTGTAGAGGTGACCTGCTGGCTGTTTCCATCTGACGCTGCCTGGGAGAGGGCATTCTGAACTGCCTGGATGATTCCGTTGGAGGAATAGGTTGCTCCACTTACTGCATCTACATTCGGTGTATTTCCGGCGATCATCCTGCTGATCACACCCTGAGCTGACGCAAAATACGACGCGGTTTCTCCAGATGCCTCCAGAATATCTATGGCTGCAATCTTTCCGCCGCTGATTGTTACTCTCACGCGGATCGTCCCGCCAAATCCGGTTCCGCTTCCTTCATACGTACCGTCCTTATATCCATCTGCCGGAACGCTTGCTACCGGTGTCTGCGTGGTTCCCTGTCCTGCGGCGCTGGCATTGCTTTTTGCAGATTCGGAAACCGTTCTTGTACCTGAGCTTTTTTTCGCTGCTGTTTTTTTTGAACTTTTTTTCGATGAGCTTTTCTTTTTTGTTGTACTGTTTTTCTCAGCTGTGCTGTCAGAAACAGTATTTTCTTTTTCATACCCGAAATATTTTTCCAGCTCTGAAGCGGACATTACGGTCGTCTCTGCCTGCCCGACTGCTTCTGTCTCTCCATCAGAGCCCTTCGCCTTTATGCCTGAAAACACAAGCGCCGCAATCACAGCAGCTGCAGGGACCAGCTTGGTCCAGGGTATCTTCGGAGTATTTTTTTCCTCCTGCTTTTTATCTTTCAGATCTTTTTCCATGCTTCCTTACTCTCTCCTCTTTTCTTGCGGCCTCTGTCAGACATTGCTCTTCAGAAATCAGCAGACCTCTGCCGCAGACATTGCTCTATGTCTGCGGCAGAGGCTCCCGGATATCTGTGCTCACATTCGGTTCAACAGTGAAATTATTTAACTGTTACCACAAATTTCTTTGTAATTCCGTTGCATTTCACTGTGATCGTTGCTTTACCTTTTTTGATTCCCTTTACAACACCCTTGCTGTTTACAGCTGCAACTTTTTTATTGCTGCTTGTATATGTAACCTTGCCTGCAGGTGTTGCTTTGGATCTGATGGTTGTTGTTTTACCTTTTTTGATCGTTGCAGAAGATTTTACAAGACTGAATGCAGGATTCTTGACAACTACTTTGCAGGTTGTCTTCAGGGCTCCTGCCTTTGCTGTAATCGTAACGGTTCCTGCTTTGATTCCTTTTACAACACCTGTTTTACTGTTTACGGTTGCAACCTTTGTGTTGCTGCTTGTGTATTTTACAGTTGCAGATGGTGTTGCAGTTGCTTTTACAGTTGCTGTTTTTCCTTTGTAGATCGTTACGGAAGCCTTTGCGAATTTAATTGTAGAAGCTTTTACTGTTACCTTGCAGGTTGCTGTGGCATTTCCGACCTTTGCTGTGATAACTGCTGTTCCGGCTTTTACGCCTTTAACAACACCCTTGCTGCTTACTGTTGCAACCTTTGTGTTGCCGGACTTAAATGTTACTGCTGCATCGCTGTCATTTGTTGTTGCCTTAAGAGTCGTTGTTTTTCCTGTATATACAGCTGCTGCTGTCTTATCAAGTGTAACTGTTACCTTCTGAAGCTCTTTCTCTGCTCCCTGAAGATGTTCAAGTGCTTCATTTACCTCAGCCTGACTTGCATCTGTTTTTGCAAGAATGTCTTCTGCTTCCTGAAGCTCACCGGCAAAGGACTTCCAGGTTGCAATTGTGTAATCTGCCTCTGCCAGAGCCTTTGCAGCTTCCACTTCTGTTTTAAGACTTGTAAAATCAGTCGGCTCCATTGTAGGATTTACGATATTCTCTGCAGTTGCCTGGAAACTGTAGGTATAGTCATTATATCCAAGAGCATACACTGTCAGTTTCCAGTATCCTGTTCCGTCTGTTCCTCCCGGAAGCTTGCAGCGTGCAGATTTTGTAAGTCCAAGCTGGATTCCCATTGCTTTATGCATCCAGTTATCTGCGGCAAACTTGGTTCCATAAGAAGCGAGGCATTTTGTATATGTGGAATCATCTCCATAATAATCCCAGCGTACAGCCTGCATATTTGCACCAAGATCGCCATAATTTCCATTGAGATCCACACGGAGGAATTCGCCGTAGCTTCCGCTTGCTGCTTTTACACCCGGCTTGATCCCTGTTGCTGTTTTTAACGCCTGATCCTTGATACCGGAAGCTGTTCCGTCTGATTTTCTTGCTGTAAATGTAAAGCCGTCACCATTTTTCTCCGCATATTTCAGACCATTTGTCTGTGCATTTACGTCTGCCACAAGGCCTTTGTAATACTGGAGATTGTTTTCACTGTATCCTCCGGAGAGCACAGCTCCATCCTGTACGACATTATACTTTTTGCAGAAATCTGCAAAATCTGCGGTCTTAACTGCTACCGGAACATATTTCAGACCATATATCTCATAATGATCCATCGTATAGGTTTTTCCATCTTCTGTTGTTATACTGCCTCTGTTCCATTTTCCCTTGGAACCGTCTGTAAGATAAAGTGTGCTTCCTTTATCCTCCCAGTAGGATACGTCGAATCTGGTTCCGTCTTCAGCAATGATCGTAGCTTCTGTCTGATAGCTTCCTCTGTGGAGTCCATGATTTGCAGTCGCTCTTGTTACTGTATCAAAAGCTCCTGTATCAAACTCACTATGTGAATCCTTCTCTTCTGAAGAGCTTGTATCTCCAGCTGCATATACGCCTTCTGCTGCCCAGTACTCACCCCAGGTAAGTCCTGCATATACGTACTGATACTCGCCTGTCAGCTGGTCAGAATCGGAAAATGCTTCCGCCACTTCATCGCCTTCTGTGAAATCCTCTTCCCCTGTAGAGAACGAGTCTGCTTCCTCTGCTGTATCTTCCTGCTGGATATCCTCTGTCTCGTCTGCAGCAGCTTCTGGCACTGCTGCATCCTCTGCTGCTTCTTCTGTTATGTCTGCAGCATCCTCTATAGCTTCTTCTGCTACAGCTTCAGTGTCCTCTGCCGTTTCCTCTGTGCTAAAATCCTCCGTATCTCCTGCCTCTGCCTCGGAAACCACGGCTGCATCAAGATCAGATGCCATTACAGCGGTCGGAAAGGTTGTTGCTGCCACTGCAAGACTTAAAATGCATGGAGCTGTTTTTTTCAATAGATTCCACTTCTGCATTGCTTATTCCTCCTAAAAATATGATATATTTATAGAACCCTTTCCAGGTTTACTATCGCAAGTACTGCGGATATGAGCATTCCCTCTGCCAAACAGTCATAAACCGGATCGCCGGGAGATCAGCTTCACTCTGCAATATCCTCCACACTATAGGAATCCGCAAGCAGGCTGAACCGCTCCTTCATCCCCTCAGTGAGATACACATGATGGTCTTCATCCACAAAAAGTCCGTCTGCACCGTAAGCTTTCAACAGCTGTGTCCCTTTTTCCACCCCCAGCACAAAACATGCTGTGGAAAGCGCATCTGCCTCCAGACCTGAGTCACAGACTACCGTTACCCCGGTCACTCCGCTTTCTGCCGGATAGCCGGTAGACGGGTCCATAATGTGGTGATACCTTACACCATTTTCGATAAAATATTTCTCATAATCTCCGGATGTGGAAAGAAATTCTGTACCATTTAAGGCAACCACACCAAGATAGTCATCTTCATTTTCAGCTCTGGGATCTGTCACTGCCACATTCCAGGAAGAACCATCCGGCTTGCTTCCGTAGGTCATGACACTGCTTCCTCCCAGATTCATAAGTGCTGCTATTACATCCTTCTTTGTTTCCAGTTCTTTAAGGATCAGGTCACAGCCAATACCCTTTCCCGCTGCTCCAAGATCCAGAGAACAGCCCTCCTCCATATGGACCGTATTTCCGTCAAGAAAAATCTTCTGATATCCGGAATCCTTCAGAACATTCTTAATTTCTGCTTCTTCCGGAATTTTCTGGTTTTCCCCTCCAATATCCCACAGGCGGATCAGCTTCCCAATGGTTGGGTCAAAGGCTCCGTCAGAATCCTCTGCGATCTTCAGAAGACGTTTCAGGTATCCGGAAAGCTCGTCGGAAATCTCCGTATCTTTTCCGCTGTCTGCATTCACCTTATAGATCTGGGACTTCTCATTGGTCCAGGAAAGAAGGTTCGTCTCCACATCTGTCAGCACAGCTGTCAGCTTACTGTTTATATCGTCACCTGTGGTATAGAGTATTTCTGATACCACAGTATCCATTGCAAAATCTGTATCGGTATATGTCTGTACATCATTTTCCGAAGCAGCCATGCACAGCACAGGAAACAACACCGCAATTCCTGTAAATGTAGCTGCTGCCAGAAAAGTTTTCTTTTTCAGAGCCTGATATCTCATAGATCATTTTTCCTCAATTGTTCCAATGTGAATATTTTTTCTCGGGCATGCTGCGGCACATGCGTGGCAGCAAAGACATTCGCCGGATCTGCCTGTATCGCCGTCGATATCCAGATGAGCCGGACATCTTTTTTTACAGAGACCACATTTCGGCGGACATTTCTCACGGTTTCTCCGAAACAGTGCACCCGGATGGATTGGCATTAATGCAAAAACCGCTCCCATGGGACAGAGAAACTGGCAGAAAAACCTTTCCTGTGTACACATTCCCACAATGATCAGCACCAGGAGCACAATTCCCACCAGATATTTGCTGTTCGGGAGCCGTCCTGCCGTGAGCATGGAAAAAACATCCCACGGGCTGGTTCCCGTAAGCTTTCCGTATACACCTGTAAGGCAGGAAAGCAGGATCAGTGCCAGTACGATATATTTGACTTTCTGAAGCCCGTGAACCATTTTTTCGGAAAGAGCCGGTTTCTTTTTTTTGTGAAAGCATTTCATCCGGATCCAGGAAAAGCCTTCATATACGGCATCTCCGAAAGATCCGAATGCACACGCATATCCGCAGAAATGTCTTCCGAAAAAGCAGGTAAAGATCAGAAGCACTGCCGTTACAGTCAGAAAGGAATTCCACTCCACCGGCTGACCGGCCGCAATGGCAAGAAAGATCGATTTGATACCTGCAAAGGCTGTAGAAAACAGAGACGGGGCGGCAATAAAAAATGCCAGCTGTATTCCCGCACGCATCAGCCTTACCTCCCGCTGTCTTTTTTTCATGAGTTTTCCGCCTTTCCAAGTGCCGCATCCACTGCGTTTAGGATTCCTGTGGAGCTGAACGTTGCTCCAGATACGGTATCCACATCTGTACTCTGAGCACTCAGGATGGAATCGATCACACTCTCTGCCTGTGAAAGATATGCACTGTCCTCACCTGGGGCGCTGACTACGTTGATGGATGTGATCTCATCACCGGTAAGTGTCACCTCCACCTGAATGGTCCCGCCGTATCCCTCGGCTTCTCCTGTATAGGTTCCATCTTTATATACATTATCGGAATCTGCGGTTGCTGTGTCCTCTGCGTCTGCATCGGATACATTGCCATCTGAAGTGTCTGTTGTTTTGTCATCGCCTGCTGTATCTGCATCACTGCTGCCTGATCCTGCAGATGCTACCTGATTCTGCATACGATTTACATAACTCGTCTCCAGCGCACTGAGAAGTTCATTCTGCTGCTCCTGAAGTGTATCTACCTTATCTGTCAGAGCCGCGATCTCTTTTTCATTTGCCTGGGCTTTCATGCTGCTGTTATAAAAAAGTACAGCCAGGATCACCAACAGTAAGGAGATCACTCTCATATAAAAATTCTGATTTTTCATCTCTTTTCTCCCTTGTATTTTTAGCAATTCTGTAAATTGCTGCATCAGGCTCAGCTGTGCGAACATATATTGCTGCGTCAGATGCTCTCGATCTATTCCTTCAACCTGCGTATAACTGTCTTTTGGATAAATTATATAGTTTTTATCCATATACATAAATTAGTTTTGATTAATCTTTTTTATAAAATTAGACGATGCTAACTTACAGTTAGGTATTATATCACCTGTTTTTTTTCTTGTCTACACTTTTGTTAGTAGTTTATAACTTTTTCCAATATGAATTTTTTCGCCACTCCTCCCTTTCCGTTGGGAACAGCTGTATGAATTATGGTTAGATATCATTAACTTATGTTTGCCTTTTAATTTCGATTATGATATGATTTTTTCTGAATCTGTAACAGAAATGGAGATTTGTTTTGAAGAAAAAAGAATTGATTTTTATTGCCGGGATCCTGATTCTGGCGGGGGTTCTCTGGCTTGGTTTTCAGATTGCAGGGAAACGTTCCCATAATACGATCCGTATTACCGTTGACGGAAAAGAATTCGGAACCTATTCGCTTTCCCAGGACCAGATCATCCACATCGGAGACACCAATGTCTGCGAGATCAAAGATGGAAAAGTTACAATGATCGAAGCAACCTGCCCGGATCATTACTGTATGAAACAGAAGGCTGTGGACGAGCACGGCGGTTCCATCATCTGCCTTCCTAATAAGGTTGTGATAGAAGGGGAAAATACTGCAGAGGATTCGGAGAGTTCGCCTAAAATTGATGCGGTGACATAAAATTTCCGGAGAATATGCGCAATGCGTGTTCTCCGTAGATTTTTCTCTGACAGATGATATTCTGTCTGTGCTATTCCTGCAACGATATTCCTGTAACAAATGAAAGGATTTATTTATGAAACGAAAAACAGCTTATCTCGGATTATTTGCCGCAGTAGCGATCATTTTTGGATATGTGGAGTCTCTGGTCCCTGTATTTACAGGGATTCCGGGTATCAAGCTCGGGCTTGCAAACCTGGCGGTGCTTTTTATACTGGACCGATATTCCTTTAAAGAAGCGGCTCTCGTGTCCGTTGTCAGGATCCTGGTGATCGGATTTATGTTTGGAAATCTGTTCAGTATTTTGTATAGTCTGGCTGGCGCTGCGCTTAGCCTGACTGTGATGGAGCTTTTGAAAAAACATTCCGGCTTCAGTCTGATCGGTATCAGTGTGGCCGGTGGTGTCACACATAATATCGGGCAGCTGATCGTTGCCATGATCGTGGTGAGCAATACGAGTTTGATGGTTTATGCACCGGCACTGCTGGTAGCAGGTGTCCTGGCGGGGATTCTCATAGGTGGGTTGACAAAGGAGGTTGTGGGACGACTTCCTTTGAATCTATAATTATGTGGTTTGCTTCTTGGATTATGGTTTTCACTTTTTTAAGTGAGGGGAAATTGTGTGGTTTGATTTTTTAGATTATAGTTTTCACTTTTTGAAGTGAGATAAATTGGATAGTTTGATTTTTTGGGATTGTAGTTTTCACCTTTTGAAGTGAGAGGAAATTGGATGGTTTGATTTTTTTGGATTATAGTTTTCACTTTTTGAAAGTGAGAGGAAATTGGATGGTTTGATTTTTTTGGATTATAGTTTTCACTTTTTG
>OIXR01001003.1_pt1 | contig 21818 bp, 26 predicted proteins | sample 1587831 | NCBI WGS metagenome assembly OIXR01 (sample SAMN03283263) | human gut metagenome | biome: human-associated habitat; material: feces | host: Homo sapiens | place: USA | collected 2013
TGATTCCGATGGTGTAACATCTGTTTACTATGCAGATGTTCAGAACTATACGGTTTAATTACTTTAATTTTGTATAAATATGATTCGGAAAGGAGTTCTTCTGATGAAAGATATCTACACAAAGCCGATATCTGAAATTGAAAAATTCAAACAGGTAGAGATTCTTACACTTTCAGGTACTGAAGAAGGAGAAGTAGAAATCTGATCGGTTTTATTTAAAGTAACGGAGGGCGCTTTCGCGCCCTCTTTTTTAAATTTTTATTGACAACACGCTGATTCTGCATTATAATTAGAAAAAAATGTGAAACACGTTGACGGGAACAAAAAGCACTCTTCACCTTTTTTCAGAGAATTGCCGGTCGGTGCAAGGCATAAAAAGAAAGCGTGTAATATCCTCCCCGAGTGGCTGCGTTGAAATTTCAGTAGGCGCGGACGGCAGCATCCGTTAGAATTGCAGCGAATGATTGTTCGCATGAGTGCATCTTTTGATGAATAAGAGTGGTACCACGGTATTGATTATCGCCTCTTTGCTATTTTGCAAAGAGGCGTTTTTTATGTCTTAATTTCAGAGAGGAGCTAATTTTATGCAAAACTGTGTTGAGATCCGCTGGCATGGCAGGGGAGGACAGGGCGCAAAAACAGCAGCGCTTCTTCTTGCCGACGTTGCCTTTAAAACAGGTAAGTATGTTCAGGGCTTTCCCGAATACGGTCCTGAAAGAATGGGCGCGCCCATTACGGCTTATAACCGAATCAGCCCGCAGGAAATAAGGGTACATTCAAATATATATCATCCCGATTTTGTTGTCGTTGTTGACGAGGGTCTGCTCGATACGGTGCATGTGACGGACGGTCTGTCCGAAAACGGGGCAATACTTGTTAATACGGCCAAGAGCAAGGAAGAGATTATCCCGAAACTGAACGGGTATAAAGGCGCGGTTTACACGATTGACGCCAAAAAAGTTTCAAAAGCCTGCCTTGGCAGATATTTTCCCAACACGCCGATGCTTGCGGGTATCGTCAAGGTGTCCGGCGTTATGGAATGGGAATCTTTTCATAAGGAAATGAAGGCTTCGTTTATGCATAAATTCTCTTCAAAGCCTGAGGTCATTGACGGCAATATGAAAGCGCTAGAAATGGCGTTTGATGAAGTCAGATAGGAGGGTGAATCATGAAATCAGATGTGAATAAGCTGAATCTTGAATGTAAATGGCAGGATCTTACGGAGGGTATGCAGATCTACGGCGAGGCAACCTCGCTTGAATTTAACACCGGCGAGTGGACTTCGGTAAAGCCGGAGCTTCATGAGGAGCTTTGTGTTCACTGCCTTATGTGTGTTCCTGTTTGTCCAGACAGTGTTATTTCCGTCAAAGACGGTAAAAGAGGTCCGTTTGATTATGATCACTGCAAGGGCTGCGGCATTTGCGTGAAAGCCTGCCACACCGGCGCGATCACGATGAAAGGAGTAAAGTGATATGCCAAGAAAAGACCGATTAAGCGGAAATGAGGCGGTGGCAGAAGCGCTCCGCCAAATCAATCCCGATGTTATGGCTGCGTTCCCAATCACTCCGTCAACGGAGATACCGCAGTATTTTTCAAAACTCGTTGCAAACGGTCAGGTGGATTCTGAATTCGTTCCCGTTGAATCCGAGCACTCCGCAATGTCCGCCGTAATAGGCGCCGAAGCTGCAGGCGCGCGTTCCGTAACCGCCACATCATCGGCAGGTATGGCGCTGATGTGGGAAGAACTTTACCTTGCCGCTTCAAACAGACTGCCTTGCGTGCTCACTCTTGTGAACCGAGCGCTTTCCGGCCCGATCAATATTAACTGCGATCACAGCGATTCAATGGGCGCACGAGATTCCGGCTGGATTCAGATATACGCTGAAAACAATCAGGAAGTCTATGATAATCTTGTTATGGCTTATAGGATCGGTGAGCATAAAGATGTAATGCTGCCCGTTATGATCTGCCAGGACGGTTTTATAACCTCTCATGCCGTTGAAAATATCGAGCTTCTTGATGATGAGGCTGTAAAGAAGTTTGTCGGCGAATATAATCCCGAGCACTGCCTTTTGGATCCCGAGTGTCCGATGGCTGTCGGTCCTTACAGTGTAACCAATTATTATTTTGAGGCAAAAAGGGCGCAGGCGGAGGCACTGAAACATGCAAAGCGGGTTACGCTTGACGTTGCAGCCGAATATGAGAAGATAAGCGGCAGAAAATACGGTCTTTTTGAAGAATACAAAATGGACGATGCCGAAGAAGCCGTTGTTATAATCGGTTCAGCCGCCGGCACAACCAAAGAGGCTGTTGATGAGCTGAGAGCGCAGGGCAAAAAGGTAGGACTCGTAAAGATCCGCCTATTCAGACCTTTCCCTGCAAGTGAGATCGCGGAAAGCCTTAAAAACTGCAAAGCCGTTGCTGTTATGGACAGAACGGAAAGCTTTAACGATAACTGCGGTCCGCTCGGTTCGGAAGTTACAACTGCTTTATACAGAGCCAAGGCAGATACCCTCGTGCTTAACTATGTTTACGGTCTTGGCGGCAGAGATGTTCGTGTTGACGATATGAAAGGCATTTATGCCGAGCTTGAGAAAACAGCCGAAAGCGGCAGGGTCGATGAACCGTACCGCTATATGGGCGTAAGAGAGTAAGGAGGCGGCTTTTATGTATAATTTCAAAGAATTTGTAGGCAGGGAAGACCGCCTTGCGGGCGGCCACAGAATGTGCGCAGGCTGCGGCGGCACGATTGCCGTAAGAAATGTTTTAAAGGCTATCAAGCCCGGTGATAAAGCTGTTGTCGGCAACGCAACAGGCTGTCTTGAAGTTTCTTCTTTCCTTTATCCGTACACTGCTTATAAAGACAGCTATATCCACAACGCCTTTGAAAACGCCGGCGCGACCATGGCAGGCGTTGAGAGCGCTTATAATGTTCTGAAGCGCAAAGGCAAGCTTGACGATACATATAAATTCATAACCTTCGGCGGCGACGGAGGTACTTACGATATCGGATTTCAGTCTCTTTCCGGCGCGATGGAAAGAGGTCACGATATGGTCTATGTGTGCTACGATAACGGTGCGTATATGAATACGGGCATTCAGCGTTCTTCCGCTACGCCGATGTTCGCCGACACCACAACAACACCGGTCGGCAAGGTATCAAACGGTAAACCGCAGTACAGAAAGAACCTTGCCGCTATCATAGCGGAACATCAGGTTCCTTATGTTGCGCAGACTACTTTTGTTCAGAATTTTAAGGATCTTCATATCAAGGCTGAAAAGGCAATCTATACCAAAGGTCCTGCATTTCTGAATATCATGGCTCCCTGTCCGCGCGGCTGGCGTTATAACACTTGGGATATTATGGAAATCTGCAAGCTTGCTGTTGAAACACGCTATTGGCCTTTGTTTGAGGTAAAGGACGGCGTGTGGACACTTAACTATGAGCCGAGAAAGTATGTTCCCATCGAGGAATGGCTCGTTAAGCAGGGCAGATTCAAGCATATGTTCAAGCCGGACAACGAGTGGATGATCGAGGCGTTTCAGAAAGAGGTAGACCGCCGCTGGGATGAGCTTCTCCGCCGCTGCACCCGCCATATGGGCGCTTAAGTCAGAAAATCCAAAAAATAATTTGATCCTCCGCTCGCCGGAGGATCTTTTTTTGGTTATTTACTTGAGTTGAATTATATGATATTATCATTTTGCAAACCGTTTTATATTGTGAATGATGGGAGAAATCTAATGCCGAGTTCTATCAAAGATTACAGAGAACTTATTCAAAAGCCATGGGGCAGAATGTTTTATGAGATGATTTTCAGGCAGCTGAACCTTTCGGACGGAAAGCCGCTTAAGATTCTTGATTTCGGAGCAGGTTTTTGCGTTACGGCAAGCCATTATGCGGAAAATCATAATGTAACGGCTGTTGAGCCGGATGAAAATATGCTCCGCTTTCGAATCGACGCCGAATATCAACTGATAAACGGTTGTGATGATGTACTGAACAGTTTTGAAAGCAGTGCGTTTGATCTTGTTATCTGCCATAATGTTTTGGAATATGTTCAAAATAAAGAGTTTATTCTGAAACAGTTATCCAGAGTTTTAAAATCCGGCGGTAAACTGTCCATCGTTAAGCATAATCTGACGGGCAGAATTTTGGCTAATGCAGTATTCGCAGACGACCCCAAGACTGCGCTTGAACTTCTTGAAAACGGAGATAATCAGAAAAACATGTTCGGCAGCAGGAATACATACAGTAACGAATATCTGACGAATTTTTTAAACTCCTGCGGACTGACGCTTTCCGATTGCTTCGGTATACGTACTTTTTTCGGTCTGTCATCAAATGATGATATAAAATTCACCGATGAATGGTATGAAAATATGCTGAAGCTTGAGATGAAGGCTTGCAATGCAGATCAATACAAAAGCATAGCTTTTTTTAATCATCTCATTTTTACAAAGCTCTGACCGTATTATTTATATTATAGTTTTAATTAAAGACGGGATAATAATACTGTATAGTTGAATTTTTCAGGCAGGTGTAAAGCAAAATGAGCAGAAAAGTTATTCTGTATATTGCCCAGAGTCTGGACGGGTTTATAGCGGACAGTGCGGGAAGTGTTGACTGGATCAGCGGCGATGACAGACACTATGAAGGCGACTATGGATACAGTGATTTCATAAACGGAATAGATACGGTCATTATAGGATATAAAACTTACCGGCAGATTGTGGATGAATTATCTCCCGGGAAATGGATGTATGATGATCTGAACAGCTACGTCCTAACCAATCATGACTGCGAAGATACGGAAAATATCAAATTTGTGAAAACACAACTGCCTGTTTTGATGAATGCATTAAAGCATCAAGATGGGAAAGATATCTGGATATGCGGCGGCGCGGATGTTCTGAATCAATGCGTTCGCGAAAACCTTATCGATCGGTATATTATTACGACTGTTCCCGTAATTCTAGGCGCAGGAATAAGGCTTTTTGCTGAGAACGGTGTAACGGAGAGTCTGAAATTGAAAGATGTGAAAACGGAAAACGGACTGATCACGGCTGTTTATGACAGATAGTGCTTGAAAGGGAAAACGAATGAACAAGAAAAATCTATTACTTATATCAGGATTTATCCTTTATATTGTTTTGACCGGAATTGACAGATTCGTTTACGAAGTGCCAGACATAATCTATTTTCCTTTGGTAATAGCCGGATTGGTCTTGGTTATTGCCGGCGTGATTGTAAATAAAAGAAAAAGCGGATGATATGAAAAAAGGCTGCCTCAGATTCATGAGACAGCCATTTTTGTTATTTGTTCTTTTTAACGGGCTTGCACCACTGCCTTGATTGACAGTGAGGGCAGTATAACTTTTTTACGTCTCCGCCGTTTATGCCGAAAAGCTTTTCCTTAGCGCTCGGATCAAATACAGTGCCGCATTTTTGGCATTTATAATTGTATTTAACGATGGACTTTATCAGCAGATATATCGCTTCGATCAAGATCAGCGCAAGAAAAAGATAAAACAGCCACATAATCTGCGCGGACGCAGAAATGACCATGATAATGATCTCGGCGAGAAACAGAAGCGTGTATGATATAATACTGTTTTTCATTTGTTAGAACCTTCTTTGATACGATCACATCTGAAATCTTTTTACATATTCTTCAATGCAGTTTTGAATGATCTCTTCCGCAGCCTCACGGTTCTGATATTCGTTTACCGTAGTGCGCTTGTCGCTTTCAAGGATCTTATAGACCTCAAAAAAGTGCCTGATCTCATCAAATCTGTGCTTGGGAAGTTCGCTTATATCATGATAGCAGTTATAGTTCGGATCATTTACGGGCACAGCGATGATCTTTTCGTCTTTCATACCGCTGTCTTCCATAATAAGCACGCCGATAGGCGAGCACTCAACGATGGTCATGGGCTGAATTTTTTCACTGCACATTACAAGCACATCAAGCGGATCTTTATCGCTTGCGTAGGTTCTCGGAATAAATCCGTAATTGGCAGGGTAGTGCGTAGAGGTAAAAAGCACTCTGTCCAGCTTGAGCATACCCGTTTCCTTGTCAAGCTCATATTTGTTCTTGCCGCCCTTAGGGATCTCAATAACGGCATAAAATCTGTTTTTCTTGATTCTTTTGGGGCTTATATTGTGCCAGATGTTCATACGAACGCCTCCTTGGTATTTATATCCTAATTTTAGCATTAAACGCAGCAAATTACAATACGCTATATATTTTTATTGAAAGCCACTTAAATATGCTATATAATATGGTTTGAAAAAATTCAAGAGGTCTAGTGATGAACGAAAAAAGTAAAGCGGCAACAATAAAATATGCTTTTAAAAAATCTCTGCCGGTCCTTTTCGGATATCTTTTTCTCGGTTCGGCGTTTGGCATAATGCTTTATGACGCCGGGTATAACTGGGTTTGGGCAATTCTGATATCCGTTGCTGTGTATGCCGGTTCGGGTCAGTTTCTGCTTGTGTCGTTGTTGTCATCAGCAGCAAGTATCCCCACTGTTGCCATGATGACTCTTTTTATCAATTCACGCCACATGTTTTACGGGCTTTCACTTATAGATAAATTCAAAGCTGGCAGGTGGCGGTATCCTTTTATGATCTTTACGCTTACTGATGAAACCTATTCCGTCAATATTTCCGTTCACAGCGTTCCGAAAAACGTGGACGAGCCGCGCGCGCGGTTTTTGATCGGCGAGCTTGACCATTTATACTGGATTGCCGGCTCTGTTATCGGCTCACTGCTGGGTCAGAATCTGCCGATAGATTTTACGGGGATCGACTTTTCGATGACAGCGCTTTTCACGGTTATATTTGTTGATTTGATCGTCGATACAAAAAACAGGATATGCGGCGCCGTGGGATTGTTCTGCGCGTTTATCTGCCTTATGATCTTCGGTGCGGACAAATTCCTTCTGCCCGCGCTTATTCTTACGGTCCTTCTGCTCGTTGGCGCGAAACCGTTTCTTGATAAGAAGGAGGTCGAAAAGTAATGCCTCTTTCCGTTAAAGATACTTTGATTATCGTAGCCGTTGCCGCAGCGTGTACATTCGCAACGCGCCTTGTGCCGTTCGTGCTTTTCAGCGGCAAAAAAGAACCGCCGAAGTTTGTGCGTTATCTGGGCGGCGTGCTGCCGGTGGCTATCATCGGTGTTCTGATTGTCTACGGTGTCGGTGACGTCAGGGACAGCGGCATTTACGATCTGATTCCTAAGCTCATAGCTGTGGCGGCAACCGCGCTTGTGCATCTGTGGAAGAGAAACACACTGCTCAGTATAGCCGTAGGCACTATCGGATATATGTTGCTGATAAATTTTGTTTTTTAGTTTGCTTGACCGACGGCGGCATTTATTATAAAATAAATCTATGCCTTAACAGGTAAATCGTTAAAAGGGGGCTTTTATATGCCTTTTGTAAATGTAAATACCAATACGGAAATCTCAAAAGAACAGGCAATTGCTTTAAAATCACAATTCGGTAAAGCAATTGAAAATCTCGGCAAAACCGAGAGCTGGCTTATGGTTGGCTTTAACGGTGGTATCCCGCTTTATTTTAAAGGTGATGACGCGCCTGCCGCTTTTGTTGACATATCTGTTTTCGGCAGTTCAACGGATGCGCAGTGTGAAAAAATGACTGCAGCCGTCTGCGGAATCATCGAAAAAGAACTCGGAATACCGGCAGACAGAACCTATGTGAAATATTCCGGCACATCGCAGTGGGGCTGGAACAATATGAATTTTTAAGAGGTTTCTGTAATGACCCTTCAGCAGATCATTGATGAAAGCAATAATATCGTGTTTTTCGGTGGGGCAGGCGTCTCAACAGAGAGCGGAATCCCTGATTTTCGCTCGGTGGACGGGCTTTATCATCAAAAATACGATTACCCGCCGGAAGAGATCCTTTCGCATACGTTTTTTGAACGCCATACAGATTATTTTTATAAGTTTTACCGCGATAAAATGCTTTGCCTTGACGCACAGCCGAATGCAGCGCATCTAAAGCTTGCCGAACTTGAGCGGGCTGGGAAATTGAGCGCTGTTGTAACGCAGAATATAGACGGGCTTCATCAGAAAGCAGGAAGCAAAAATGTTTTAGAGCTTCACGGTTCCACGCTGAGAAATTATTGTGTTCAGTGCGGCAGATTTTTTACTGCCGAATATATGGTCAATACTTCCGGCATACCTCACTGTGATGAATGCGGCGGTCTGATCAAACCGGATGTCGTCCTTTATGAAGAAAGCCTGGATTCAAATGTTATAAACGCATCGGTAGCAGCGATCTCCTCTGCAGATTGTCTGATTGTTGCAGGCACAAGTCTTGTCGTTTATCCCGCTGCCGGATTTATCCGTTATTTTAAGGGCAGGCACTTTGTGCTTATTAATAAAACGCCCACTTCAGCGGACTCGCTTGCAGATCTTGTTATTCATGACAGCGTCGGCAAAGTCCTTTCCGAAATCAAAGTGTGAATTTAAGGGGAGTTTTCAATGAGAAAAATCATTTCGTTTTTGTGTGTGATTTTTACAGTGACTGCCGTCTTTGCCGGCTGTTCCGACAGCTCTGCCCGCTCTGCCGGATTTTCGCTGAGCATGGTATATGACGCGCATTATTCCGATATGGAAAGCGGTGCTGTAGAAGCGTATGATACACTTTGCAATGCCGTTATCGGCGGAGAAAGCAGCATTACGGTCAATAATGCCTATTATGACGATGCAAGCAGACTGTTTTACGTGAGTTTTCCTCTTTCACAGCTCGTAAGTGATATCAAGCTGAATTCTGACGGAAGTCTCAGAATCATATATACCGAAACCACCTCGCAGCATCGTGAGTCGGTTGAGAATTTTACCGACAGGGTATATTCGATATTATCCGACTGCGGATATCCCGAAGCTTCAAAAAATGAATTGCTGCTTAATCTTTATACTTATGTTTCTAAAAATATTAAACAGAATCTTGAATATTCCACAGCATATGACGCTATCGTTTCAGGTCAGGGCTCGTCATCGTCCTATGAAGCAGCTTTCCGTTATCTTGTTCAACAGGCCGGTTTATCCGCGTCCAGGGTGTACGGAGTTTCATATGACGGCACACACTTTATGACTGAAGTTGAAGTTGACGGGGAGATATATTATTTTGACCCATGCGCAGAAAATGCTTATTCGGGAGGAAAGGGACTTTCTTATTTCGGAATGGGCGTTATCGGTCTTCAGCAGATAGGCGTAGGCAGGGAAGTCAGTTATTCTGACGATGCTCTGATACCTTTTGAAGAAAACTCGGGAAGATTTGACAGTCTGTTTCAAACAGTCTCTTATTCCTATGAAAACGGGCTCATTTCGGCTGAAAAAAGCAGCGGAGAAATCGTTGAAGTTAAATTGTAATAATGAAATTAATTGATATTTATATTCATTGCGCCTCAAAGCGGTCTGTTTTTTGGGGCGCTTTTTATTTTTTAATACTTATTTAAAATATTAATATATGTTCGCTGTTGATTTTTTATAAGTTTTTTTGATTAATTTATAAATTAAGGCAAAAATTTGTTGATTAACGGTCTGAAATATGTTAAAGTTATATATAGTGTGCAGTCTGCTCTTAGGGATACTGCAATTATAAACAAGGGGTGATTTAATGGCAGGAGCAAATGCCGGTATTAAAGAAAAAGTCGGGGGGATTATAAACAACTTCCGATACTATTGGAACGAGCCGCCTAAAGGCAGGTATATGACATTTAAGGAAATTGTTTCATATGCCGGTGGCGGTATTGGTTGCTATTTTATTATATTGTTCGGAACTCAGCTTGCTGTTTCAACAACAAATATGATCGTCGGCGGCGCCATAGGAATAGGCCCCACCGATATGTATATTCTTTACATAATTTCAACGCTTGCCGGTATTCCGCTGACAGCTGTGCGCGCAAATATGGTAGACAATACCCGAGGGCGGGGAGGCAAGTACAGACCTTATCTTATATCGATAGGAATACCCACTATCATATGTGCTCTCGGTTATGTATACTTTCCTTATGAAAGCCTTGAGACTCTGGTGTCGGGTCAGATTTTCGGCAGAGATTCTTATTATGTTTTAAAATGCGCGGTAGTTTTGGTATTCAACCTACTGTTGTCTTTCTTCTATGCGTTTTTTAATGACGCATATACGAATCTTATTCATGTTCTCTCTCCGAATACGCAGGAAAGAACGGATGTTCTGGCGATCAAATCGGTTGTTTATTCGCTGGCTCCTTCCATTTCAAATATCGTTCTGCCGCTTGTTGCCCAAGTGTTTACTGATAACGACCTTTATGATATCAATGTTTACAGAATAGCATACCCGGTTTTTGCTTTGGTAGGTGCTGTTGGAACCGTAATCGTTTATGCAAATACACAGGAAAAAATCGTTCAGGCAAAAACACATACGATCCAGATCGGTTTCTGGGACGCGCTTAAAGAAGTTGCTAAAAATAAGTATTTCTGGATCATTTCGCTTGCGGGCTGGCTCGGTTTCCTTGAAGGTGCATACGGCAATATCCTTACATGGTCATACAATTACGGTCATACCGCTTCGGGCGCGGAGTTTGCGCTTATTCAGACTCTCACGGGCAACGCGTCTCTTTGGGGCATGCTTCTTGCTCCTCTGTGTATCAGAAAATGGGGTAAAAAGCGTGTTCTGCTGGCAATAAATACTTTAAATGTAGTGTTTATACTTGCGATGGGTCTTAATATGGACAGCATTTGGTGGCTGTTTATATGTGTTTATTTCAACTGGCTTGTAGGTGCGTTTGAGCAGATCACAACGCCTGCTATTCAGGCAGATATACGTGATTATCAGCAGTATAAATCCGGCGAAAGAATCGACGGAATGTTTGCTGCCGTTACCACAATAGGCGGAATTATCACTTTATTTACGTCAGGCGTTCTTCCTGCCGTTCAGGAAATGTACGGTATCAAGGAGGGCAACGGTTATGAAAGCCCTTATGATATTCTTGACGTAACCACAGGTCAGCCGGGGCTTCTTCATGATATGATGCTTGCTCTTATCATTATGGCGGCAGTCGGCGCGTTTCTGAATATGGTTCCGTATTTCTTCTATGACTTTACGGAGAAAAAGCAGAAATCCGTTGTACGTGTTCTTCAGGTCCGCGCGCTGTTTGAGGATTACGGCAACAACGCGCTGGACAATCATCAGATCGTTGAAGCAATTGATATGGTTGAAGAGGCTCGTAAAATGTCTGTAGCAGAGCCTAAGTCCGTTTCTAAGAGTATTTACAGAAATGTTACCAAAGAGTATAAGAAGCAGCGTAAAAATGTATCAGACAAAGATAAACTTGCGCTTCTTAAAAAGGATTACAAAGCAAATCTCAAGGCCGCTAAACTTGAATACAGAGAGGCGCTTGCGTTTAACGAAGAAATCGATATTTCCAAGTTTGTCTGCGATGAACTTGAAAAATTCGATTCTAATCTGTATAAATATCAGATCGATGTTTATCAGAAGATCTATGACGGCGGTATTGAGGGAATTGTAGATTCCTCTTATGATGAACTGCGCAAAGATCTTGCAAATGCAAAGGCTATGCCGCAGAATACGCATGAAGAAAAAGAGATTCGCAAATTCGCTGTTACGCTTGCAAAGAAAAAGATTTCAGCAAAAAAAGCTTTTGAAAAATATTACGGTTCGGTTAAAGATTTTGTTGAACCCGATATGGCTGAACTTACGGCTATCTTTGAAGAGGAAGACAGCACAGAAGCGCAGATCTTTGATCTTGTAAAAGAAAAGACCGCGGCAAAGAAAGCCAAAAATAAGGCTGAATATGATGAAATACAGGCTAAAATCAAAAGGCTTAATGCTCAGCTCAAGGAAATACGTGCAAGAGAAAAGAAAAAGATGGATGAGTTTGCTCAGTTCAACCGTGCTGCTAAGCCGTTTGTTGACGCAAGAAAGCTTTTGCTTCAGAAAGAAAATTACAGTCACTTTGAAGAGATAGCCGACCTTTATGATGAGGCTAAGATCAACGCTGATGCTGAGGACCGTGAGAAGGAAGAACTGGCGGCGCTCAAGCGCAAGGAGCAGGAAGCGGAACTTGAAAAAAGGAAGGCTGAAAAAGCTCTTAAAAAAGCACAGAGATCCGAGAAAAAATCTTCAAGAAAAAAAGATAAGTAATCTGCTGATCCGGTCGGATGTTCCGACCGGATCTTTTTTTGCTTTTTTGAAATAAACTTAAACCCTGTTTCGGCATATTATGTAGTATGACTTGAAATGGGGTTTTATATTATGGTTTATTATATAAAAATCGGGTCTATAACCAATGCCCAGAGAGGCAGAGCTGTTCTGCATGGCAATTCGGTAAAGGCCCGTATAAAAAGAATCGAAAACCCGCAACCGGGTGACGGCTGCGGTTATGTGCTTGCTGTTGACGGCGATGCTGATGAAGCAGTAAGACTGCTGAAAAAAAGCGGGCTGCGTGTGCTGGGGGTGGATGAGGCTTGATCTATCTTGATAACGGGGCAACGTCTTATCCGAAACCCAGGAATGTTCTTGAAACAGCATCACTCGCCATGAAAAAATTCAGTTTTAATTCAGGCAGGGGCGGCTATAAACAGTCCGTTCATGCAGCTGAAAAAATATATAATGTAAGATGCAAGATCGGCGATATGTTCGGGTTTGAGCCGCAGAACATCGCGTTCACCAAAAACTGCACCGAAGCCCTGAATATTGCCATAAAAGGCAGTGTCAAAAAGGGAGATCATGTAATCCTATCCTCGCTTGAGCACAATGCTGTTTGGCGCGTTATAAGCAAGCTGGCAGAGGATGGAATAATCGATTATGACATTGCGGATTTTTGCAGCGATGAGGATAAGTGTGCTTCAAATTTTGAAAAGCTTATAAAACCAAAGACTTCACTCATTGTCTGCATGTCGGCATCAAACGTTTTCGGAGTTGTTTTTCCGATAAGAAAAATCGGTGCTGCAGCTGCTGCGCACGGTATAAGGTTTATTGTTGACGGCGCGCAGTCTGCCGGATTACTTGATCTGAAATCTGAAAGAGATCATTTTGATATCCTCTGTGCGCCCGGCCATAAATGTCTTTTCGGACCGATGGGAACGGGCTTTTTGTGCGTCAGGGAAGGTCTGTATCTTAATACCTTTGAAGAGGGCGGTACGGGTAGCAACTCGCTTGAGTCCTCTCAGCCCGATTTTATGCCAGACAGATTCGAAGCGGGAACTCTGAACAATTCGGGTATCATTTCGCTCGGCGCCGGTATAGATTATATCAACCGAACGGGAATGAGAAAGATTTATTTGCATGAAATGCGGCTTGCTCGTTTTTTGTTCGACGGGCTAAAACAAAATCAAAACGCTGTTTTGTATGCTCCGAGGCCTGAAGATGATAAAAGCGTTCCGCTGATATCTTTCAACTATAAGGATTTTTCAAGTGAAAAGACGGCAGCCGGGCTTGCCGAAAGGGATATAGCCGTAAGAGCGGGATTTCATTGTTCTCCTCTTGCTCACCGTTTTTTCGGAACGACTGAAAGGGGAACGGTAAGATTGTGTCCTTCCGTGTTCACATCGCGCAGAGATTGTGAAGTTTTTTTAAACACATTAAAAAAACTTTGATTATTGCTTTATTATTTTAATTTTTTATGCTAAAATATAATTAAATAAACACAGAAACGGATGTTTTAAATGCTGGACAGTATTTCCGAATTTTTTAATAAAATATTCAGCGTGTTTTCCACGTTCCGATTCGCTGATTTTCTGGATATAGTTCTTGTGGCTGTTCTTATTTATCTTTGCGTAAGGATAATCCGGGAAACAAGAGCGATGCAGCTTGTTAAAGGCATAATGTTCATTGCCTTTATATATCTCGTTGTCAATCTTCTCGGTATGGAAGCGTCAACAAATATTTTCAGAACCATCTTTAGTAACATCATTCTGATCGTGTTTGTTTTGTTTTCTCCTGAGATCAGAAAGATCCTTGAGCAGATAGGAAAGGGTACTGCAAGAAAAAATTTCAAAACGATCATCCATCCCGGCGTGGCGGTCGAGCTGGATGAGATTGAAAACGCTATTGAATGCACCATTAAAGCGTGCTCAAATATGAGCGACAGCCGCACAGGCGCGCTTATCGTTTTTGAAAACGACACGTTGCTCGGTAATGTAATAGACAGCGGCACGGTCATTAACGCTAAGCCTTCAAGAGAACTGATAGAAAATATCTTTTATCCCAAAACGCCCCTTCATGACGGAGCCATGGTCATAAGAAACGGTGAGATCATTGCGGCGGGCTGCATACTGCCTTTAACAAAGAAACCGCTGAAATCCAAATTCGGCACAAGGCACAGAGCCGCAGTCGGGCTTTCAGAAGAAAGCGATGCTGTTGTTGTGGTGGTTTCAGAGGAGACAGGAGCGATCTCCGTTGCGCGCGGCGGGGTGCTTTCCAATGACATATCAGACGGTGAATTGCGCGATATTCTTATGAGTACTTTTATTCCTAACGGTTCCTCTTCTGATGATAAAATCATATCCAAACTTGTAAGGAGGGTGAAAAAATAATGCCTTCCAAAAAGAATAAAAAGCATAAATTTTCAATCAGAAAACTGATTTATAATGATAAATACCTGATCGTTATCTCAATCATAGCCGCGGTAATTATCTGGGTAGCTACTTCGATCAGCTTAAGCCCCGAAACAAGAAAATCCGTTACCGTTCCCGTAACGGTGGATTTTTCAGGCACTCTTGCCGAGCAGCTGGGCATTCAGTATTTTGATTCGACGGATATAACTGTTGATGTGACCGTATCCTGTCAGCGGTATATGGCACGCGATATCACAGCTGATGATATTTCGGCTTCGCTGAGAACTGATACAGTTACTTCGACCGGCTATCAGTCGGTACAGATCCTTGTTTCAACGGTGGGAAACGATGATTTTTCGATAGAGAGTTATTATCCCACGTCCGTAGCAGGCCTGTATGATGTATACCAGGAGGCAAGCTTCCCGGTCGAGTTGAATTATACGAACACAAATTTTGCCGCGGACGGTTATGTTGCCGGCACAACGACCTTAAGTGAGGATCAGGCAATCGTCAGCGGGCCGAGGACATATGTTTCTCAGATAGACCGTGTGAAAGCCGATATTACGCTTGAAAGCAATTTGACCGAATCTCAGCTCGTTGATCTTAAGCTGGTTCCGCTTGACGCTTCGGGCAATCAGCTTGATTATATCACGTTTAATAATTCCATAACCGCGAGTATTCCCATCCTCAGGGTCGCCACACTTCAGCCGCAGGTCAATTTTGTGAATGCTCCCGTCAATGCGCAGGATATATTTGATATACAGTATTCTGTGAGAAGCGTTCAGGCAGGTGTGCTTGATTCTGCTGATTCAACCACGCTTACCCTTGGAAATATTGATTTTTCGACGATCCGTTCCGGCGAGAATGAGTTTGTATTCGACCTGTCAAATCTGAGCGGCATTGTGGTGCTGGACGGCACAACGGAGATTACGGTTACCGTTACTGTTCCCGAAGATTTTGAAACCAAGGAGATTAGCGTGTCTGCCGGCGACATAACGGTCAATGCGCCGGACGGCTATACCGCAAGCGCCGTCTCGCTTCCCGATTCAACAATCACGGTTGTGGGAAGCCCGGAGGATCTTGAAAATCTAACTTCGTCAAATCTTGTGCTCTCTTGTGATCTTCGGCAGTCCGCGGATACTCTTACCGCCGGTACATCCTCTTATTCTTTTATGGTATCGGTTACGGATGCGCCGAATGTCTGGGTCTACGGTTCATACAGCGTAAGGGTCAATGTTTCGGAATCCGAACAATAAATTACCAATAATGAACAAAAAACCTTTTGCTTTCGCAAAAGGTTTTTTTAATCTGAATAGAACAATGCATTTGTTTGGTTTTTACTGTATCTGTAAACTGAAAATACGATTCCGAGAGCAAGATAGATACTTAAACTCGAAGAACCTCCGGCAGAAAACAGGGGAAGCGTTATTCCTATACATGGCAGCAGTGATAACGCCATACCGATGTTAACGAAAACCTGACCGAGCAGCATAACGCCGACACCCATACACATCAGGTAACCAACATTGTCTCGTGCTTTAAGACCTGCTGAAAAGACTCTTATGATCAACAGGGCAAGCAGAAGTATCACCGCCATTGCTCCTACAAAACCGAATTCTTCACCTGCTACGGTGATGATGAAGTCGTTTTGATTTGCCGGAACAAGTTTCGGGTCGCTCTGCGTCATTCTTCCGTTTAGAAATCCCTGACCGAACCAGCCGCCGCTTCCGATCGCTATTTTTGCGTTCGTCTGCTGATACATGACATCCTCATAATTTTCCGGGTAAAACAGCGCAACGATCCTCTGACGCTGGATTCCGCTTATAAGATTTGTCTGCCAGGCCACTATAAAGCCAACAATCAGCGCGCAGAAGCCTGCAATGAAATAACCGAAGTTTATTTTAGCCATAAAGAGCATGCCTATAAACATGATCAGGAATATGAGCGCAGAACCGGCGTCACCCGTCAGTATAACAAGACCGATAGGAATCATACCGTGAATGACAAGCGGTATGATGGTCTTGATCTTATTCAGTCTGTCCTTTACCATATCGAGATGATATGAAAACGTTATTATAAAACCGACCTTCATGATCTCTGAAGACTGAAGGGTAAATGACCCTATACGCAGCCAGCTTCTGGCAGATTCACGGGCGGACGGCGCTTCGCCGAAAATAAATGTTATTATCATAAGAATGACGCAGCCGACAGCGATTATAGGCCAAAGCTTACTGATGACCTCATAGTTAATCATGGAAAGCGCAAGCGCAATAATGGCGCCGCCCGCCACGGTTATGAACATAGCAAGGAACTCTCTTGAGAACAGTTCACCGTCCTCAAGCGATGAATAAGTGGCGCTGTATACCAGCGAAAGTCCGTATGCTGAGGCTGTAAACGCAGTTATAACAGTAAAAATATCAAGACCCGAGAAAAAATCAAACGCAGTTGTTTTTTTTCTCAGTGTGTTCAAAGCCTCACCTCCGAAAATCAAGATAGTAATATTATATTATTATTAATTATTAAATTCAAGGTATAATTAATAACTGTTGAAATAATTTATAATTATGATATAATAAACTAAGTCAACAAATTGAAAATATTTTGCCGGGGGATTACTATGCTTACAGATATTGAAATAGCGCGCGGCGCTGAAATGAAAAAAATAACAGATGTTGCATCAGCACTGGGAGTGGAGCCTGATGAACTTGAGCTTTACGGAAACTACAAGGCGAAACTTTCCGATTCGCTGCTTAAAAAGCTTGAAGAAAAAAAGTCCGGCAAACTTGTTCTTGTGACCGCGGTCAATCCCACACCTGCGGGCGAGGGAAAAACGACCGTAACGATAGGACTCGGAGATTCTATGAACAGAATCGGCAAAAAAACGGTTATCGCGCTAAGGGAGCCTTCGCTCGGTCCTGTGTTCGGAATCAAAGGGGGCGCTGCCGGCGGCGGCTACAGCCAGGTCGTTCCGATGGAAGATATCAACCTGCATTTTACAGGGGATATGCATGCGATTACAAGCGCAAATAATCTGATGTGCGCTGTTCTTGACAATCATATTCAGCAGGGAAATGAACTTGGTATTGATCCGCGCAGGATTCTTGTTAAACGTTGTTTGGATATGAATGACAGAGCGCTCAGAAATATCGTGTGCGGTCTCGGCGGAGCGGTAAACGGTGTCCCGCGTGAGGATCATTTCATTATCACTGTAGCGTGTGAGGTCATGGCGATACTCTGCCTTGCGTCCGATCTGTTTGATTTGAAGAAGAGGCTCGGCAATATTATTGTTGCTTATACATATGACGGAAAGCCTGTTTATTGCAGGGATATAAAGGCAAACGGCGCTATGACGGTTTTACTCAAGGACGCAATCAAGCCCAATCTTGTCCAGACTCTTGAAAACAATCCCGCGATCATGCACGGCGGACCGTTTGCAAACATTGCGCACGGCTGCAACAGTGTTCGGGCAACCAAGGCTGCACTTGAACTGGGTGATTACTGCATAACCGAGGCAGGATTCGGTTCGGATCTCGGTGCTGAAAAATTCCTTGATATAAAATGCCGCCTTGCCGGTTTGAAACCGAACTGTATCGTGCTTGTATCTACTGTCCGCTCAATGAAATACAATGGCGGAGTGCCTAAAGAAGAGCTTACAAAAGAGAATCTGGAAGCGCTTAAAAACGGCTCGGTAAATCTTGGTGCCCATATCGATAACCTGAAAAAGTACGGTGTTCCTGTCGTTGTGGCAATCAATCATTTTTATGCAGATTCAGAAGCTGAAATTCAGTTTATAAAGGACTTTTGTGCCGAAAAAGGTGTGGAAGCAGCGGTTACCAAATGCTTTGCCGAAGGCGGAGCGGGAGGATGCGAACTTGCGCAGAAGGTCGTTGACGCCTGTGAGCGGACAAATGATTTCAAGCCCATATATCCGCTTGATATCCCTGTTTGTGAAAAGATTGAAACGATTGCAAAGGAGATTTACGGGGCGGACGGTGTTGAATATTCCGCTGCTGCGAAAAAGAGCATTTCGGAGTTTGAAGCGCTCGGAGTAGATTCGATGCCTGTCTGCATCGCTAAAACGCAGTACAGCCTTTCCGATAACGCTAAGCTTCTCGGCAGACCGCGTAATTTCAAGCTTCACATAGAATCTGTTGAGCTTTCAAACGGCGCCGGCTTTATCGTTTGCAGAACGGGCTCCGTAATGACGATGCCCGGTCTTTCAAAATCGCCTGCGGCATACAATATTGACATTGATGAGAACGGAAATACCGTCGGGCTTTTCTGATATGAAAGTTTTTTATTCAAAAAGCAGGCAGGATACTGTTCAATTCGCGTCTGATTTCGCGCGCAGTCTGCCTGCAGGAAGCGTCGTTGCATTTTTGGGTGATCTCGGAGCGGGGAAAACAGCTTTTGTTACTGGAATGGCAAAAGGTCTCGGTATAGACTGCGACGTCACTTCCCCCACATTTGCCATATGCAATGAGTATAGAGGAAAGGATACCGCGCTTTATCATTTTGATATGTACCGTGTTGACGGCTGGGATGATCTCTATTCCACGGGATTTTTTGACTGCCTTGATAAGAATGCTTTTGTTGCGGTTGAGTGGAGCGAGAATGTTTACGGCGCTTTGCCGGACGGCTCCTATATAGTAGAAATAACAAAGCTTTCAGAAAATGAAAGAGAATTTAAAATATATAAAAAAGGTGACAGCGATTAATGCTTATGCTTTCTGTTGAGTCCTCGGCAGTCACGGCGTCCGCCGCTCTGAGTGACAACGGTAAAATACTGAATAGTGAATTTATAAATAATGGGCTTACACACAGTGAAACGCTTTTGCCTCTCGTAGAGAAAGTTATGAAAGGGTATTCCTACCGTTCTCTTGACGCTGTTGCCGTTACGGCGGGTCCCGGCTCTTTTACCGGAGTAAGGATAGGCGTTGCAACTGTAAAAGGTATAGCGTTTCCGTATGATATTCCGTGTATCGTAGTCTCAACGCTTGAGGCGATTGCGTATCATTTTACTGATGAAAACGCTGTTATATGTGCGGTTATGGATGCAAGGCGCATGCAATTCTATAACGCGTTGTTTAAAGCTGAAAACGGTGAAATAAAGCGCCTTTGCGCAGACCGAGCAATAGCCGCTGCCGATCTGCAAAATGAGATCAGGTCATTGGGAAGAGTAATCATCGCAGGTGACGGCGCGAAACTGTTTTACGACTGTCTGGATACGGGGAATGCTGAACTTGCGCCGGAAGACAGAATCTATCAGAGTGCCGCCGGAGTTGCCGCTGCGGCTCAAAACGGGAAAAAAATTTCCGCGTCCGCTCTTATGCCGGTTTATTTAAGGCAAAGTCAGGCGGAGAGGGAATTAAAATTAAAAAAGAAAAGTTAAGGAGAATAATTATGCTTGCATTGGGTTCTGACCACGCCGGTTTTCCTCTTAAGGAAGAAATCAAAAAATATCTTGATTCAAAAGGTGTTGCGTACAAAGATTACGGCTGCTTTTCGCCTGAAAGATTCGATTACGCAATAGCCGCTCAGAAAGCATGTGATGCAGTTGTAGCCGGAGAATGTGAAAAAGCGATTCTGTGCTGCGGAACGGGAATCGGTATTTCCATGGCGGCAAATAAGGTGAAGGGGATACGTGCCGCAGCTTGTTCGGATTATTTCAGCGCAAAATATACTCGTGCGCATAATGACGCAAACTGCCTTTGCCTCGGAGCGCGCGTCGTAGGCGCGGGTCTTGCCGATGAACTGGTTGAGGTGTTTCTGAACACTGAATTTGAAGGCGGCAGACATAAAACAAGAATCGATCAGATCGCTGATATTGAAAACGGCAAAAAATTATATTGATTTGTGTTTTCAAGGATACTTATTGAAAGGTTCTTTCAACCTACATAAAGCCCACGAAACACACAGAAAACATATGGATTAAAAATGAAGCTTATAGGGCGCAATGCCTATATCCTTCGTTTTCAATAATAAACCCGCTCAAGTTAAGAACTTGGGCGGGTTTGCGCTTTTTGCTGTTGTCAATTCTAACGTACTTCTGTACGCCTGTGCATTTCCAAACACAACATTCAATTGGATTTCTTGTTAATTCTATGCTTAACTCCATTTTAAAGCCTTTACGGAAAAACCTAATGATGTGTCAAGCTTGTTTTTCTGTATTATGGCAATGACCTGTGTTTTATCACATTTTTTATCAATCGCGTCAACTTCGGCTATAACCTTGTAGTAATTATTATTACCGAGATCCTGTATCTGCGTTATATTTACCGTATGCGTATGGGATTCATAGGAACCTGATGTGATAGAAAAAGTATCTTTTGAACTGTTATATGAAATGGGAGCGGCATCTGCTATGTCTTCGGAAGTGTAACTGTTGCATTTTGTTTTGAAAGAAACAACTGTTCGTGCGAAATAATTGAACAGATCGATTACAACTGTATTGCTGGCAAATGTATTCATATCCATATTTTCCCGTTGCAGCATCCAGCATGCAACATGTGTTGCGATCTCGATGGGAACATTATCTGTATTCTCGTAGTCAGCAAGATACAGATAAGGCACTTCCAGCATATTTGTAACGGTTGTGACATCCTTGTCGCTGAACTGCACTTTTTCACCATCTGCTGATGTGGAAGGAACACGATCCTCGCTGATCGGAAGTGTCGTCAGTTCGGAAGAGGTTGTGCCGGGTGAGCCGCCGGTGTTGTTGCCGACATCTTCTCTGTCCCCAACATTATCTGGACCTTTTTGATTTTGCTCATCGTTGTCCGCATCTTCAGACGAATGATTATCTTCAGGCATGTTTTGGGGTTCTGAAATGATCTTGCCTGTTTTTTTGCCTTCCGCGTCAAGCACGTAGGCTTTTCCGTCCTCATATATTACCGCAACAGTATTGCCGTCTTCATCCGTTTCAAAGCCGTACTCAACAACGCTGTCGCCGAGTCCGCCCGCCGGTTCTGTAGATTCATCTTCTGAACTGCAGGCAACAAAGCAGCTTGCAACAAGACAAACACACATAAAAAGTGCACTTATTTTTTTTACCATCAGATAACACCCCGTACCTCTTTTTTATACATTATAAATAGTTTTTATTTAAAAGTAAATATAATTTTGCATATAGAACACAATAATTAACGAATAATTTACAATAAATACACAAATTATGGTATAATAACCTCACGAAGCGTTTACCAAAATCAAAGATTTTGACCGCTT